>Ga0105351_1000922_pt1 | contig 13605 bp, 12 predicted proteins | sample EN4Hudsemesocosm_FD_83662 | JGI IMG/M metagenome (GOLD analysis project Ga0105351, IMG submission 83662) | Methane-oxidizing microbial communities from mesocosms in the Hudson Canyon - EN4B Hudson Canyon | ecosystem: Environmental > Aquatic > Marine > Cold seeps | place: Hudson Canyon... | reverse complement strand
TTCACTCGAAGCTACATTAGTTTCAATGTGTGATGATGCCAAACGCATCTTTATTACAGGCGCAGGTCGCTCAAAACTGGTTGGAAACTTCCTAGGGATGAGATTGATGCATAGTGGTTATGAAGTATTTGTTCAAGGTGAAATCAGTACACCAAGTATCCGTGAAGGCGATTTATTAATCGTTATCTCTGGTTCTGGTGAAACAACTCAGCTTGTGTCATTTACTAATAAAGCCAAGTCTGAAGGCGCTAAAGTAGTATTAATTTGCTCTAAAGCTAGCTCAACGATTGGTGATTTGGCTGACCAGACAATTCAAGTTGGTTCTAATGATAGTTTTGCCCCTACAAAGGGCATGCCTATGGGAACTATGTTTGAATTATCGACACTTATTTTCTTAGAAGCAATGGTATCTCATCTAATCCATGAGCGCGGTATTGCTGAAGAAGAAATGAGACATCGTCACGCTAATATGGAATAATCACTGTTCCTGAAAAGCATAAGAAAACGAGTAGTCTTTTGGGCTACTCGTTTTTTTTTGCCTAAATTTTATTTAGACCCTAATTATTTTCCACTGATACCAGTCAGTAATGTCGCCAGCCTCAGTGTTAAGTTTATTTCAGCCAGTAATGCGATATAATAGCGTCACTCTAAAATCATATAAACGTATTCACTATGACAACAACAAAAACACTTTACGATAAATTATGGGAACAACATATTGTCCGTACGGATGAAAGTGGCACTGCACTTCTCTATATAGATCGTCAGCTTGTTCATGAAGTGACATCGCCACAAGCCTTTGAAGGTTTACGTATAGCAAACCGTACGCCACATCGTCTTGATTCTATCTTAGCGACACCCGATCATAATGTTCCGACCAATAATCGTGAACAAGGTATTACCGATCCTGTCGCTCGTTTGCAAGTAGAAACTTTAGACAAAAACTGTAAAGAATTTGGTCTGACTGAATTTAACTTGGGTGATATTCGCCAAGGGATTGTTCATGTTGTAGGCCCTGAGCAAGGGGCCACATTACCTGGAATGACTGTTGTTTGTGGAGACTCCCATACATCAACACATGGTGCCTTTGGTGCCTTAGCATTTGGTATTGGCACATCAGAAGTAGAACATGTTTTAGCCACTCAATGTTTGATACAGAAAAAAGCGAAAAACATGTTAGTCCGTGTTGATGGCCACGTTAAACAAGGTGTAACAGCAAAAGATATTGTGCTCGCTATTATTGGTGAGTTAGGCACTGCCGGTGGTACTGGGTACACCATAGAGTTTGCAGGCGAAGCTATCCAAGCACTAAGTATGGAAGGCCGAATGACTGTCTGTAATATGACCATTGAAGCAGGTTCACGAGCAGGCATCATTGCTGTTGATGATACAACAATAGATTACCTAAAAGGTCGTCCATTTTCTCCTTCTGGTGATAACTGGGCTAAGGCCACATCAGCATGGCGCGATCTACACAGTGATGACGATGCTGTTTTTGATAAGACCGTTGTACTTAAAGCAGAAGATATTAAACCACAAGTCAGTTGGGGAACCTCTCCTGAGATGGTCGTTGCTGTTGATGCCAATGTGCCAGATCCAGCACAAGAAGCGGATTTAGTGAAGCGCAATGGTATGGAAAAAGCCTTAAAGTATATGGGACTGTCAGCAAATCAAGCTATTACTGATATTCAACTTGATCGTGTATTCATTGGTTCATGTACAAACTCTCGAATTGAAGATTTACGTCAAGCTGCCGCCGCAATCAAAGGTGGTCATGTTGCAGAAACACTAAAGCAAGCTTTGGTTGTACCGGGTTCAGGTTTAGTAAAACAACAAGCTGAAAAAGAAGGTTTAGATAAACTATTTATCGAGGCTGGATTTGAGTGGCGTGATCCAGGTTGTTCTATGTGCTTAGCAATGAATGCTGATCGTTTAGAGTCTGGTGAACATTGTGCATCGACATCAAACCGCAACTTTGAAGGTCGCCAAGGATTAGGAGGACGAACACACCTCGTCAGCCCATCAATGGCTGCGGCAGCGGCAGTAGCAGGTCACTTTGTAGATGTAACGCAATAATATGTCATCAATTGGGCAAACAGTGATTGATGAACTAGTGACATTGCGTGATGTACTACGTTGGTCAACCTCACAGTTTAACGCTGCTGAGTTATTTTATGGGCATGGTAATGCAGATGCATTTAACGATGCCTTACAACTCATTTTGCATAGCCTTCATCTCCCTGCAACTGAATTCCCTGAATTATTTGCTGATGCTCGCCTAACACGTGCTGAAAAACAAGCCATTGCCGCCTTGGTAGAACAACGTATTGTTGATCGCATCCCCGTTCCCTATCTTACACATGAGGCATGGTTTGCAGGCTTGCCATTCTATGTAGACGAACGCATCCTTATCCCTCGTTCGCCCTTTGCAGAGCTCATTCAAGAACAGTTTATGCCTTGGTTGCTCGATGCTGATTCGGTATCAAATGTACTTGATTTATGTACTGGAGGTGGCTGCATAGCCATTGCGACCGCACACGCATTTCCCGAAGCTCAAGTCGATGCGGTCGATATCAGTGCTGATGCACTTGATGTTGCTAATATTAATATTGAAAAGCATCAGCTAAACAATCAAGTCCATGCCATCAAGTCTGACCTATGGGCGGAGCTAGAAGGCAAAAAATATGATCTCATCATTAGTAATCCCCCTTATGTCGGCGCCGATGAAATGGCAACATTACCTGAGGAATATAATCACGAGCCAACATCAGCACTTGAGGCTGATGACAATGGTTTGGCACTCGTTGAAGTCATTCTACAACGTGCCGCAGAATTCTTAACGCCAACAGGCCTGTTATTTGTTGAAGTCGGTAATAGTGACTATGCCGTTATGGATAAGTGGCCGGAAGTCGAGTTTATATGGCTAGACTTTGAATATGGTGGCCACGGTATTTTCATGCTGGACTACGCACAATGTGTCGCATTTTCACAGCAATATACTCTTTAAGAACAGATAAAATTTACTTTCTATCTGCTTCAGGAAGGTAAAGAGAAACTTGATCTGGGCCTATTCCTTTTGCTTGCTTCAAGGCCTCATCAGCCAAAGCAAATAAGCTTGCCAAGTCATGTTTATCACCGACCGACATTGTCGAAATCCCAATACTTGCCGAAATAAGCACATCCGCAGGTTTTAAACGTTTTAGTCTAGAGGAAACGCGTTGCATCAAATCTAATGCCGCCTCTTTCTCACAGTTTGCTAAAAGAAAAACAAATTTTTCATCTTTCCAGCGTGCAACCATGTCCGCTTCTCGCACAATCCGTTTTAACCAAAGTCCAAGTTCAGCAATAACTTGCATGGCCTTTTCTTTACTACTTTCTTCTTTAATAAGACTGAAATTATCTACCTCAAGCACAGCTAAGCTAAGTGAACTATTGTTGCGATCAACATCACTAAAGTAGCGACCAGAAAACTCTCTTAAAGAATAACGGTTAAACAACTGGGTAGACTCATCCAGCATTGCCATCCGATAAAGTGATTGTTGCTGAGAACGTAGTTCCAATTTCAAATGATAAGCATTAATCTGGTTATAAACACGTTCAATAAGTTCTTCTTGAATAATAGGTTTAGCCACATAGTCATTAATGCCTAAGTGAAACAATTCTATTCTGCGAGATACATTATCAAAGCCTGACACTGCAATAATTGGCACATCGCCGTCATCGCCGTCCAAGCGACGGATTTTACGCACTAAAGTTACACCGCTCACAGATCCTTCCAAGATGATGTCAGTCATAACAAGATCATAACCACCCCGCTGATATGCGACCCATGCATCTTCAGCACGTGTATAAGCATCAACATCCAGTCCCATATCCGTCAAGATATCAACAAGAACAACCTGTACTACAGCCGAGTCTTCAACAAATAATACGCGACCAGAAATGGTCCGTGTTTCTCTTTTTACCAGTCGTTGTACATAGGTTTCGAGCTGAGATACATCTTGCTTATTGAAAATATCGGTAGCACCTGCAAGCATTGCTCGCTTCAATGTTGCCGTATTATCTTCAGCCGTTAGCATGATGAGTGAGGTATGTTTATATTCTGCTAGCCCTCGTATTTGACTACAAAAATCGACGCCAGCCATATCGGGTAAATGATAACCCGCGCAGATTAAGGTAAAATCTTGTAACTTCGCAGCCTCGAGTCCTTCAATGCCAGACTCTTCAATCGTAACTGTGCACCCTGTCTTTTCTAAAATATCACGAATAACATCATGAAAAACGGCTGACCCATCAACAACTAATACATTTATACTTTTCACTTTACTATCCTAGTTCTATTTGTATTATTCCCTAGCCTCTATTATGCCGTAAGTAATAATTGTTTGGTGAATGAAGTACGTAAATAAAACCCCTTAGGGTTTATTAACTCCTGCTCTCCTTGCTCAGATACACCTTTTACTCGAACTTGGCTGTTGGCTGCCTTCGGCCTAATTTGCATATACTCACCTTCCTTAGCAGTGATATCTGCCTGTTCACCAAGAACTATACGGTCCATCAACTCTTCCCAGTCTCGTTTTAAAATATCATCTTGCTCAGGACTTGGTTTCCACAACCATGCGTTACCAATATATCGCTCAAACAACGGTATATTAGGGTCAGCTTCTATTGGCACCCATAAAACATGTGATAGCTTCCGTCTCACCCAGCACTCTTTCCACACCAGCTCACCTGTCTGATGCATTGAAACAGTACACACATACGTTGATTCTTTCGGCTGGCCGAGCGCATTTAAAGGCATCGTTTTCATTTCAATTCCCAACCCCATAAAGTCAGGTTCAGCCTGATTTCCTGCATCGGCACCTAAATAACGTTCAAGCAACATGCCAACCCAACCTTTATGCCGTTGCAAATTTTCAGGCACAACGATGTCTAATTCTGCGGCAATTTGACCTAATGTTTTACCTGCCAAGGCATCACAACGCGCTAATAATTCATCTTGGCTTTGTGGCGGTAAAATATTGCTTTTAGACTTATTATCTTTCATCTAAGCATGATAACCTAGGAAGCCTTATTCTGCTTAGATGAAGACCAGTGAAAGCACTTTCAATTACTAATTTAACCAAGACTTATAATAATGGTTTTGAAGCACTCAAAGAGATTCAACTCAACGTTGAACAAGGTGATTTTTTTGCATTATTAGGTCCCAATGGCGCAGGTAAGTCGACCACTATTGGCGTTATCACCTCCTTAGTTACAAAGTCATCAGGTCATGTCTCTGTTTTTGAAACAGATATTGATAGCGATCCTGAACTGGCTAAATCCTACATTGGCCTAGTTCCACAAGAGTTTAACTTTAATGGTTTCGAACAAGTTAAGCATATCCTTGTTACTCAAGCTGGCTATTACGGTATGCCCGCTAAGCAAGCAGGGCCTCGAGCAGATGAGTTATTGCATCAACTCGGCTTATGGGAAAAACGACACACAGCCGCACGAGCACTATCAGGTGGAATGAAACGTCGCTTAATGATTGCTAGGGCATTAGTCCATAAGCCAAAGTTATTAATCTTAGATGAGCCAACAGCAGGCGTAGATATTGAACTTCGCCGCTCCATGTGGACATTTTTAGAAAATATCAATGAACAAGGCACAACGATTATTTTAACCACTCATTATTTAGAAGAAGCCGAAAACCTCTGCCGAAATATTGCCATTATCGATCAAGGTAAAATCATTGAAAATACGGATATGAAGTCTCTACTAAATCGCCTAGATAAAGAGACATTCATTCTTTACCTTAAAGCGTCGCTGCCCCAAGACTTTGTTCTAACAGACATTAACTATCAACACATTGATGACACTACATTAGAAGTCGAGATCAACCGTGATGAATGACTCAACACCTTGTTTGCACAGCTCAACCAACAAGATGTTGAAGTATCGAGTATGAAAAACAAAGCAAACCGTTTAGAAGAATTATTTCTAAGCTTAGTTGAAAAGTCTGAGGCAACACTATGAACAGTCAGTTTTCTCGCCGCTGGGTGGCTTTTAATACTCTATTAACGCGTGAAGTACGCCGATTCCTTCGTATTTGGCCTCAAACTTTATTACCACCAGCAATTACTATGACCTTGTATTTCATCATATTCGGTAATCTGATTGGCAGTAGAATTGGTGAAATGGGCGGCTTTAGTTATATGGAGTACATCGCGCCCGGCATCATCATGATGTCCGTCATTAACAATGCCTATGCCAATGTGGCCTCATCCTTTTATAGCGCCAAATTTCAAAGTCATATCGAAGAGCTACTCGTTGCACCGGTTCCCAATATTCTTATTCTTGCTGGTTATGTTGCCGGTGGAACAGCACGTGGGCTCTGTGTTGGTTTAATTGTCACTATTGTCTCGCTATTTTTTACATCTATTGAGATCCAACATTTACTGATCACTATCAGTATGGTTGTACTCAGTGCCATCATGTTTGCCTTAGGTGGCTTTATCAATGCTATTTATGCACGTAGCTTTGATGAGATATCTATAATCCCAACCTTTATTTTGACGCCAATGACCTATCTAGGCGGCGTGTTTTATTCGATTAGCCTGTTGCCTGAATTTTGGCAAAATGTATCATTACTCAACCCTATTCTCTATATGGTTAATGCCTTCCGTTTTGGCATGTTAGGCGTCTCTGATATTGCTGTCGAAATAGCCTTTGCCATCATTCTAAGCTGTATTGCAGGCTTAACTAGCTTTGCACTGTATCTACTCAATAAAGGCACTGGTATCCGGAACTAAAGCAAGTGCATGTTCTATGACTTCAAGGCCCGCACCCTTTAGATGAGCATGCTCACTGAGATAGCGACGCCAAGCCTTAGCCCCTTTTTGACCTTGAAACAGTCCTAATAAATGACGCGTGATCGACTTAACAGGTCGGCCCTCACTCATTCGCTGCTCAATATAAGGCAGCATTGATCGAATAATATCGTGTCTTGAAAGAATGGCATGCTGATCATCAAATAACAGCTGGTCAGCCTCAGCCAATAGGTAAGGGTTATGATAAATCGCCCTGCCCATCATCACACCATCAACATAATTAAGATGATCTTGAGCCTGTTCTAAAGTCTGGATCCCACCATTGATATCAATATGCAGCTCGGGAAAATCTTTTTTTATCTGATAAACACGGCTGTAATCAAGGGGCGGTACATCACGGTTTTCTTTAGGGCTCAAGCCTTGCAGCCATGCCTTACGCGCATGCAATATAAAAATATCGCATCCCGCATCTGATACCTGACGAATAAAATCCGTTAAAAACTCATAACTATCTAACTCATCAATACCTAAGCGAGTTTTAACTGTGATTGGAATATTGGTTTCAGCTCGCATTGCCGCAACACCTTCTGCTACGAGCTTAGGTTCTGCCATTAAGCACGCCCCAAAAAGTCCTGATTGCACACGGTCACTTGGACAGCCCACATTCAGATTGATCTCACTATAGCCAGCATCCTCACCCAGTTTTGCACATTGAGCTAAAGCGTCAGGATCTGAGCCGCCTAACTGTAATGCCAAGGGGTACTCACTAACATCATGACCTAAAAATCGTTCTCGCTGCCCATAAATTAATGCCCCTGTTGTCACCATTTCAGTATAGAGCAAGCAATGTTTAGAGATTAAACGTAGAAAATAACGAAAGTCTCTATTGGTCCAATCCAACATGGGGGCAACCGAAAGACGATGAGATTGTTTAAGAGTAAATTCAGATGATGTCATAATAGCCACTTATTATACGTGAAGGCCGTTCTACTAATGCAAACAATCCAAGGTGATGGCTTTGTTGTCACTGTTCTTAAAAGCAGTCGGCGTAAAACAACAGCGTTAAAAATCAAACAGGGTGAAGTATTCATTTACATCCCAAGCCGGTTGCCGCTTAAACGTGCAACAGAATTTGTTTTATTAAAAACCTCATGGATCCAAAAAAAGTTAGCAGAACAATCACTCAAAGAAGTGCCCAGCAAACACTTTATCGATGGTGAATCATTTCTATTCCTAGCCAAACACTACACCTTACGTCTTTTTCAAAACAACTCGTCTCCTTCGGTCATAAAAACACCAGATAACCTTGAACTTCACGGGCGGTTAAATCGTCTATCAAAAACGGCAATTCGTGCCGCATTAGTCTCTTGGTATAAACAACAAGCAAAGCAGTATTTAACCTCCCGAACCGCCGAGATAAGTCGTAAAATCAATTTAGCCCCGACGTCAATTACGGTTAAAACCTATAAAGCGCGATGGGGAAGTTGTGGCGTTCGTGGCGATATTCAGTTCAACTGGAAATTAATGCTAGCCCCGCCAGAGGTAATTGATTATGTCATTATTCACGAACTTTGCCATCTCAAACATCACAATCATTCTGCTCAATTTTGGCAATTAGTCTCCATCAATTGCCCAGACTTTAATGTCTCACGCCAGTGGTTAAAAACCAATGGTTTCAAATTAGAGTTATAAGCTTACCCTTTTGACCTATATCAATGCCAAAAAAGGCATAAATAATGCATAATATAATTATTAAATACTGATATAGATTATGAAGGGCATTATCAATGGCATTTTGGAATAACAAAGCAGAAATTGAAGCGTTACAACAGCAATTGAAAAAACGTGATGCTAGCATTGGAGCTTTGCAACAAGACCAAGAATCACTTCAGCAGCAATATAATAAATTAGAAGAAACACTTGAAATGGAACGTGTTCAACATGATTGGACACAAAAGTTATTTTCTAATCTTGAAGACTTTGGACTGAGCTTAAATGGTTTTCATACCACCCTAGGCACAATGGCAGGCACCCTAAGTGCCGAGAGAGCAACGGCCACTGAAGGTGCTGAAACCTCTATTTCCGTTCGAAATCATGTTGAGGCTGTTGCATCAGGCTTGGGCAATATTACCGAGCAAATGGACCTTTCTGCAAATCAAGTCCGATCCTTACAAGATAATGCCGATAAAATTGGCGGCTTTGTTGAAATGATTAGCAATATCTCCGAACAAACCAATTTACTCGCACTTAATGCAGCTATTGAAGCGGCCCGTGCAGGTGAGCATGGCCGAGGTTTTGCCGTTGTTGCAGATGAAGTACGCACACTAGCAACACGCGCCCGTGAAGCGAGCACACAAATTTCTGATCTCGTTGGTAGCATCCAAAAAGAAACTGAAAGCGCCAGCAACTTAATGAAAGGTGTCACTACAGATACGACCACGTTTGGCGATAGAGTCGGTGATGTAGTGACAGATATGGGCACAATGCTTAACCTATCTAATAAGATGGAACAAACAATCACAGCTTCTGCATTACGCAGCTTTGTTGAGATTGCCAAGCTTGATCACATTGTATGGAAGTTTGGCGTGTATCGCGTCATGATGAACCTTTCCAATACTCAAGCTGATGAGTTATCTAAACATACACATTGTCGACTAGGTAAATGGTATTTTGACGGTGAAGGTGTTGATTGTTTCTCACAGTTACCTGGCTACCGTGAAATAGCGACACCCCATCAAACAGTACATGACCAAGGTGCTCTTGCAGTTGAAGCTTTTTATGCGAAAGATGTGGGAAAAACACTGGCCGCATTAAACAGTATGGAATCAGCGAGTATGGATGTCTTAAATAACCTTGAAACTATGGTGCAAGCGGCTGAAGCAAATCCTGCACTATTATGTGCACGATAAAATCACTATTTGTATTAAAACTATTGGCTTAGCGGTCATTAGTCGAGGGTTGAGATCTTGTATTTTTATCCAGAATAGACTAAAGTGCACACTCTGAATAAGGAACGCTGCGACAGGGCCTCCCTGCTAGGCTTATTCAAATATAGTTTTTAACCGCGTTCATTATTAACAAGTTTGTAATAATAATGAGCGTTGCGTTTTTGCATCACAACTTGCTACTCAGCAGGTGCACCAGCCAACTCTCTTTAGCTACCACTCAAGTAATGAGGTCCGTTGATTATGAGTAACCGTTTAATTTTCACTTCTGAGTCCGTCTCTGAAGGTCACCCAGATAAAGTCGCAGATCAGATTTCTGATGCTGTTTTAGACGAAATTCTTCGCCAAGATCCCCATGCACGTGTTGCCTGTGAAACGTTAATCAAAACGGGTGCTGCCATTGTTGCCGGTGAAATCACTACATCAGCATGGGTCGATTTAGAAGATGTGGTTCGTAAAACCATCACGGATATTGGTTACAATAATTCTGAGGTAGGCTTTGATGGTGAAACCTGTGCCGTCATGTCATTGATTGGTAAACAGTCTCCAGATATTGCGATGGGTGTTGATCGAGATAAGCCAGAAAACCAAGGTGCTGGTGATCAAGGTTTAATGTTCGGTTATGCCAGTAATGAAACAGATGTTTTAATGCCTGCGCCTATTACTTATGCCCACCGTTTAGTTAAACGCCAAGCTCAAGTACGAAAAAATGGCACCTTGCCATGGCTTCGCCCTGATGCCAAAAGCCAAGTGACATTTGTCTATGAAGATGGCAAACCAGTAGGAATTGATGCCGTTGTTCTTTCAACACAACATAATCCTGAAGTGTCATTAAAGGACTTGCAAGAAGCCGTAATGGAATTGATCATCTGGCCTACATTGCCAGCAGAATGGATTTCTAAAGATACAGCCTTCCACATTAACCCAACAGGCCAATTTATTATTGGTGGTCCGGTCGGTGATGCAGGTTTAACGGGACGTAAAATCATTGTTGATACCTACGGTGGTATGGCGCGTCATGGTGGCGGTGCTTTTTCTGGTAAAGATCCCTCAAAAGTGGATCGCAGTGCTGCATACGCAGGTCGTTATGTTGCTAAAAATATTGTGGCGGCAGGCTTAGCTGATCGCTGTGAGATTCAAGTGTCTTATGCCATTGGTGTAGCCGAACCCACATCCATCAGTATTGAAACATTCGGTACCGGTAAAATATCTAATGACAAACTTGAAGCCCTAGTTCGTGAACACTTTGACTTACGCCCAGTTGGACTCGTCAAAATGCTTGATTTAATTCGCCCAATTTACCAAGGTACCGCTGCTTATGGTCACTTTGGTCGTGAAGAGCCAGAGTTCACATGGGAACGTACGGACCTTGCCGACACACTACGTGATGCAGCAGGCATCTAAAATCTAATTCATACATAAAATAAACATTAATTGTAGGTTGGACTTTAGTCCAACATGTTGGATTAAAATCCAACCTACGGAAAAATTTAAGGACACGACACATGACAATCGAAAACCTAACACCCGATTATAAAATTGCCGATATCAGCTTGGCTGAATGGGGCGCTAAAGAAATCAAAATCGCTGAAACTGAAATGCCCGGTTTAATGGCAATTCGTGAAGAATATGCCGGTAAAAATCCTTTAGCAGGCGCACGCATTGCAGGTTGTTTACATATGACAATCCAAACAGCCGTATTAATCGAAACATTGATTGATTTGGGTGCTGAAGTTCGCTGGTCATCGTGTAATATCTTCTCAACACAAGATCAAGCTGCTGCAGCTATTGCCGCACAAGATATTCCAGTATTTGCTTGGAAAGGCGAAACGAACGAAGAAGCTATTTGGTGTATTGAACAAACTATCTTTGGCCCTAACAACTGGCGTCCAAACTTAATCTTGGATGATGGCGGTGACTTAACTCAAATCATGCACGATGATTACCCTGAATTATTAGCGGATATTAAAGGCTTATCAGAAGAAACAACAACGGGTGTTCATCGCTTATATGAAATGATGAAAGACGGTTCTTTAAAAGTACCTGCAATCAACGTAAACGATTCAGTAACAAAATCTAAATTTGATAACCTTTACGGTTGTCGTGAATCTTTATTAGACGGTATCAAGCGTGCAACAGACGTAATGATTGCCGGTAAGATTTGTGTTGTTTTAGGTTATGGTGATGTAGGTAAAGGCTGTGCACAAGCATTCCGCGGAATGGGCGCAACAGTGATGGTGACTGAAATTGATCCTATCTGTGCATTACAAGCAGCAATGGAAGGTTACCGTGTTGTAAACATGGATGAAGCGGCAAGCTATGGTGATATTTTTGTAACAACAACGGGTAATGTTGACGTTATCAATCACGATCACATGGTTGCAATGAAAAATGAATCTATCGTGTGCAATATCGGTCACTTTGATTCTGAAATCGCCGTTGCATCATTAAAAGACTATGAGTGGATTAACATCAAACCTCAAGTTGATCATATTGTCTTCCCTGATGGAAAACGTATTATTCTTTTAGCTGAAGGTCGTCTTGTGAACTTAGGTTGTGCAACAGGTCACCCTAGCTTTGTAATGTCAGCATCATTCACTAACCAAGTCATGGCTCAAATTGAGTTATGGGATAATAGTGATGACTACAAAAATGAAGTGTATGTGTTACCAAAAGAATTAGATGAAAAAGTAGCGCGTCTACATTTGGCTAAGATTGGTGCTAACCTAACTGAACTAACAACGGAACAAGCTGAGTACTTAAGCTTGAGCAAAGAAGGTCCATACAAACCTGAACACTACCGTTACTAAGAACTAATCAGGGTCAGCCTAATGGTTGACCCTTTTTTAAATTGAAGAAGTATAAAATTATGACTAAACAACTCACCATTAGCTGCGAATTTTTCCCTCCTAAAACGGATAAAGGAATTGCCAATATGCGTGAGGTACGTCAAAAGCTGGCACCTCTTAATCCTGAGTTTTATTCAGTAACATTCGGGGCTGGCGGTTCAACACAAGACAATACCTTAGCCGCCGTTATTGATATTCAACAAGACAGTGCCACAACAGGTATTGATGCAGCACCTCATCTATCATGTGTGGGTTCTACAGAAGAAAATATTCGCGAACTGCTCGGTACATTCCAAGAAAATGATATTAAACGTATCGTTGCGCTACGTGGAGACTTGCCATCTGGCATGCGTGATCCTGGTGATTTTCGTTATGCTAATGAGTTAATTGATTTTATTCGTAAAGAAACCGGTGACTACTTCACCATTGAAGTCGCTGCTTACCCAGAGGTTCATCCTCAAGCAGACTCAGCTGCCATTGATTTAGAAAACTTCAAACGAAAAGTCGATGCTGGGGCAGATAGTGCATTAACACAATATTTTTATAATATTGATGCCTATTTCTATTTTGTAGAACGCTGTCAAAAGGCTGGGATTGAAATTCCTATTATCCCCGGCATTATGCCGATTAATAACTTTTCTCAATTAGCACGCTTTTCTGATGGCTGTGGTGCTGAGATTCCTCGCTGGTTACGTAAGCGTCTTGAAGAGTTTGGTGATGATACTGATTCGCTACAAGCGTTTACCTTAGACTTCTTAACAGACTTCACTGAGAAGCTTATTACTGCTGGTGTACCTGGCTTGCATTTCTACAGTATGAATCGTATTGATCCTACTCTGACAATTTGTCAGCGTTTAGGTTTGATTAAGTAATTTAACACGCCCAAATGAATTATTTTGCCGAGTCTTTATCCTCAGCATTTAAACTAATAATCAGCTTCGATCCTGATATTTATCAGGTCGTATTTACCTCAGTCCTCATTTCGATTACTGCTGCCAT
>Ga0105351_1000914_pt1 | contig 13711 bp, 11 predicted proteins | sample EN4Hudsemesocosm_FD_83662 | JGI IMG/M metagenome (GOLD analysis project Ga0105351, IMG submission 83662) | Methane-oxidizing microbial communities from mesocosms in the Hudson Canyon - EN4B Hudson Canyon | ecosystem: Environmental > Aquatic > Marine > Cold seeps | place: Hudson Canyon... | reverse complement strand
ATTGAACAGTATGAACAATCAAAACCACAACTTTCAACTGAATCTAAAGTAAGTAAATTACAGCATCTAGTATTAACACTTGCTACAGGACAAGCACCCAATGACAACGTATCATTTTCGACTTTTTCAAAACTTATTTTTCTTTTATCAGAATAACTGGACTTATCAAAAGTATTGTAACTATTTGGTTTTGCTTTTAGTTCATTCCAAACATCTCGGATATGGTTAAAAGCCTCTTTTTTGCTGCTATATTCTTTTTTAAATATATCTTTTGTTTCTTTTTCATTCCACATTTTAAAATCAATTGTAAAATCAATTAATTGTTTTAATTCTTGAAAAGAGAATTTATACTCATGCGCAATCGTTTTAAAAAAAATTTGATTATCTGTTGAAAGGGCTTCATAGTTTGTATTTTTAATGTTTGTTAAAAATTTTTCTTCGTAGTTGTTTTTCATCTATTGTTTTGTACTCTCAGTTCTTTTAATTAGTATCTATTATATCACATTTTCCCATTTGGGTATGGATTTTTTAATGTTATTGTATACAAAGCTTTTATCAGGAATTTTACTGCTTAAATAATCTGAAACCACCTTAAATATAAATATATTTTTATCTTCTAAATATTTTTTGCTAAGTTCTAAAAAAGTGTCTGCCTCCATATCTACAAGAGTTGTTTCTAATTTCGAGGCATCTTCTAAAGGTACATTAACAGTTGTTATACTAGTAGTTTGAATATCATTTAAAACTTGGTTAGTGCAAAAGAGTGATCCCAGTTTGATAGAGGTATCTTTGCAACCAGCAATTCCGATATTTAAAGCTTTACAGATATTAAATTGTTCATAAACAAAGGGGAGGATTTTTTTTGTATTTTTTCTTCCAATTCCTGATACGACTAAAATATATTTATCATTTTCAAATATTTTTATTGGTTCATAGGTTTTGTTTTGAATTAATTTAAAGTATTGTATTAGGGGTTTTGCCTCAGGATATAAGGCAGTATGTATAAGTATTTTTTTTTGTTGCATGTGAACATCAAGGTATTTTATAAATACCTTGATAAGTCAAAAATTATTTTCTAAGTTCTTTAATTTTTGCTGCTTTACCTGTTCTACCTCTTAGGTAGTGAAGTTTAGCTCTTCTTACTCTTCCTCTTCTAAGAACATTAATTTCTTTTAAAGAATCAGAGAATAATGGGAAAATTCTTTCAACACCAACATTGTTTGCACCAATTTTTCTAATTGTAAAAGTTGAACTAACACCTTCACCATGTCTAGCAATAACAACACCTTCGAAAGCCTGAACTCTCTTCTTGTCACCCTCTTTAATTTCGACACCAAGTTTTAAAGTATCTCCAGCTCTAAATTGAGGAATTACTTTTCCTTCCATTTGTGCTGCTTCAAAGCTTGCAATATATCTATTTTTCATTTTTTTTCCTTATTAGGTCTATAATATTTCGTTTTACAGATTGACATCTTGAATTTTAAGTCGTGAATTTTACTATGATTTCCCTTTAAGAATTCTTTAACGACACTTAAATTTTGGAAATTTTCAGGTTTTGTAAAAGATGGCGCCTCAAGTAATCCATTTTCGTAGCTTTCAATCTCCAAGGATTGGGCATTTCCAAGCACTCCGCTGCAATTTCTACTAATTGCATCTGCCATCACTAAAGATGGCAGTTCCCCACCTGTTAGAATATATTCACCAATACAAAACACCTCATTGGCATATTTTTCTATTACTCTTTCATCAATTCCTTCATATCTACCACTAACAAACACTATGTTTTTTTTCTTAGCTAAACGTTTTGCATCGTTTTGTCTAAAAGGTTTAGCAGATGCCAGTGGAAATACAATATAGGCATCTTCATTTTTACTTTTAATATCATCTAAGGTATCAAATAAAGGTTGTGGTGTCATTAACATTCCAGCACCACCTGAGCAAATCTGAGCATCTACTTTTAGATGTTTGTTTGTTGTATAATCTCTTGGATTATAAAATTCGTAAGAAATAAAACCACTTTCAACTGCTCTTTTTAATATTGAGTCTTGAAAATATGGTTCAACTAAATTTGGGAAAAGTGTAACAAAAGTGAATTTCAAAAATTTAACCTTAACTTGTTTAATTGATACTTTATATATATGAAATTTAAATTTGGATAAAATCCAATCTAAATACTATAAAAAGAACCAAAATGATAACATTAAAAGACATAAAAGAAGCAAAAAAGAAACTTGAAGGTGTAAATCAAAAAACTCCTCTAACGTATGCAACAATTTTAAGTGAAAACTTAAACAGCTCTATTTACCTAAAAAAAGAAAATTTACAATTGACTGGTAGTTTTAAAATAAGAGGTGCATTTAATAAACTCTCACAACTCACGCAAATTCAAAGAGACAATGGGGTTGTTGCTGCAAGTGCTGGTAACCATGCACAAGGTTTAGCTTACAGTGCACAGCATTTTGAATGTGACGCAACCATATTTATGCCAGAGTCTACGCCTTTGACAAAAGTTAGTGGCGTTAAATCTTATGGCGCACAAGTTATTTTAAAAGGCGCTAACTATGATGAATCATATGCTTATGCAACTGAGTATTCAAAAGAGTATAACAAAGAATTCATTCATCCTTTTGCTGATGATGCCGTAATTGCAGGGCAAGGAACTATTGCCCTTGAAATTTTAGAAGAGTGTGATGACTTAGACATGATAATAGTACCAATAGGTGGTGGTGGTTTAATTTCAGGAATTGCAATTGCAGCAAAAGCGATTAATCCCAACATTAAAATAGTTGGGGTTCAAGCAAGTGGCGCTAAAGCAATGAAAGATTCATTTGAAATGCACATTCAAACAAATTCAAAAAGTGTGAAAACAATTGCTGATGGGATAGCTGTAAGAGATGTTACGCCTATGATGCTTGATTATGTTCTTGAGTGGGTTGATGAAATTGTACAAGTAGAAGAGCAAGAAATTGCAAACGCTATTTTATTTTTATTAGAAAAACAAAAACTTGTTGTTGAGGGAGCTGGTGCTGTTTCAGTTGCAGCTTTAATGCATGAGAAAATTGATATTGATGACAAAAAAGTTGCTGCAATTATAAGTGGTGGGAATATTGATGTTACTATGTTATCCTTGATTATTGAAAAAGGTTTGGTAAAATCAAACAGAAAGATGAATTTACTTGTCACTTTAATGGACAAACCTGGCGCGTTAATGCACTTAACGAATATTTTAAAAGAAAGTGATGCGAACATTGTTCAAATAGATTATGATCGAAATTCAGTGAAGCTTGAATTTGGGGAAGCTCATGTTACTATTGCCTTAGAAACTAAGGGGAAAGAACATCAAAATCATATAAGAGAAAATTTGAAACATAATGGCTATAGATTTAAACAAATATAGTTGACTCAGTTGTTATTTAGAAAGTTTTTAGAAAATAAACTATATAATGGCTCTCATATTTAAAAGACATTTAATAAAGGAAACAAATGGAAGGTAGATTATTTACATTCTTAGGTGCTATAGGTGGACATAGCCAAGAATGGATTACATTATCACACTACGCATTAGTGATTGTGATATTATTTTTATTAGTTAACGCAGCTACTAGAAAAATGACTTTAGTACCAACAGGTGCTCAAAATGCTTTAGAGGCATTTATTAGTGGAATCATTGCAATGGGTGCTGATACTATGGGTGAAAAAAATGCAAGAACATATTTACCATTAATTGGTTCTTTTGCATTAGTAATTGTTATCAGTAATATTATGGGTGTTATCCCAGGATTTGAATCTCCAACAGGAAACATCAACTTTACTTTAGCTCTTGCTTTAATCATTTTTACTTACTATAACTATGTAGGTATTAAATTAAATGGTGTTAAAAATTACTTTGCACACTTTATGGGACCTATGCCAATATTAGCTCCTTTAATGTTTCCAATTGAAATTATTTCTCATTTATCAAGAATCATTTCTTTATCTTTCAGACTTTTTGGTTCTGTAAGAGGGGATGATATGTTCTTAATGGTACTTTTAATGTTAGTTCCTTGGTTATTACCATTACCAGGGTTCTTCTTACTATTTGCATTTGCTTTATTACAAGCATTTATTTTTAGTATATTATCTTATGTATACATTGCAGGATCTGTAATGATGGCAGAAGAAGAACACTAAGTCTTAATACTTAATCTGAAAAGGGAAAGAAGGTAAAACTTTCTTTCCCTTTTTTTATGCAAAATTTTATTAGCTTACTTTACTTAAAAATTAATAACTCTATAATTACCTAAAAAGTTACATTTCTAAATTTTAATAATAATTTATTACTTTCTTAATGTATTTTTGGTAAATTATATTTTACTTTTTAAGGAGTGATAGATGAATTTACAGAAAAATAAACTTTCCCTAGTAATGAAAACAACTATAACCTTGGCACTGGTGCTTTCGTTAATACTTATAAGTATAAATGTATTTAGTGCCATTTACACTAAATCTATAGTCTCAAATAAGGTTCAAAATCAATTGCAAGAGAGATTACATCAAATAAACGATACTTTAGTGACATACGATGAATTATTGAAAACTACAGCAGACAGTTTATATGAAACATTTGAAACTCAGTTTTCCAATATAGAGATAAACTTGAATAAGAAGATAAATGTAAATGGTGTACAAACTCCAGAAATTTCAGATAATGGAATTACATTAAATAACAACACTCAATATGTTGATAGTTTATCAATTTTAAGAGGCTCTACAGCTACTGTATTTGCAAAAATGGGTGATGACTTTGTTAGAGTAACAACTTCACTTAAAAGACCTGATGGTTCAAGAACCATTGGAACATTTTTAGGTACAAAATCTCCAGCTTATGAACATATCATGAATGGAAAAAAATACTTTGGTACCGCTCATTTGTTTGGAAGTGATTATATGGCTGTGTATAATCCTATAATGAAAAATGGCAAAGTCATTGGTATTTTATATGTGGGGTACAACTATACAAAGAGTTTTATTGAATTAAAAAGAAAATTAAAAAGTTTAAAAGTTGGTAATTCTGGATATCTTTATATTTTAAGTACAAAATTAAAAAATAAAGGTCAATATATTTTACATCCAACAAAAGAAGGCAAAAACATATTTAAACAAGATGTGGATTCATCCTTAGTTGCAAATATTTTCAAATCTTCTAAAGGAAGTATTGACTACGAATGGGTAAATCCAAAAACTAGTGATACTAAAACCAAAACAGTTATTTTCGAAAATTATGACGACAGAGGTTGGAAACTTGTATTAGGAACTACTAAACAGGAATTCTTACAAGAAAGTACCAAATTTACCTGGATATTGGCATGTATTAGTTTGGCATCTATCATTATAGTAAGTATTATTATATTACTTATAATTAAAAAACTTGTAATCAAACCTCTACACTCTTTACAAAATGGATTGGATAAGTTTTTTAGATTTTTAAATAAAGAAACAACAGAAATTCAAAAAATCAATATTAACTCTGGTGATGAGATAGGACTTATGTCAAATCTTATTAATAAAAACATTGAACATATTGGAAATAATATAGTTGTAGATAACAAACTAATAGAAGATACTGTAAATGTGGCAAATAAGGTTAAAGATGGGCACTTAGATCAAAGAATTACACAAAATTCGAATGATCCATTATTAAATGATTTAAAAAATGTCGTTAATAATATGTTAGAACATATGCAAAAAAATATTCTAAATGTTCAAAATGTTCTTACAGATTATACAACATTTAATTATAAATCAAAAGTTGAAACCAGTTCAATTCAAGCTGATATGAAAAAACTCTATGAAGATTTAAATTTATTGGGTGATGCTACAACAAAAATGTTATATGACAATTTAAAAACAGGTCATACTCTTAAAAATAATTCAAATAAATTATCTGATATAACACATCAACTAAGTGACAGTTCAAATGTTCAAGCAGCCTCTTTAGAACAAACAGCAGCCTCCTTAGAAGAGTTAACCGAGTCAATGAATAATAACGAAAGCAGTATGACTCAAATGTCTTCAAATGCAACGTCTTTACAAAATGCAATTCTCAATGGACAACAATTAGCAAATAAAACTGCAAGTTCAATGGATTTAATTAATGAGCAAACCAATTCTATTGCTGATGCCATCACAATCATAGATCAAATTGCTTTTCAAACAAATATTTTATCACTTAATGCAGCAGTTGAAGCTGCAACTGCTGGTGAAGCTGGAAAAGGTTTTGCAGTGGTTGCTCAAGAAGTAAGAAACCTTGCAAGTAGATCTGCTGATGCTGCTAGAGAGATAAAAGACTTAGTAGAGAATGCCACTACTAAGGCTAATGAAGGGAAAGCAATTGCAAATGAAATGATAACTGGATATGAAGATTTGAATGATAACGTTCATAAAACAGCAGATATTATTGAGGATGTAATTAATAACTTTAAAGAACAAGTTAGAGGAATGGGTCAAATAAATGACGCCGTAGCTTCCTTGGATAAAGTTACTCAAGATAATGCAATGATTGCATCAAATGCAAATAAAATAGCTTCAGATACAGATATAGTTGCAGAAGAAATTGTAAATAACACCAGCTCAAAAGAATTTTACGGAAAAGAAAATATCTAAGATATATAAATAGGAGTAATTCCTATTTATATATAATTGTATTTGGTTTAAAAGCAGCCCATGAAAACCAAAAATGATCGGCATGTACTATTTGATTTAAAATTTTGCCTTTAAACTTTCCACTAATAGCTTCCCCAAAAATATTCCAACGTGAGTTTGTTTGAGTATCTATTATTCCATTATATTTATCATACTTAAATTCTAGACGTTGTCCTTCTAATATTGAGCTAAATACAGCAGTTGCTCCCACATCTTTTGATCTAGAAATACTACGTTTATCCAAAGCACTCGTGGTTCCACTTTTATGCATTACTACTATTTCCATACCTGCAAATGTATCATTTAATACTTTTTTTATTTGTAAAGTTTTATAGGTATATGCTTTTGCAAGATCTTTTTTAGCGATGGTAACTACTCTTTGCATAGGTTTTAATCTTTTATCCATTGGATTACTGTATAAAAATGGTGAGTTATCTACATCATCATACCCAACATAAGGATTACTCCCATATGCTCTTGTATTTCCAGTGTCTTTTGATAAAACTAAACCATTTGGGTACTTTGTATAATAATCTTTAAAACTTATCATAGATGAGGGTAACATTGTCAAACTCATATTTGTTAAATCTCCTATAATTGCTTCACCTGTAAACTGCTGCCATAAACTTTGCGTTTGTCTGTCATACATAACCAAATCTGAATTTCTTAAAAGTCCAGAGGTACCAAAATCATACGTTCTCCCATTTAAAACTCTATCAAATACAATAGTTGAGTTACACAAAGGACAAAAGGTAACTGAAACTTTTTTCCCACCTAAGGTATCATTTACTATCTCATGCCAAATGAGTATTTGAATAGGATATGCTTTGACTTCGTTATTTATTTTTACAAATACAACGGGTTCTTTATCTTTTATCCAACTCTTTGCTTCCTTCACACCAATAAATTTAGGTTTATCAATTGGGGGAATACCATCTTTTGGAGGACCACCTGATAAGAGTTCATTGTAAGGGACAATATGTTTGTTCCAATTGGTATTCCAGTTGTATGTAGCTTGTTTTAAGGCAAATGACCTATCATCAACAGTACTCATGTCTGATACAGCAAAGACATTTAGTGTTAATAATAAGAATAAGCCAATAATATATTGCATGTTATTCTCCTTATAATCTTATATACTTGTAAAGTATTATAAAATAAGAGTGTTTAGAGTTTATAAAAGGATTAAACAAATTATGAAAAACTTTACATATTATTTGATAACGGACCCAATATCATATACAAATGACTTAGAAAAATTCGAACAAAAGTTACAGACAGTTTTAGAAACTAAACACGTAGATATGGCATGTTTTAGAGATAAAACTTCTCAAAATATAAAAGATTTAGCTAAGGTTTTTATCAATACGTGTAAAAAATACAATATAAAAGATATTTATATCAATCAAAATATAGAAATAGCAAAACAGTTGAATTTTGATGGAATTCATTTAACCTCATCTCAATTTGAACATATAAAAGAGGCAAAAAGTTTTGGGCTTAAAACAATTATTTCTTGTCATAATTATAAAGAAATTGAAAAAGCAATTATAATGAAATCAGAAATGGTAACGTATTCTCCAATATTTTTCACCCCTAATAAAGGGGAACCCAAAGGAATAGATGCACTTAATGAAGTCACTGAAAAATTTGATATTGATATTATTGCTTTAGGTGGGATTATAAGTAATACTCAAATAAAACAGATACAAAAAACCAAGGCAAAGGGTTTTGCCTCAATTCGGTATTTTATATAAATCAGACTTTTTTAATTAAAACCTTATCTTTTTGTAAATAAAGGATATACCCAGATACATTCATACCTTTTGAAATTTCATTGATAGCTTTTTTATAAAATCCAACTTGAGTTATATGTTCATTATGCTCTTCTTGGGTCGTTTTATAATCAAAGATCAAGTAATTATTGTCTTTTTTCACCAGCAAATCAATAATTTTCATTTCATCATTATATTTTAATGCTTGTTCTTTAGTAAAAGTACTTTGATTTATCAAACTTTGGAACTCTTGGTCATTTATTAGAAGTGTAATTCTATTTTGTATATCATCAAAATCATTTTTATTTAAATAGTTACTGTATCTACTTTTTGTTAAGTTTAAACAAAAAGACAAAGACTCAGCAGTAAAATCTTCCATCATTTCCAAACAATAGTGAGTTGCAATTCCAAAATACTTCGCATGTAAAGTATACTCATCTGGTATAACTTTTTGTTTTTTGATATCTTGTTTTCCTAAATCTAAAGCAGTATATAAAATCTTTTCTTTTTTAACTTCTATTTTTTGTATTTTTTCATTTACTACTAAGCTACCAAGTTGCATGGGAGTTAAGTTTATGATATCAAATACAGATTTTTCACATTTTTTAAAGATAATCAAGTTGTTTTTAGCACGTGTTAGAGCTACATACAAAATATTAATTTCATCATCTAAACTTAATCTTTTTTCTTTTTCAATTGCTTTTTTGTACTCTTCATTAAAATTTTCCAAACCAGTCATTTTATAATAAAGGTTTTTTAGGTGTACACTGTCGTATTCAAATAACAATGAACTTTTGTCAGATACTTTCCTTTTAATTCTATCAAGTAAAATAACAGTATCAAATTCCAGTCCTTTAGATTTAAATATTGTTAATATTTGAAGTCCGCTTTGTTCTTTATTTTCCATAGGTGCTTCGATATTTTTAACTTCATATACAAAATCTACAATATTATTAAAGGAAGAACATATTTCTATAAGTTTTATAACATTTTCATCTATAAGTTTTAGTTGCGTTGCAATAATTTTTACTAAATTTGGAACCGTATAATAGTGTAAGTCATACTTTAAGTCGATTTTATAAAGTGGTGCATTTCCTAATATTGCATTTAAGTTCTCTTTATATATTTCCTCTTTAAAATATAAGTATTGAATTGCATTAATAACAGCCTTCACATTTTCCTGATTTATCAGTCGTGATGTCATTTCTGTCGAAATTTTTAGTGTTGGAAACTTTTGTGTTAGATAAGAGTATAAAGACAATACATCCGCATTTGTATACGTTAAGATGGCAATATTGTTTACATCCATACCCACTCTAACAAATTGTGCTATTTTTGAAGCAATACTTTCAAATTTTTCTTCATCTTCTAATTTATCATCATTAATAACTTCTACATATCCATTAGGTTTTACACTATGTTGTTCATAATATTCATATCCATGCAGTTTCATAAAGGTATCATTTACAAATGTAACCACTTCTTTACTACTTCTATAATTTGTATGTAAAGCTTCCATTTCTATTAACTCATTACTATTGACGACATGGTCAAAAAGTTCCCTCTTCCCACCTCTAAATCTATATATTGATTGTTTTGTATCTCCTACATAAAAGAAAGATTTAAATTTATTCTCGTCTCCTGATAATATTTCATTAATAATAGGTTCTAAAATTCTAAATTGTAATAAGGATGTATCTTGAAACTCATCAATAAGTAAATGTGCGTACCTGCTGTCTAATCTAAAATATAAGAAGTCTCTGTCAATACTATTTTGTAATAGTTCGTATACTAAGTTTGAAATATCATTAAACTCTAAATAATTTTTACCTCTGTTATATTTTTCTTTAAAGTTTTTGAATAAGAAGAAAAGTTCAAAAAGATTATTGAGTGAATAACTGGATCTGAGTTTATAATAAATCACTAACTCTTCTCTTAATTTTGCAAAATGCAGTTCAAGTTCATCATTACTTACTTTTTTAAAATAAGAAAAAGATGAAGCTTGATCTTTTGCTAACCACGTTTTTCCCTTCGCTAACAAGGTGTTAAAACTATCAAAATCAACTGCATTTATTGCACTTTTTGTTGATGCTGTATTTAAAATAAACTCTTTTACTTTGTATGCTGCATTTAAGACTTGTTCTTTTTGTAACGCAATTAAATCATGATCTATTTTAACAATATCAACTTTTTCATTTTTTTCAATAAGTATTTTAAACAAAGAAAAAAGTGAGCCAAACTTTTTATTTTCATAAATTGAAAAATCAATAAGTTTGTCAAACTCCTTTAAATCAAGTGATTTTAAAAAATTCAGACCCAGTCCATCATTATCATCTTCTTTGATTTCAAAATCATCAGATATTCCCACATATCCACAGAACTCTCTTAATATTTTATTTACAAATTTATCAATTGTATATATGGATAAATCGGCATTGGAATAAAGTTTGATTAGTTGATTTTTCTTTCCTAGAATTACACTAGAGCTTAATTGTGATTGTTCACAAATACTCTGCAAATAGGCTTCATCATCCCCTAGAGTTATAAGAGTTTGATAAATTCTTTCATTCATTTCATTCGCAGCTTTATTTGTAAATGTAAGGGTCAAAATTTCATTTGGGTTTGCACCAAGCAGTAATAAAGAGATGTATCGTACAGTTAAAGCAAATGTTTTACCACTACCCGCACTGGCTTTTAACGCTATGTATTTTTTCATAGGTGAATTTTACTCAACTAATCATTTATTTATGATTATCCCACTTCTAAACTTGATATTTAATTAAAGTAAAAAGTAACCATATCTTAACTTTAAATTAAATTATATATTTAATATATTTTTTAAGATTAATGATGTTAGAATCTAAATTAATTTTTTTAGGCAGGTTTATGAAAACAAAAAACAAAATATTTTTAACCCTTACTGTTATTATGTCCATTATGTTTGTTGTATTAATTGCAAATATTTTATTCAACTTTAGAACATATGGTATTCAAAGTGTTGAAAATAAAGCAAGAGCAATTGCAGAAACGGTAAAACACAGTTTAACCTCACATATGGTTAATGGTGTCATTGACAATAGAGAACTTTTTCTAAGCTCAATTAAAAAACTGAGTAATATTGATGAAATTTGGTTAGCAAGAGCACCTGCTGTGATAAAACAGTTTGGAGAAGGTTTTAATAATGAAATTGCGAAAGATGATATTGATAAAGCTGTAATAAGTACAGGTATAGAACAAGCCATTATTGAAGATAATTTATTTGGACAAAGTTCCTATAGAATCACTATTCCTTATGTGGGACAAAAATTGGGGAAAATCAATTGTTTACAATGTCATGAGGCAAAAGAGGGAGAAACACTAGGGGCAATTTCAATCACTATGTCTGTAGATGATATAAAGTACATTGGAATGACTACTGTAGCCAATACTGCCATAATTGCATTTTTACTTATTGCTTTTATTTTATTATTTGTAAATAGACTTATTTCACCATTTTTGACTGTATTTGATTCTATTAGAGTTGTGATGCAAAAAGCACAAGAAGGTGACTATTCATATAGAATAGAAAATCCAAGAGGTAAAGAATCTAAAGATGTAGCAAAATGGGTAAATACTCTTTTAGAAAAACTACAAGTTACATTAGATGATGTTGAGAATAAAATTAACAGTTTTCTAGTACACCAAAAAAGTTCAAATACAGATCCACTTGTAGATGTAAATGAAATTGTAACACGTTTATCTGATATTTATAGATTTAGAAAAACCATTGAACATGACGAAAGAATTGATGATGTTTATAAAAGATTAGCAGTTGTACTAAGAGAAAAATTTAAACTAGAAAATTTCAACTTCATAGAAGCAGATACCACTAGAAAAGAAGTAAAAGTAGTCTATGTTGAAAAAGAATTACATTGTGATGCAGTGGAGCATGGATGTAGAGCAGATAGAACCAATACATTAGTTGACTCTTGCCAGTTTAATGATATCTGTGATAAATTTAATGCTAAAAATCTTAATAAAGAGTATTTATGTATTCCCTACTCTATATCCAATGATTTAGATTTTATTGTCTCCATCATTTGTACAAGTAAAGAAGAACTTAAAAGAGTAAGAGAAATACTTCCTTCAATCCAAGATTATATCGATGCAGCAAAACCTGAAATTGTGAGTAAAAAACTTATGACTATCTTGGAAATATCAGCAAGGACAGATGCACTAACTGGTTTGTTTAACAGAAAATACTTGGAAGAATCTGTAGGTAAAATTGTTTCACAAGCTAAAAGAACAAATATTTCATACGGAATTTTAATGGCAGATATAGATTTCTTTAAAATGGTTAATGATACTTATGGGCATGATGTGGGAGATGATGCAATTAAAATTATAGCTCAAACTCTTGTTGAAAATACCAGAGACTCTGATATTGTTATTCGTTATGGAGGAGAAGAATTTATTGTTTTATTATATAACTGTGATGAACAATACATTGCAGAAGTGGCAGAGAAAATTAGAATGGCATTTTCTAAAAAACTTATTCCAGTTGGGAACTCGTCCATTACAAAGACAATAAGTATTGGGGCATCGCTGTTTCCACTTCACACAGATAACTTTTGGCAGTGTGTAAAATATGCTGATATATCTTTATACCATGCAAAAGACACAGGAAGAAATAAAGTAGTTGTTTTTGACAAATCTCTTCTTAAAGAAGGTGAAATGGAAGGAACTTATTAAAAAGAATATAAAGGTTGACGTTAAGCTTTAACCTTTACTTTTTTACCACTTAAGAAGAGCTGGATATTTAATTTGTATTGAAATTTGTAATAAATATGTGTTAAAAGTTAAAACAGGAGGAGATTTATTATTTTTTTTTGGATTAATAGAGAAAATTAATCCTATGCAAATACTATTTCACATAGGATAAAAAAGATAAATTAAGCGCCGCCACCAAGTGCTTTAGTAACGTGTTCATCTGCCATTGTTGGATTCCAAGCTGGCTCCCATACTAATTCAACTTCACAAACATTAACACCCTCAACTCGTTCAGCAGCTTCTTTAACCCATTGAACAATCATTTGATGTAGGGACAAGCTTTAGTTGATAATGTCATTGTAACCGTTGCATTTCCTTCTTCATCACAACACGCATCGTAAATCAATCCCATTTCTACTAAATTAAATCCAACTTCTGGATCCATTACTGTTGAAACTTCTTTAAATATATCTTCTTTTGTAACCATTATCATTTCCTTATTCTTT
>Ga0105351_1000911_pt1 | contig 13753 bp, 10 predicted proteins | sample EN4Hudsemesocosm_FD_83662 | JGI IMG/M metagenome (GOLD analysis project Ga0105351, IMG submission 83662) | Methane-oxidizing microbial communities from mesocosms in the Hudson Canyon - EN4B Hudson Canyon | ecosystem: Environmental > Aquatic > Marine > Cold seeps | place: Hudson Canyon... | reverse complement strand
CTCTGTGGTTATTTTTTAAATCTTAACAAGTATCTCACCCATACCAATACCTGCAACATCACCCGCATAGCGTTGCACTCGTGAGAATGATTCAACACTAGCAAACTTACTTTCTAATTTAGCAAAAGAATTAAACAGCAACGGTAAAAATGCCAAAGTATGTGAACCACAGTCATTAAAGTTCGCTGAGATCCCTTGAGCCGGTGCTTGCATTAATAATAAAGTACCTCGCTTCATCGCATAACCTAAATGAGCACCAACACCACCTAATACAGCAATCGTACCTGAGATCATGCGTGCTCCACAGTAGTCACCTGCATTACCTTCAATCAAGATCATGCCACGACGCATATGGTCACCAGTTCGAGCACCCGTATTGCCCGTCACAATAACGGTTCCACCAGTCATGCCGTTTCGGTAACCAGGACGTACGCCACCAACAAAGTCACCGGCATTGCCATTAACTTTAATCTGACCTGATTTCATTTCACAAGCAGTGTAAATACCTGTATTACCTGTTACTTCAATCTCACCGCCATCTAAAAATAAACCTAAATAAGCACCGACATTACCCTCAACAGTGAGCTTACCTGAGGTCATATTGCGACCAACAAAATCCAACTTATCAGTGCTATTTACAAATTTGATGTCTGAAGCATCATCTCCAGTAATATCAAATAAAGCATCCACTCGTTCAATAGCATTACCAACCACTAATTCAATGGCAGCAATATCAGCAACTGATTTATCAGCGAGTAAATCTAATGTTAATGGTGAGCAATCAATTCGTTGTTTCACAGAAGTGTTTAGCGTAAATATTAAAGAACTCATGCCATAATCTCCTGCAAATGGAAGTGGAATGGACCAAGCTTTCCGCCGTAGTTACCCGCACTAATTCGTCGAATACCATTTTCAGCGCCTAAATCACAAACAGCTTGAATACCCACTCGCATCGCTTTATCAATATCTTCTTTGGTCAAACCATCAATGACGATTTCCATTACCGATTCTACTTCTGGTGATAAATCACTTTTAGTTTGGCCTTTTAAGGTTGGACAAAACGCATCATTGGTTGAAGCATTCAACGCTTTGAATTTTGAGCCTACTTTTGAACCAGAGCGAACGACACCACCCGGGAAAGGCATAATGACATTAGGGATCTTTTTCATCTCAACAATAGCGGCTTCACAAGCTGCTAATGCTTGAGCTTGTGATTCAGCTAATACCAAGAAGTTACCACCACCAACAGAGGCTTGAACACCTGTTTTTTCTTGGGTTAAGAACTCACCATCCATCACAGGAATACGCCAGTAGCGTTTGCCATCAATCATTTTTGAAATTTGGAAGCCATCACCAAAATAACGTAGGTTTTGACCCAAAGCCATTTCAGTTTCACTTTCCAGTCCAGAAAACAAAGCTGACGTAGGAGAAGTAAGTACACACTGACCGGCTCTAGTTTCAACTTGTTTTGCTAGGCCTTTTCCGCCCATTGCAAAAATCAGAATTGAAACACCAGGACGACCATCAGGTGTTTCACTTGGATCAAGTTCTCTTTCAATCCCTGCTTCACAACCACAAGCAATAACTGAAGTAGCAAAGCCGGTAAAAGCTTGTGCTGAAATCATTGCCCATTTCGCATTGAGTGCAGTGATGATTAAGCGTGTACCTTTCATTGGAAACGCTTCTGCAAACGTTTCATCAATTGTTACGCCATTGATAATCATATTTTGCCTCCTGCATGTAGAGGCTGTACGGTCAAACTACCTCGGCCATCATCCACAATTTCATCATCACTGATTTTAAAGTTACCCATTGTTTGGGTGTGATATTTATCAAAATAAGGTTTTAATGCTTTTTCGATACTATTATCATATTCAGGTTTAACCACATGAGTGGTACCCCAAGTGACTTCTATCAGCTCACCATCTTTTACAACCATAGTGCCATCTTTAAACACATAATCTGGTTTGCTGAACATTTTTTCACGATCTTCATCATCGGTATACACCGTAATATCGGCTGCGCCACCTATGCTTAAGTGACCACGGTCAGCAAGACCAACCAATTTAGCGGCACCAGCACGCGTCATAATGGCAATTTCATATAGTGAATATTCACGATCTAATGATGCTAAGTGACTCGCTTTTTGAGCTTCCGGATGCAATGTCGATAAAATATCGTTACGGAATGTTTTATCCATCAATAGTCGAATCAAATGTGGATAACTCGTAAACGGGGCACCATTTGGGTGATCCGTTGTTAGGAATACACGCCATGGATCATCAACCATCAAGAAGGTTTCTAAACCAATCATCCATTGCAATGCATTGACGTAACTTTGATCTTTATATTTGAATGGCAATACACCACAACCGGCATCACACTCAATATCCATACACACCCATTTATTAGGGCTAGCATGTGGGTGAGCAGCATGTTGACGCATATTATCGCCAGATGCAGTTACTGTTTGACCAAATAAGATCTGACCCACATCGGCTGTAATATTTTTGTGTTTATTAATCACTTCAGCAATTTGAGCTGAACCAGATGAGAATTTAAAATCACCTTCAGTACCATAACTATGGAACTGAATATGAGTCATATGCATCGGCAAACCGTTAATACCTTCCATCGTATCAATCGTTGTACCCAAGTTACCCGGCACACCTAAGTTACAACCATGAACATGAAGTGGATGAGGCACACCTAATTCTTTCACTGCTTGAGCAAGTCGTAACAAAATATCACGAGGTGTTACACCATAAAATTGGTTTTTCTCATCTAAATCAAGCTTACGTTGATTAAATTTAAAGGCGTTAATACCACCGGGGTTCACCACTTTCACACCAATGGCATGGCTATGATTCATCGTCCAAGCAACATAGTTGTTAATCGCTTCTTGATCATTATTTGAGGCCATCATACGCAGTAGGAAATCATCACTACCCAACATGACATAACCACCTTTATCGATGATTGGCGTGTCGTGCATTTCCATATGTGCTTGACGTGCATTAATTGGTAATATCGCAGGCTCAAAACCAGCGGTATAACCCATTTCAGCATAACGATAACCTGCTGTTAATGTACTCGGTGCAGCATGACCACTACCACTACGCATTAACTCTGTACGAGCTACCACATCAGCAGCATGATCTTCTGGCAACATAGTTCGAGCGATATTGACTTTACCGCCACCAATATGGGTATGCATATCAATTGCACCCGCCATCACTACTTTGCCGCGCACATCAATTTCTTTGTCTACGCTTTCATCATCTCGCTTAGTAACAATACGTCCATCACGGATATAAATATCTTTAACTTCGTTATTGATACTATTGGCCGGATCGTAAATTCTACCGCCAGTTAATTTTGTTAACATTTTCTATTCAACCCCTATTAAATTAGGATTTTTGTTTAAGTTCAAGGCGGCTTCTTTTTGAGCACCGGAATGTATATCGATACATGAGGAGCGGAAAAAAGAAGTCAACGCCGAAATTGAGCAAAAAGACAATTTCATTAAAGTGCTTTTTCAACAGCGGTTAGCACATCAAATGTACTTGGCAAACCACTGTCTCGTAATTTTCTTAATGGCACGGATACCACACCATCAGTACGGAAAGCTCGACCAGCATGATCTATCCCTGGTGTTCCCACAGGAATAAAGACTTCTGGCTCTTGTTCAAACTGCATTCCTGATCGACCTAAAACTACAGTCTTAGCGTTCGATTGAGGTGGCGTGCGATCAACATTAAAACTAGAGATCCAAACTAGAGTATCCACCTCATCATTAACTAACATTCGATTAGTATCTGAGAGGTACGGATCATAATCAGGATAGCCTCGATTAAAGTTAGTCCGCATTGGGAAGCCGGATTGCCATGCTGAGACTTGGTTAACGGTTATTCCACCTTCTTTACCACCTAGTGGCAATCCGCTTGAACGTGTATCTAAATTAAGATCTTTAACCATTTCACATACGGTTTGCACAGTCGCTTCTGCATGATCAAACTCTAAATGGCCTGCAGCCCATGTCACAACTGAGTATTTTGCTTGTTTTAATTGTGCAGCCAATACAGCTAAATCACTCACGGCAATACCGCCAACTTGTTCAGCTTGTATACCTTTGCCATTAACCAGTGCACGCAAAATAGAGGCTACTTCTGGTAAATCGGCATCATCACAGGCTAAAACCTGAGCCTTTTTACCTTGTGGAGACGTTGAAGCATCTCCTGATGGCGCTTTACCCAGATAAACCACTTGGCGTGATTCAATATCTTGGTCAAACATGCTTTCTTTATTCCACACCATACGTTCAAAAAAGCGAGGGTATTCAGATTCGATATCACTGCCTACAATTAATAACAAATCAACACGGTTTCTAACTTCGGTTAATGTTGTAATCATCCAACCCGTATCTTGCAATACTAAGGTGTTTCTCATTCCTGCTGCAGAATCCATATTATCAATAGTCGCTCGACTTTTATCTGCTAATGCCATTGCAGAGCGGGCACCATTCAAATCAGTTGCCATGCCACCAATAACAGGTTGCTTACTTGTCCGTAGCAAATTAGCAATATGGGCGACCGCATCTTCTAAAGACACCTTTTTACCATTAACTCGTGCTGACGTATCTGTAATCGGTGTTTCAAAACCTTTTTTAGTAACGGCATCACCATTTTCTAAAATAGATACACTATGTCCATCAACCTTGATCTTTAAATCATCAGAAGCAATACCACAAAATGGACTAGGTACATCTTGCCAAACTCCAGGCTCAATCATTTCTGTCATCGTTGGTGTTCCCTATTTTCTTAAATTCAGTCGTACTTAATATATTTGAAACGTGGATCTGACGGCGTTCCTTCAAAAGGACTGCCTTCTTCTTGGGCTGGTTGCCATTGCACAACTTGCTCTATTTTTTTCGCTAATTCAAAATCTTTATCCGTAATACCTTTAGCACTATGTGTTGTTAACTTCACAATCACAAAAGCATAAGAGGCTGAAATATCAGGATGATGCCACGCAGCTTCTGCTAAATGGCCAACGGTATTTACCACCATCAAAGTGCCCTTCCAACCACTGGTTTTGTATTTTCGACGAATCCAGCCATTTTCAAAATACCAATGTGGGCATTCGGCTATTAATTTTTCAGCTACTTCTTTTTCAGAATATGTTTTATCACTCGATTCAGTCATTATCCATATCCTTAGGCATTAAAACTTTGAGCATACCCCAACTAACCGTGCTTGGCACGCACTAATAATGAATCAATTTTATTTTTTTGTAATTGATTTTTAACAGCATCTGCCTTTTTACGACCAATAATTGGACCAACTTGTACACGATGCCAAGTATCTTTATTATCGATGGTTACGGTTTGTACTTTTGACTCAATACCTAAAAATGCCAGCTTTGCTTTATAGGCATCGGCGTCAGCTGATTTTCTAAATGACCCTACTTGCAATAAATAACGAATCTCAGTACTTGAATTTTTCGTTTCTACCTTAGGTTTTTTCTGCTGTGTAGGCGACGTTACAACAGCCTGCTTGGGTCTTTCAACTACTACTTCCATTTCAGGTAATAAACTATAAAACTCAAAAGTGGGTTCAACAGCTTTAGATTTTTTTTCTGCCTGTGTTTTTGCTGTTTTATTACTTTTCTCTGGCGTGACATTATCATTTAAATGCACTAAAAACATCACAAAAAGACCAACCAAAAAACTAATTAGCATCGGCCCCCATGGTAGAGAACTTTTCTTTGCTTGATTTCGTGCATTTCTTTTAGCAGCCACTTACATTGTCTCCGGTGCAGATACACCCATCACTGTTAAGCCATTTTCTATTACTTGCTTAACCGCTGTAATCAACGTCAAACGAGCTTGGCTCAATTCAACATCATCAACAATAAAGTGATGCGCATTGTAGTAAGTATGGAAATCACGTGCTAAATCCATTAAATAATGAGCTAAAATATGTGGCGTATGATTTAAGGCTGAAGATTCTAATATTTCTGGATAACGTGATAATGCAGTAAAGAGTGCTTGTTCATGATCTTCTGTTAACCGATTTAAATTCTCTTCACCTTGAGATTTATCCCAAACTAAACCACGTTCAGCCAACTGTCTAAATACACTACATACACGGGCATGTGCGTATTGCACATAATAAACAGGATTATCATTGCTTTGAGATTTTGCTAACTCAAGATCAAAGTCCATATGTTGATCAGCGCCACGTAATACGTAAAAGAAACGAGCAGCATCTTTACCAATTTCTTCAGTTAACTCTTTCAAGGTGACAAATTGACCACTACGTGTCGACATAGCTACTTTTTCATTACCACGATACAACACAGCAAACTGAACCAATAAAACCTTCAATCTATTTTCATCTTCGTTCATTGCGGTTAAAGAAGCTTTAACACGTGGAATATAACCGTGATGATCACTACCCCAGACATCAATCACAGTATCAAAACCACGACCAAATTTATTTAGGTGATAGGCAATATCAGAAGCAAAATACGTTGTTTGGCCATTATCACGAACAACAACACGATCTTTCTCATCACCAAAATCGGTCGATTTAAACCACCAAGCACCGTCTTTTTCATACAAGACATTAGAGGCTTTTAATTGCTCAATGGTTTTATCAACATCGCCTGATTCCATTAATGAACGTTCAGAAAACCATTCATCATAGTCGGTACCAAAATCAGCAAGATCAGTACGAATACCAGCAATAATTGAATTCAAACCAAGATCAAAGACTTTTCGATAACCCTCTTCACCTAACAAGGCTTTAGCATTGATAATCAATCCATCGATATGCTGCTCTTTATCTCCACCTTGAGGTTCATCTGTCGGCACATCTGTAAACACATCTGTCACCGATCGGCGTAGTTCTACACCAATATCACCTTTAAGTGATGCAGCAATATCTAAAACATAGTCGCCTTTGTAACCATTGCTTGGAAAGGGAAATACCTCGCCACAGGCTGCTAAATAACGTAACCAAACACTGGTTGCCAAAATATCCATCTGACGGCCAGCGTCATTAACATAGTATTCACGATGCACATCATAACCAACCGCCATCAATAAACTACTGACAACAGAACCATAAGCCGCACCACGCCCGTGACCGACATGAAGTGGACCCGTAGGGTTAGCAGAGACAAATTCAACCTGTACACGCTTACCAGCACCCACAGAGCTACGACCAAATGCATTACCCTTAGCTAGAACATCTTTAACTATCTGTTGAGAAAAATCTGCCGATAAGGTGAAATTGATAAAGCCTGGGCCCGCAATATCAATCTTAGTAATAAAGTCATCATCTGCCACAGAATCAACAATCATTGTTGCAATCTGACGAGGGTTCATTTTCGCTGATCGCGCTAACATCATGGCAACATTACAAGCAAAATCACCATGAGATTTATCTTTAGTTCGTTCAATTTGGATATCAGGTAAATCAATCTCAGGTAAAGAACCCTGTGAAATTAAATCTGTTAATGCCTGTTTAAGCAGTTTTATAAGCTGAGCTTTCAAGGTCTGTGAGCCTTAATAAATAAAAATTAATAGTGGTATTTTAACCTATCCACATCAGTTGATGTACAGCATTGATAATTCAATTAGATGTCAGGATTAATACGAGCAGCTATCACTATGGTAATGTGACAGAAAAACAATCATTTGGAGCACACGGAATGACAGCTACAAGTACATTTGAAGATGCCTTAGTCAGAATTAAATCTCTTGCTGAGTTAGCTAATATTGATCCTGAAATTATTGAAGGTTTATTACATCCTAAAGAAATGATGGTTGTTAGCCTGCCTATTCGCATGGATGATGGTTCTCAACAATATTTTTCTGGCTACCGATGTCGATACAACAGCATTCTCGGACCAACTAAAGGCGGGGTTCGTTTTCACCCCAATGTGAATGAGGATGAGGTAAAAGCACTGGCATTATGGATGACCATAAAATGTGCGGTTGTTAATTTGCCTTTTGGCGGTGCTAAGGGTGGCATAACAGTCAATCCAAAAGAATTATCTCCCATGGAACTTGAACGCTTGTCTCGTATGTATGTGCGTGTTTTAGTCAATTTTATTGGTCCCCACCGTGATATTCCTGCACCTGATGTCTATACCAACTCCCGAATTATGGGCTGGATGATGGCTGAATATGACTCAATTAAACGAACACATGCACCTGATATTATTACGGGAAAACCAATTGAATTAGGCGGAAGTTTAGGTCGTGATGATGCAACTGGTCGTGGTGCTTATTTGTGCACATTGGAACTGATCAAAAAAATGAACTGGACTCTGACTGATATGACTATTGCTGTGCAAGGTTTTGGTAATGGTGGTTATCACGTTGCCAGATTACTGCAACAAGCTGGCTGCAAGATTATTGCAGTGAGTGATTCAAAAGGCGGTGTCTATGCCAAAGATGGTTTTGATATTGAAAGTTTATGGCAAGAAAAACAACAATCAAAACAAATAAAAGGTGTTTATTGTGATGATTCTGTTTGTGGAACTATTGAACATCAAACCATCAGTAATACTGATTTACTTGAACTCGATGTTGATATCTTAATTCCGGCAGCATTAGAAGGCGTTATTACTAAACACAATGCTCATAATATAAAAGCAAAAGCGATTGTAGAAATTGCCAATGGTCCCATCCTATCCGATGCAGACAAGATCCTTCGTAAGAAAGGCATTAAAGTTGTACCTGATGTTTTAGCTAATGCAGGTGGTGTAACCGTGAGTTATTTTGAATGGGTTCAGAATCGTAGCGGCCAAGCCTGGACACTTGAGGATGTTCAACAAAAACTCAAAGAAAAAATGACCCTCGCCTTTGAAGATGTTTGGAATTTAGCAGAACAAGAGGAACATAGTCTTCGTGAAGCAGCCTATGTAAAAGCACTACAAAAGATAAGTGCTGCGGTTGAAGCTCATGGAACACACCATTATTTTCATCAATCTTGATTAAACCTTAACAAAACCTGTCATCTTCGTGAAAACGAGGATCCAAGGGTAGTAGCTAATTCCACCGCCCTTGGATTCCCACTTTCGTGGGAATGACAAAGTGGTCAATCATGCACCTTGAATGGTCATAAGTATATAAGAAGCCGAACTCTCCTATTCCAAGTCAAGCTTAATTACATCAAATCAATCGGATCAATATCAATCGACCAGCGTACTTTTTTGGCTAACTTTAATGCTGAAACAGCCTGAATATAGTGATCTAAAAGCTGATGGATCGGCTTTCTTGTTGGCGAAGATAATAATAACTGAGCTCGATATCGACCGGCTCTTTTTTCCATAATAGCCGGAACAGGCCCCATAACTAGTACTTCTTGCTGGCCATGTTGATTCAATATAGCTAGGACTTCCGTTAGAAACTGCATAGCAAGCTGCTCTTGTTTATCTTCAGCGCGAATAATACACAAAGATCCAACAGGAGGCATCCCCATTAATGCTCGTTCTTGTAATATTTTATGAGCAGTATAACTATAGCCATTTTTAATTAAATTATTCCAAAATGGATGTTCTGGTTGACTAGTCTGAATAAAAACTTCACCTGATTTTTCACCTCGTCCGGCACGACCTGTCACTTGAATAATGAGTTGAGCCAAACTTTCGGTGGCCCGAAAATCAGCACTTAATAAACCTTGATCAGCATCCAGAACGCCAACTAATGTGACATCATGAAAGTCATGACCTTTTGCCAACATTTGCGTGCCGACTAATATTTTGGCACCACCACTTTGAATATCATTAACAATATCTGCAAAAGCATTAACCCTTTGTGTTGAATCGCGATCAATCCTCACAACAGGAGTATCAGGAAAATATCGTTGTAAGGTTAATTCTATTTGTTCAGTGCCTGCACCATAGGTATTAAGATCTTGCGCCTGACATTTCGGACATTGTGTTGGTAAACGTTGAATCAAACCGCAATGATGACAACATAAGGTATTTCGTCCCTGATGGACAATCATTTTGGCATCACAATGAGAACAAGTCGCTTGCCAATTACATTCGTGACACATTAAAACAGGTGCAAAACCACGTCGATTGATAAACAGTAAAACTTGATTATCTGCTTTTAACTGCTTTTGAATCGCTTTATATAAAACACTCGATACGCCATTATCTGCTTTAGGACCAGCACTATCGATAAGATGAACTTTAGGTAAAGTAGCACCCGTTGCACGTTGGTTTAATTCTAGACGCTGATAACGACTTTGGTCAGCATTATGTAAACTTTCTAATGACGGTGTTGCACTACCGAGCATAATCGGTACATCTGTCCTTTTAGCTCTTATTAGAGCAATATTTCTCGCATGATAACGAAGTCCATCTTGCTGTTTATAGGACGCATCATGTTCTTCATCGATAATGATTAACCCTAGGTTTTTTACCGGGGTAAATATGGCTGAACGTGTTCCTATAATCACATCAGCAATGCCTTGTTTAGCTAATAACCAAGACTGTTTTCGTTCTGTATCTGATATTGAAGAATTTAGCACCACAATATTAACTGCTAATCGCTGTCTGAAACGAGCAACAAACTGTGTTGTTAAACCAATTTCAGGGATCAAAATAATAACTTGTTTTCCTTCTTTGACTATTTTTTCTGTCAGTTCAATGTAAACCTCAGTCTTGCCACTACCCGTAATTCCTTGCAATAAAAAACAGGAAAATTTTGATCGTGTATTCCAGACAGACTCTACCGCAACTTGTTGTTCGTTATTTAACTTGCAAGCTGGGGATAAATCTTGAGGTATAGCTATTTTTTTTATTTCTTGTTTTTGACGAATTAAATTTTTATTTTCTAATGAAATAAGTGATGTTTTACATTGACCTAACTGTTGATATATTTCACTTTGTTTTAATCCATCTTCATTTAAAGTTAATAACGTTATGATTTCTTGTTGTTTTTTTCCCGTTTTTTTATTTTCTTCACTTTCATTAAGCTGCCAAAAAATCTCTGTTTGTAAATCTAAACTTTCACCTTGGCGAATTTTTTTAGGTAGTACCGTTTGAAAACAATCACCTAATGGATGATGGTAATAGTCACTTAACCAATGAGTTAATGATAATAATTCAGACGTTAGTATTGGCTGCTCATCTAAACATTCCAAAATAGTTTTTAATTTAGAGGTATCCATTTCAGGATCAATTTCTTTTGAATTAATGACTATCCCGATGAGTTCTCTAGAGCCAAAAGGAACTCTAACTCGCAAGCCTGCTTGCCAGCAAGTTGTTGAGTTATCGCTAAGATAATCAAAGTTTAATCTTAGAGGACATGGAATTGAAATTTGCAAAAGTGTTTTCATATAAACATTATTAATAAAGTATTTAAAAGATTATGATGTTGATTATTGTTTCTTGTGGATATGTGGGTAAGTAGATAAAGAGTAAAATAATCAAGGTATTAGATTGTTTTACTTTCCTAGTAACTCACATAGTTTAAAGCTTTTAAACTGTGGATAACTAAGATACTTATCCACAGCTAAAGTTATCCACAGTTTATGATCCTTTTTATTAGGTCCTTATACATGACTTATATTTGGGCCTTTTCAGTATTTATCTCGAAAATTTCATTATTAAGATTACTTAATTCAAAGTGAATTAAAGCCTTAACGGCTTGTTGATTAATTCGTCTTACTTGACTGATCGCTGACATTGTTTTATCCATTTTTGCAATAGAAAGTGAACCTTCTGCTCCTCGTCTTAATAGTAATGATTTAAGTGATTGGTATTCAGTTTCTAGAGAATTTAATTGAGTTTGAAGATGCTTGCTGAGATTTTTTTGTTGACCTAATTCAGAATCTTTTAATAGATGAAGACTGTGTTTATAAAATTCATTTATTTGGTTTTGGATGATAGGTGTTAAAGCGATGGAGACTTGCTTTTTAGCTGTATTTATCATTGTAGATAACTCAGAAATTGCATCATAATATTGTGTAACACGAAGTAATATAGGCAGTTTTTCAGAGACGTCTTTCGTTAGATTTTGTTTGTAAAGCTCGGTTGTATAATGACCAATAGCAATAGAAAGGTTTTTGATAACCATTTCTTTGTTTTTCATATCTTGGTTGTTTGTTTCAAAATTAAGACTGTCTTTTGCCATAGCTAATGAAAAATGACCTAGACGCTCTGTTTCTCTACTTAATGCATGTAAAGCGAGTGAAGGTAGGTTTAAAGTGTGTTTACCAAGATAGTGTGGTTTACCCTGATCTTCTTCTTTGTTTTTGAATCGATTTGAGAGCCATTTAATTAATGGATCAGCAATTGGTATCATAATTAACACACCGAGCACATTAAACAAGGTATGGAATAACGATAAGGTTATTGTGGCTGATTTATCGAGTGATAAAAGATCTTGGCTAAATAGAACTAACGACAGGAGTGGTGATAGCAAGACTAGTGAAACGACGGCTGTAATGACGTTAAATATTACATGACTAGATACTACACGTTTCGCTACAGGGTTAGTGCCAAAAGAAGAAAATATTGCCGTAGTCGTTGTGCCTAAATTACTCCCGATTACCAGTGCTGCAGCAGGTAATAAGCTAATAATACCACCTGCTAGAGCGGTTAATGCTATTGCTAATGTGACACTTGATGATTGCATTAGAACGGTAATTAGAAAACCAAAACCAACAAAAATAATAATATCTAGCAGACCTATATCACCGTTATTACTTAGCGATATACTTTCACCTAGTATTGAGAAAGACTCTTTTAAAACATCGATTCCAAGGAATAAAATACCAAAACCTACTAAAGCTTGGCCGAGAGCACCAATACGAGCGTCATTTTTTAGTAGTTTCAACACCATACCAATACCAATCATTGGTAAGGCAAAAGCACTTATTTTGAAATTAAAACCGATTATAGTTACCAACCAACCTGTTGCAGTTGTACCAATATTACTGCCAAAAATAATCCAAATAGCTCGTTTTAAATTTAATAAGCCAGCATTAGTAAAGCCAATTGTTGCAACGGTTACAGCGCTTGATGATTGGATTAAGGCTGTGAGGAAGATACCGACACCTAAACCTCGGAGTCGAGTTTTTGTCCAATGATGTAAGAAATTATTAAGTGTATTGCCTGCCGCCATTTTAAGACCATCTGACATCAACCACATACCCAGTAAAAATAAACCTAGGCCGCCAATACCGGAAGTGATCATTGAAAACATTGACATGGAGATTGTTAGACCTTGAAATAATGGAGTTATAACAGTGATGATACCTGATATTTAAGCTATGATATTAAGATAAGTTTTGAGAGAGTTAGATAATGTGAAATTAGCAATTATTGTGGCAACAGATGAACAAGGTTTGATAGGTAAGGATAATGACTTACCTTGGAAGTTATCTGCAGATTTACAGTATTTTCGTCGAGTCACAATGGGCAAACCATTGATTATGGGGCGTAATACTCATGAATCTATCGGTAGAGCATTACCAGGCCGAAAAAATATAGTGGTGTCTAAAAACACAGACTATCAAGCTGAAGGTTGCTGTGTTGTTCATTCTGTTGATAAAGCGATTGAGGTTTGTGATGGTGCAGAAGAAGTGATGGTGATGGGTGGTGCATCACTCTATAAGCAATTACTACCGCAAGCTGATCGACTATATCTTACACACGTTCATGCCAGTCTAGAAGGTGATACTTGGTTTCCAGACTGGCTAAAATCAGAGTGGCATGAAGT
>Ga0105351_1000900_pt1 | contig 13795 bp, 13 predicted proteins | sample EN4Hudsemesocosm_FD_83662 | JGI IMG/M metagenome (GOLD analysis project Ga0105351, IMG submission 83662) | Methane-oxidizing microbial communities from mesocosms in the Hudson Canyon - EN4B Hudson Canyon | ecosystem: Environmental > Aquatic > Marine > Cold seeps | place: Hudson Canyon... | reverse complement strand
TAACCGATACAGCAAGTCTTGATTTACGCTCTACAGTTCCATCAAGAGTTCCAAGTGGATTGCCATTAGGAGATTAATAGACTAAACAACGCACTTGCATTTTTCGCAAAGCTTAAAAGAGAGCCATCTAATTTAAGCTGCGAAAAATGCTCTGTACTCTGTACTCGTCAGTACAGAGTATTATTTATCAAAACTATCAATTAGCCCGTTTTCAGCAAAAATATTGGCATTACCTCGATTAAAGATAATCCCGCCAGCTTGGCTACTTAGAGGTGTATTCAGTCAATCAATATGCCATTGTTTAAGCAGCATAAGCAGATGCGTAATCATGGTAAACAAGAGGAAAGAATAGGACCGTCTAACACGGCACCTGAGTGCAATTTAAAACTTCGTAATCTGCAGCAATAATTGGCTGAATTCATTATGGGGGAGTGGTTTGCTTTTAAAATACCCCTGATAGCTCTTACACCCCTTTTGTATTGCCGTCTAGTTTTCTACGCTATGTTTCATTTACTACCTTATACAGTCGAAAACTGAAATATAAACATAAGAATGCTGCTACTGTAAAAGCAACTCTCCTTCTGCCAAACTAATAATTTCATTCTAGCAGAAGATGTGCGCGCAGGATAAGACTCATCATTCTTTTATTCAGCTTTACTGGCTGCTTAGAGTCATATTCAGTTAATTAAAATACATTGTTAGGCAAAGAATTTTACTAATTCAAGTACAATACACCGTCACCTTCCTATAAACTGAATTTTGTATGTCGCTTGCCATTGTCTATAGCCGAGGCCGATCAGGAATTGATGCCCCTCTGGTAACAGTAGAAGTCCACGTGACTAACGGCTTACCTCAACTCTCTATTGTTGGCTTGCCCGAAACCGCCGTTAAAGAAAGTAAAGACAGAGTGCGTGGTGCGATTATTAATTCGCATTTTGAATTTCCTATTCAGCGAATTACCATTAATCTTGCTCCTGCTGATTTACCTAAAGAAGGCGGTCGATTCGATCTGGCCATTGCCTTGGGGATACTCGCCGCATCAGATCAAATTCCAAAGAAAACACTGGCTAACTATGAATGTGTCGGAGAGTTATCACTGAGCGGTGAGTTGCGCTCTATTGTCGGCGCATTACCTGTTGCCATTCATAGTCGTGATGCCAAAAGAATGCTTATTTTACCGACTGAGAATGCGGCTGAAGCCGCCTTGGTTGAACAGGCCGAGCTGTTACCCGCCAGTAGTTTATTAGAGGTTTGTGCCCATATTAGCGGACAAAAGTCGTTAAATACTTATCTACCAGAACAGCTAAAAAACAAGCCTAAAACTGCAATAGACTTTTCTGATGTGCAGGGCCAGTTTCATGTTAAAAGAGCCTTTGAGATTGCCGCAACGGGAGCTCATAACCTAATTATGCTGGGTCCTCCAGGAACTGGTAAGTCTATGTTGGCATCACGTTTGCCAACTATCATGCCTGAATTAAGCGAACAACAAGCCCAGGAAACGGCAGCGATTGCCTCCATCAGTGATAAAGGGCTGGATATTGACAACTGGCTTAGACCTCCTTTCAGAGCACCTCATCATACCGCATCAGCTGCCGCGTTAGTCGGGGGCGGCAGTAATCCCAAGCCTGGTGAAATTTCACTGGCTCATAATGGCACTTTATTTCTGGATGAACTTCCTGAGTTTGACCGAAAAGTTTTAGAAGTTTTACGTGAACCTTTAGAAACAGGACATATCACTATTTCCAGAGCCAGTCGACAAGCAGATTTCCCTGCAAAGTTTCAATTAATTGCCGCGATGAACCCCTGCCCCTGTGGTTACCAGGGTGATCCATCAGGTCGTTGCCACTGTACAGAAGAACAAGTTGCCAAATATCGCGCTAAAATTTCTGGTCCATTATTAGACCGTATTGATATGCACCTGGAAGTTCCTCGTGTTTCGCATGAGGTTTTACGAAACGGTTCGACAGAAGGCGAAGAAAGCAGTGCAAAAATCAGATCCCGGGTGGTAACCGCCCAGAAACGTGCTATTGCACGTTGTGGCAAGGTTAATGCGGCTTTAACAGCGGTTGAAGTAAAGCAATACTGCCCTTTATCCGAACAGGGGCATCAAATATTAGAACAGGCGATGGACCAATTTGGTTTATCTCATCGCGCGTATCATCGCATTTTAAAATTGGCCAGAACCATTGCTGATTTAGCGCATTCAGAACAGATAGAAATACCTCACTTAAGTGAAGCCATAGCTTATAGAAAATTGGATCGTAGTAAATAGTTTATGAAAAAACAAAACCAACATGTAGCCTTGATGCAGCAACGCGGAATCAAGCCCCCCCGCGACAATCCCCTTGACTCCACTTCGTTTCATCAAGGCTACGAATAAAATGGTTCATTACCGCAGAAATTTCATAAAGGGGGGAACTTATTTTTTTACTGTTAGCCTTAAAAATAGACAATCAACCTTATTAATTGATGCAGTTGATCTATTGCGTGAATCCTTTTTATACACTCAGAATAAAAAACCATTGACCATTATTGCTATCGTTATCTTACCCGAACATTTACATTGTATTTGGCAATTACCTGAAGGAGATAAGGATTATCCTGCAAGATGGAAATCAATTAAAAGTCATTTCACGCGCCAAATAAAAAAAGCGGGAATGCATGTTAAGCAAAACAAACATCATGAACATAATATTTGGCAGAGGCGCTATTGGGAACATACGATTCGCGATGAAAATGATTTAAGCTGTCATATTGATTATATTCACTACAACCCGGAAAAACATGGCTGGGTAAAATCAGTAAAAGACTGGGAATACTCGTCTTTCCATAAATATGTAAAAAATGAAACATTGCCTCCAAACTGGGGGAGTGATTTTGAAATTAAAGACACAATAAGCTACGGAGAACGTAGCCTTGATGCAGCAACGCGGAATCAAGGAATATCGAATAAAAACCTTGATTCCACTTCATTTCATCAAGGCTACTTAAATGAATAAATTAAATCCTCAACAGCTAGAAGCTGTTAAAACCATTGATCACCCTTTATTAGTTCTGGCAGGTGCTGGCAGTGGAAAAACCCGGGTAATTACCGAGAAAATTGCTTATCTGGTTCAGCAAGGTACCGCTGCCCGTCATATTGCTGCGCTGACATTTACCAATAAAGCGGCCAGAGAAATGAAGGGAAGAGTTAGTAAGCTTTTGAATGATAAACAAAGTAAAGGCCTGCGGGTTTCTACTTTTCATTCGCTTGGGCTTGATATCTTGCGTAAAGAACATAAAGCACTGGGTTATAAAGCAGGGCTGACATTATTTGACGAGCAAGATAAGTTAACTTTATTGCGCAATTTAATTACCCATGGCTCGAATGACTGGGATATTGATGCCGTTGATTTTTATAATAAACAAATTGGCGACTGGAAAAATGCTTTTATCACACCTGAACATGCCATCAGTACCGCCACAGATGAAACTCATCTGATTGCTTTACTTTATACTGATTTTAATCGTAATTTAAAAGCTTATAACGCGATCGATTTTGATGATTTAATTTTATTACCTGTTTTATTGTTTCAGCAGAATCCCGCTGTACTGGAAAAATGGCAAAATAAAATTCGATATTTATTGGTTGATGAATACCAGGATACCAATATCACCCAGTATGAGCTGGTGCGTTTATTGGCAGGTAATCTAGGTCGCTTTACTGTGGTGGGTGATGATGATCAGTCTATTTATGCCTGGCGAGGGGCTCAGCCTGAAAATCTGGCGCAATTAGAGAAAGACTACTCTCGTTTGCAGGTGATTAAACTGGAGCAAAATTATCGATCAGCGGGCCGCATATTAAAAGTTGCCAACCATTTGATTGCCAACAACCCACATGCTTTTGAAAAGAAATTGTGGAGTAATTTAGGCTTTGGCGATCCATTAAAAGTGATCAGTCATAAAGATGACCGTAGCGAAGCCGCGCAAATTGTGTCTGAAATTATTCATCATAAATTCAGACATGGCGGTAATTATTCCGATTACGCTATTTTATATCGAGGTAACCACCAGTCCCGCTTGTTTGAGGGCTGTTTAAGAGAAAATAATGTGCCTTATTTTATCAGTGGCAGTACCTCCTTCTTTGCCTTTTCGGAAATCAAAGATATTCTGGCTTATTTGAGATTGTTTGTTAATCAGGATGATGATGCGGCCTTTTTAAGGATTATAAATACGCCCAGACGAGAAATAGGACCCTCTACGCTGGAAAAACTTGGAGCTTATGCAAATGAGCGCCATATCAGTCTGTTTTCTGCCTGTTATGAACTGGGCCTGACTCAATCATTACCCGAAAAGTCTATTCATCGCTTAAAAAAGTTTGCTGACTGGGTGCAGGATACCGCGGAAAAAATTGAACAGGGCGATACTTTTAAAGTAATTGAGCAGTTTATTCAGCAAATCAATTACGAAGCCTGGCTACATGAAAACAGCAAAACCCAGGCCGCTGCTGAACGTAAGATTAAAAATGTTAGCGATTTAATTGAATGGTTAAAACGTATTGCTGATAAAGAAAAAGACACAGAAAAGTCACTGGCGGAAATCATCGCCAAAATTCTGTTGATGGATATTATGGAAAGAAATCAGGAAGAAGAAGCAGGAGATCAAGTTAGCTTAATGACCTTGCATGCTTCCAAAGGCCTGGAATTTCCGCATGTTTTTTTAATCGGTGTGGAAGAAAATATCCTACCCCATCAAGCCAGTATTGAAAACGATAATATTGAAGAGGAAAGGCGCTTAACCTATGTAGGCATTACCCGGGCACAAAAAAGTTGTACCTTAAGTTATTGCACCCATCGAAAGCGTTATGGCGAAGTGACTGAATGTGAGCCGAGTCGATTTCTAAATGAATTGCCAGAAGAAGATCTGGAATGGTCTAATAAAAAACAATTGGAGCCTGAAGTCATTAAACAGCGTGGAAAAGCAAATTTGGCTAATTTAAAGTCTATGCTATCTTAAATAGAAGATTAATTCGCCGACAAAGTCATGGGGACATCCTTTGAAAATATGTTTAAGAAATTATCAACTAATATTCATTATTCTATTAAGTACTCAATTTGTACTTCCAGCTTCTGCAGCTATCTATAAATGTAAGACGGCTAATGGTCAAACTATTTATTCCAGTAAAAAATGCGTAGGTAACTCAAGCATTTTTTCCGTAAAAAAAGAAAAAACAGTTGAGCAGACTTTAAATAAAAAGTTAAACAAACCTTCAGTAGATATTTATATTAAAAGCTGGTGCCCTTATTGCAAAAAAGCGATAGCCTATTTGCGATCAAATAACATTCCTTTTAATAGTTATAATATCGAAAATAATGCCTATGCTAAATCTAGAAAACAAAAGATTGCACCAGGCTATACAGGAGTCCCTCTTACAGTAATCAATGGGCAAATACTGAAAGGTTTCTCATCTAGCCGTTTTGATAAGGCGCTTAATTTATAAGACTTCATTAGAATGAATAAAATTACCCGTCTTGCGATGTTTGATCGCTTGGCCATAGAAATCCCAAATCCAGAAACAGAGCTGAAATATTCCAGCTCTTTTGAACTGTTGATAGCAGTTGTGTTATCGGCTCAGGCAACAGATAAAGGCGTTAATAAAGCAACAGCCAAATTATTTCCAGTAGCCAATACACCTGAAGCCATCTTGGCCTTAGGCGAAACCGGGCTGAAAGAGTATATAAAGACCATCGGTTTATTTAATACCAAAGGCGCTAATATTATTAAGCTCTGCCAACGACTGATTGATCTGCATAATAGTCAAGTCCCTGAAAATAGAGAAGCCTTAGAAGCACTTGCAGGGGTTGGCCGAAAAACAGCAAATGTTATTTTAAATACCGCCTTTGGGCAGCCTACAATTGCTGTTGATACGCATATTTTTAGAGTATCTAACCGAACAGGTTTGGCTAAAGGAAAAAATGTACTGGAAGTTGAAAAAAACCTGGAGAAATGGGTGCCAAAAAAGCACAAACTAGATGCTCATCATTTATTGATATTACACGGTCGTTATACCTGTATTGCACGAAAACCTCGCTGCCAGAGTTGTGTTATTGAAGATTTGTGTGATTTTAAAGAAAAAACAGAAAGCTAAACCCTAGATGGAACTTGAATTATTCTGTATAGTCGGAGAGCTAAGTGCCAATTGAGAACAGTGGCACTAGAGAATATATTTGAGTTTATGATGAATAGAGCTGTGTTCAAATATATTAAAAAACCATAAAAACACTCGAGGGGATAATGATGAAAAAAATAAACAAAACACCTTTAGCTGCTGCAATGAGCACTGCTGTTGTGTCTGCCTTTACTGCAACTACAGCTAATGCTGAAGCAAATCCATTTGCAATGACTGAATTATCTGATGGCTATATGCAAGTTGCAGAAGCTAGCTATAATATCGTTCCCTGGGGCGGCAAATCTGCTAAGAAAGCAAATGAAGCTTCTTGTGGAGAAGGCAAATGTGGTGCCATGATGGATGGCGACAAAATGAAAAAAGGCATGGAAAGTTCTTGCGGTGCCATGATGAAAGGTAAAGACGGCGCTTGTGGTGCAATGGATAGCGCTGAGAAAAAAACTGTAGAAGCTAAATGCGGCGAAGGACAGTGCGGCGCCATGATGGATGGCGACAAAATGAAAAAGGGTATGGAAAGCTCTTGTGGTGCAATGATGAAAGGAAAAGAAGGCTCTTGCGGTGATATGAAAGAAGACAACAGCAAGATGGGTGGCATGGATATGAAGGGTGGAGATATGTCCTGTGGCGCCATGATGAATAAGATGAAAAGTGGCGAAATGTCTTGCGGTGGAATGATGGAAAAAATGAAAAATGGTGAGATGTCTTGTGGCGCCATGATGGAAAAAATGAAAGGCAAAATGGGTGGTATGGATATGAAAGGCGGCGGCATGGGTGGCATGGACATGAAAGGTGGTAGCATGGGCGGCATGGATATGAAAGGCGGTGAAATGTCTTGCGGATCTAAAGTTGACCCAGCAAAAGCAGCTGGCAAATAAAGTATTATTTGCAATCTATCTGCGGGGTAAGAGCCCTTGCTTCTATCCCGCAGATAAATATCGTTCTTATTGAGGTATAAAATGGATACTGTGACTAATCTGGTTCAACATGCAGGCCTTGGATTACGACGTTCTTTTTTAACAGAAATCACCACTAACCCTCCCTCAAATGTTAACTTTTTTGAAGTTGCGCCCGAAAACTGGATGACTCTGGGTGGGAAATTAGGCAAACAGTTTAGGGCAATGACCGAACAATTTGACTTTGTTTGTCACGGTCTATCTCTTTCTATCGGCAGCACCGACCCACTAGATGAAGCTTTTGTTACTGCAGTAAAAAACTTTATGCAGCAACATCAAATCAAATTTTATAGTGAACATCTGAGTTATTGTAGCCACCAGGGCCACTTATATGACTTGATGCCAATTCCATTTACCTCTGATGCGGTAAGCCATGTCGCAAAAAGAATTCAGCGTGTTCAAGATATTCTGGAACAAAAAATAGCCATCGAAAATGTCTCTTATTATGCCGCCCCTGGTCAGGAAATGGATGAAATTGACTTTTTTAATGCCGTTATTGAAGAAGCTGATTGTGATGTGTTAATTGACATAAATAATATTTATGTCAACAGTGTTAATCACAACTACGATGCCGAAGCTTTTTTAAGAGCCATACCAGCAAGTCGAATTGCTTATGCTCATATTGCAGGCCATTATGTTGAGGCAGATGATTTCTTAGTCGATACGCATGGCGCAGATGTTATTGATCCAGTATGGAAACTGTTAGCTAAAGCCTATGAGCTTTATGGCGTTTTCCCGACCTTATTAGAACGCGATTTTAATATCCCCTCTTTAGATGTATTGCTAAAAGAAGTTGATACGATTCACTCCATTCAAAATGCCTGGTATAGCCAGCATGATCAAAAATCTGCATGAAAATTGATTTTAAAGCCAAACAATTAGAATTTTCTGCTTATATTCGTGACCCGCTTAATAACCCAAAGCCAGCAGATGTTAAGCCTCAACGGATGGAAGTCTATAGGGAATTGTTTTTTAATAATATCGATAGTTTTTTAAGCAGTAATTTCCCCGTGTTAAGAACGATATTAGATGATCAGCAATGGTTTGAACTTAGCCAGGATTTTTTTGCCAGACACCCTTGTACCACACCTTACTTTTCAGAAATTCCAGAAGAGTTTTTAGAGTATTTGCAAGATGACCGTCAAAATAAAACTGACTACCCATTTCTATTAGAATTAGCCCATTATGAATGGGTGGAAATGGCTCTGTCTATTTCTCAAGAGGTTCTGGTCGCCAACTCAGAGGCTTTTATAAACAATATAGCCGAGGAAAGTCTTTCTTTATCCCCTTTATCCTGGCCTTTGGTTTACCGTTTTCCTGTACAACAGATATCAAGCAATTTTCTACCAGAAACAGCACCTGAGCAAGCGACCTATTTATTGGTTTATCGCGATATTGATGATGAGGTGAATTTTATCCAGATCCCCCCTATCACCTTTAGATTGCTACAAATATTACAACAGAACGAGGCCATATCCTGTCTAGATTGCCTGTCTCAAATAGCGAAAGAATCTGCTCATCCTGAGCCAGACAAGCTAATGCTGTCCGGGTTACAAATTATTGAAGACCTGGCTAAAAAGAATATTATTGTTAGTGCTGAATCAGGCTAGTGGTCTGTCAATATTGGTTTGATGAATAAAATAATGTAGCTTGGGTTAGCTGATCAAGCAAAGCGCTATAACGTAACCCGACCTACAATATAACAGCTTAATTTTTCCTGATTACCCATAAGCTTCCGCCACATACAGCACACCAGATCCACGTCATACCAGCAGGGATTGCTGGTATCCAGTGTATAGGGATATACGATCTGAATAATTACAGATACTTGTTTATACAATACCCCCCATCCTTGGATTCTGGATCTCGGCAATCCCTGCCGAGATGACGTATAACAGTTGAGTCGGTGTTTTTATAAAATGGCTGAGACTCGTACGTAATCAGGTGATTTTTTATATTGCCGACACAGCAGGTGCATCGACAACTATTGATGCGCTTCGTTCCTCAGCACATCATCCTATCGGCTTCTATTTGTTTTGTAGCCTAGACTCAAGCTAATTTGACCTCCAAGTGCTTAATCGTTGAGGTGGACGAATTAAGTATATGCTCCACTCTATATCTAAGAATTTTATCATTCCTATCAACAACTAAATATTCCTGATTTGTAAAAATCTCAGCCTTGATAATAATAGTTTCTTGGCCATCAATATCTACCAAAATACAGGCATTTTTTGCACCCTCATTATCAATATCCATAATATGCAGTAATTCAGGGTCATACCCTAGCACCTCAACACCGACAACCACCTCATTTTCACGAGTCGTATTTATCCTGCGCACAACGGTAACAACATCCGTAGGAAGGACTTGTAAATGAATAATATCACCCACTTTAGTGCTAGGATGCTGATCTTTTAATCGCAGACAAAAGCCCAATCGACTCTGATCAAGCACTGTAATATTTGGCTGAGGTTCTGGCTCTACATGCTCGGCTGACCATATATCCGTGTTGTCAATATACTCAACGTTTTCTTCACCGGGCCCCTGTGTCAACGATAGCCTGGCTTCTATTTCATTCCTATAGCCCAGGCGCTCATCATGACTATTCTCTTTTAAACCAGTATCAATACTCAGGTCTCGAACTTCATAAGACACCACACCTTTAGTTTTTAACAAACTTTCCTTATGTAAAAGAAATTCACTAAATTTATCCAGACCAATTTCTGCATATAACTCATTATCAGCAAGCTCTCTTTCATTTTGTCGATGTTGATTCATTGTTAATGCTTTAATCAAGCGTAGAATCATTATTTTTTGGTTATAAGAAACATTTCTTTTATCTGATGAAAGTTCAAATAACTGCTTAATCAGGTTTAGATTTGAAACATAATACAAGTAAGGAGACGGCTCATCTATGGTCTCTTTTGATACTGCAGGAGGAGCACCCACTCGAAGGTTTAAACAAGGAACGCTATTCACCTTTTTTTCAGGCACCATAGGCAATAAATCAACTTTATTAGAGACCGAACTCAGTAAATTAAAAATAAGGTGTATTTCTTCGGTATTAAATTGCTGACTATTACTCAACTCAAACACCAGTAAATGTTTAAATACTTTAATAAAACTGGTATCACGCTGATCAGGAGCTAAATCCATTAGCTCATTTTGTTTAGCGAACAGATAAAACAAATAACATAAAGACCAAAAACCTTTCCCTGCTTTTTTATATATCAATGCTTTATACAAAAGAACATTAACCATAGCCTGAATAGCATTTACAAGAATTAAGGCTTTATCTTCTGGTGAGAAAATAGCTTTGGTTTTAAAGCTGATATCTTTACATATCAAGGCATAGTTTTCTGCAATTTCTATAGCGCATTGACTAGACACCACCACCTTAAGCGTATCTTCATCAGAAAAGGGGAAATAACTTTTAATGTAACTTGCTTGTAATTGCTCCGAAAACTGAAAAACTAATGCTGATATTTCTTCTAGAAAAATAGCTCTGATATCCGCTGCTATTTTTGTATTTGTTAAAGTTTTCAAGATACCTAGAAACACTTGCAAGGCTTCAAGCTTATCTTTTTTATCCAGTCTATCCAGCCAGATAGAAAAAGCCTCCTTATCTAAAGAAAAAGGTAGGCTATGTTGTTCTGTGCTGTCAGCTTTGCTTGTACTCGGTGAAATCATAATTAATACAAATACCATTCAAAAGTCTGTATTAATTGTAGCTGATTTATTCTAACTGTGATTTCTATTTTATTTAATACAAACACAGGGCTTATGATCTTTGAATAAAAACACTAACGCTCATCCAGGCGACCCGAATCATCTAAAAGTTCGACTAATCCAGCTATAAATACGTTTAACTAACAAACCCTGATCACGCTGAAACAAATGCCCTTCACCCGCAATTTTAAACTGTCGATAAGCTGGATTTTCTTTAGCAGCTATGCGTCTTTTTCTGGCACTTTCCGTTACCTCTGGTAAATCAAATTCTGCAAAAATATCATAAAAAGGCTGTTTAATATCATCGATAAAGTTAATAACTTGAACCTGTTTTTGATCTGACTTTGGTACAGAGAGGCTGATGGTCACCAGCCCTTTTATATCGGTTTTATTTGCATTTTCCTTAATATAATACACGGCCATCATGCCGCCTAGTCCATAGCCTACTAAAACGATATTTTTAGCTTTAGCGGCAAGTAAATAATCAATTGCGGCCTGAATCCGTGCTTTTGCATTATCAAATAAAGGGTAGTACTCATCCTCTGCGGCTTCAACACCCAATACAGGCAACTGCAAAGACAAGGTAGCCCAGCCATGCTCAGGAAAATAGCTTCTTAGCGGATTGATTAATTTACTTTGATCTGGATGGCCATCCATCGGCGGTAATACAATGATCGTCCCTAAGTTTTCTATTTCTTCAGTTTCTGTATACAAGGTTAAGAATTTTTTACCCTTCACCTGCAACCAGACTATCTCACCTGTTGAAAAAGAAGACTGTATTTGTTCCGCATAGTCTAATTCTCTCTGTTCATCTGATGCCCCACTATATGTGCTATAGCAATAGAAAAGGATAAACAACAAAAGTTTTAACATTACATATTCTCTGCGTTATAAAAGCTACTACCCCTATATATATCATGAATATGCCTTAAGAACACCATTACAACCGATGCCACGGGTAAGGCTAATAACACGCCGAGAAAACCAAAAAGCTGCCCACCAGCTAATACCGAGAACATCACTGCAACGGGATGCAGGCCAATTTTGTCACCGACTAACCAGGGGGTTAGCAACATACCTTCTAGAGACTGCCCTACAATAAAAACCATTGAGACAGGGATTAAATACATGGCATCCTGAAATTGCAGTATTGCCGCTACACAAGCAACCGTAATGCCAACGATTGAGCCTAAATAAGGCACAAAACTAACCAGGCCTGCCATCATGCCTATTAATAGGGCGAGATTTAAATCGACTAGCCACAGCCCAATGCTATAAATAGCACCTAATGCCAACATCACATAAAACTGTCCACGCATAAACGCGCCGAGTACCGTATTGGTTTCAACCGCTAACTTTGTTGCTGTAGGTGCGGCTCTTCTAGGTAACAGATCATGAACCTTTGCAACTAAAACATCCCAGTCCCGCAACAAATAAAAAGTGATCACAGGAATTAAAACCAAGTTCATCATCCATTCCGCCAATACCGCACCTGATCGAGATAATGAGCCCATAAATGACAGCAAGCCTCCTCCAGCTTTTTGCCAATGGCTTTTTATCATGGTAATAATTTTATCGCCTTCTATTAAACTAACGTCCCATCCTAAATGAAGCTCTATCCATGGAATAACAACACTATTTAACCAGTTTACGTATTTGGGGAAATTATTCAGAAAAAGACTGATTTGGTATTCAATTTTAGGAACAAGAATGATCAATATGGATGAAAAAATGAGCAATATGGCTATAAAAACCACAGTCACTGCATTACTTCGCCCGAGTTGAAAGTTTTTAATCTTAAGCACTTCTAGCTTATCCGCTAAAGGGTCACCTAAGTAAGCTAAAATAGCGGCAAAGACAAAAGGCATTAATACCGGGGAAAGTAGATAAATCAACCCTCCCGTCACTAAAAAGAAAGCAAGAGTTAACCATTTTTGGGAGTCTGTCATATTACTTATCCTTTAAAAGCCAGAATGATCCCTGCCCCTCTTTTAAACAGAGGAGGGATAAGTCATTGTTAAAATAAACTATTTGGACTTGGGCTAACGATAGTATAAGCCGACAAGTTTTTGAAAAGGTGGATTTCGCTATCGCTTATCCACCCTACAAAAGATAAGCCTTTTAGCTTAATGCTGCTGTACAGAATGATTTTCAGCAGGGCTAGAAAAGGCTGGAAATTGCTCCTGAGCATACAGAGAATGGCACTGCACACAACTGTCATTCATTTTATAAAAATAAAAACTCATCACATCTGAGTTTTTAACTTCGGCCGCATGTGCCATCATGCCTGCATATTGATGGAATGAATGATCCAACTTAATAAAGTGTTCAGGCAAACTATGGTGAAGCTGTTTCATCTGCTCAGCGCTTAAACTTTGCTTCATCAAATAACTTGCTTGAATCTGCTTCCCTATTTCAGCCGTTTTCTCCCAGTTTCCTTTAGCCATTGTACTAACCAGCTCTTGCATAGCCTTCTCTATTGCTACCATTTCCTTTTTTAATATGGGTTTTACATCAGCAGGAATATTCAACTTATTCGGTTCTTGCGCAACACTAGAAACTGAAGCCAACACCCCTGTCAAAAAAACTAACATTAAAGTTTGAAATGTCATCTATAACTTCCCGGCAAAATATAAGCCAACAGTCGTAAAAAACACCACAATAACCGCTATTGAAAGCCAAACACCTACTTTATTACTTTCTGATTCTTCTTTATAAACTTCCACCCCTTCTATCCGTGCTTCGACAGCTTTTGATTTACCATCATCAGTTTGTTCAACTTGATAATAAATAGTGTCTCCTCTATACGGTCGCCTTATAAAACCTTTTAAAGCAGAAATATGGATAAAAATATCATCACTGCCATCTTCAGGTTTAATAAATCCAAACCCACGGTCATCTTTCCAGGTTTTTAAAACCCCTTTATTCTCTATCGCCATTTCATCGT
>Ga0105351_1000899_pt1 | contig 13803 bp, 13 predicted proteins | sample EN4Hudsemesocosm_FD_83662 | JGI IMG/M metagenome (GOLD analysis project Ga0105351, IMG submission 83662) | Methane-oxidizing microbial communities from mesocosms in the Hudson Canyon - EN4B Hudson Canyon | ecosystem: Environmental > Aquatic > Marine > Cold seeps | place: Hudson Canyon... | reverse complement strand
GTTTGAGTTTACATCAATAAACTGTGGTAAAAATGTGATAAAAAATATTGCAACTTTTGGATTAAGTGAGTTTATTAATACTCCATTCACAAAAACCTTTTTTAGACTTTGTGTTTTTACTGTTTTATCTAAATTCATACTGTTTTTAACACCAGATTTTAAAAGCATCGTGATACCCAAATATATCAAATAAGCAACCCCTATGTATTTAACAATCATAAATGCGACAACAGAAGTTTTTAAAATAGCACTTAATCCAACAACAGCTAAAAACACATGAAATAAACATCCTACATTTATTCCTAAAACTGCAACTACCCCAGCTTTAAAACCTTTTGAGAACGTATTACTTAGAATATATAACATATCCGCACCAGGAGTTATATTTAAAAGCAATCCTGCAATTATAAATAAATAGATATCTGTTATACCAAACATTTTATTCCTTTAAAGTAATGATTTTATTGAGTGATTTTGATTTTTGTATTCATTGAATTTTTGAAAGAGGATATTGTAGCAATATTTTATAAAAATGTAAATACTATTCTTTATTTAATCCTTTGTCTGTTAACTTATAAATAGTGGGTGTGAGTTGATGTATAAATGTTTTGTGATGTGATACTATTATCATTGATTTTGAGATACCATTTAAAATTTCAATAATCTTCTTTTCAGCGACCTCATCAAGTGCATTAGTTGGTTCATCAAGTAGCAAAATCTTTGGCTGGGTGATTAAGATTCCTGCAAGCGCTACAATTTTCTGCTCCCCTCCACTTAACTCATAAATAATTCTTTCTTCTAAATGGACAATTCCAAGCTCTTTTAAAATTTTTATTGCTTTATTATGAGCTTCTTCTTTACTCTCTCCTTTTGCACGTAAAGCAAACATCACGTCTTCTATTACAGTTGGACATAAAAAATGATCATTTACTTCTTGTGGTAAATACCCTAGATCACTTCTATATTTTCTAAATCCTTTTAAGTTTTTCATTAATGTATGAAATAAAAAGACTTCGCCCTCGCAAGGTTTTATTAGTCCTGCTACAATTTTGAGTAAGGAACTTTTACCACTTCCATTTGCACCAACTATTGCTACTTTTTCTTCATGACCTACATTTAAACTAATATTTTCAAATATTTGTTTTGAACCATTTTTATAGGAAACTTCTTTTAAATTAATAGAACAACTCATTTTATATCATTCCTTTTATTGCAACTATACATACCAATATAGATAAAACCAAATCATACCTTGAATATTTACTGTTTTGTATTAAATATATTTTTCCACTAAACCCTCTTAAAATAAAAGATTCTTGTAATGCATTTGATTTTCTAATGGCAACTACAAAGATATGTCCAAATAAATTTCCATACGTTTCATACACAAACAAAGAAGTATGAGAGTGAAACCCTCTGGCTTTTAATGTATATTTTATTCTTGAAAACTCTTCATTTAGAGTTTGTATCATTTTAAGCGTAAAATAAATACTACTGACTGTCTTTATAGGAAAACGTAGCCCATCGAGTGCTCTTACTATATCAAAACCATTTGAACAGTAAAAAAGAAGTAGATTAAACAAGATTATAAGATTTACTCTTAGGTATATGTTTATTGCTTCATTTATATTATCTTGTAGTACCAATACTAAAAAAATCATTCCTATAAACAGGTTTAGAAATAACAGTTTTTTAAGAATTTTCCCCAATTTTTTATATTTACATGCCATCATAAAAAAAACAGGCACGCAAAAAAGAAATTCTATTTGACTAAAACTTAAACAAATAGAATAGATAAATGCGCAGATTAATAAAACCGAAGCGTTAAAAGAATTACTATCTTCACTTTTCACTTTTCACTCTTTTTAAAGCAAAAAATATTCCTACTATTATAAGTAGTGCAAAAATCATTTTTACAATATCACTGAGGCTATTTTTTTCTTCAAGAAGTTTAATTTTGCTTTTTAGTCTTCTGTTTTCTTCTTGTAAAAAAATGATTTGTTTATTGCTTAAGTTTCTATTTTCTATGGTTTTAACGATAAGAGAGGATGATACTTTATGCCCACCTTGTGCTTCAACAAATACTTTTAAAGTAGAGTCTAGTTCAGAAATAACAAATTCGCCTTTATTATTGGTAATTCCATTTTGTATTAGTTGGTTTTTTGTGTTAAATACTTCTACTTTGCACTCACTGCAAAAACTTCCTGAAGCATAATAGGAACTCACATATACCTTATCATTTTCTTGTTGTAAAAAGATATTAAGTTTATGAGCATAAAGCACGTTAAAACATAAAAGGAAAAAAATAATTACTCTCATGTATTTGCCTTATTTAAAACCCAAGGAATTGATTTTTTTAGATAATTTAATAAAAACAATGTAATAAATCCCTCAATTACCATTGCTGGAATATTTGCAAAAATAACTGTATATGAAACATATACAAACTCATCTTTTGCAAGAGTTAACATCAACGCTAGTAACAGTGTTGATAATAAAACAGGTATAAATCCTATCAAAAAGAATTTTATTTTTTCATTTAAAAAATCAAGCATTTTATTTTCATACAAAACACTTATCATGAAAGCAGGAACTGCCATAATAATTAAATTCACCCCAAGGGTAGTAAGACCTCCAAATCCCAATAACATTGCTTGTAAAAGTAACGCAATAGAAATACTTAAAAAAACTCTTTTTCCCAAGAGAATACCAATAATACCAATTAGAACCAAATGTATCTGTGTAGGACCTATTGGAATATGTATAAAAGATGCCACAAAAAACATTGCACTCATTGATGAAACCAGTGTGATGTCTTCATTTTCCAAATTATTAATAGAATAAATTAAAAAAATTGCAGCTATTACTGATGCAGCAACCACCACTTCAAGACTTAATACTCCATCTGAAATATGCATTAGTAAGCCTTTATCCAAATTAAAGCGCCATTTTCAACAGGATAGTTTTTGCCTTCGTAAATATTTGTGCCTTCTTGTATTAAAGCAGCAAATCCCCACCACCCTTTATGATTCATAACAAAAGAGAAATTACCATTTTTATTGGTTTTAACTACTTGAGTAATATGTGATGAAGTGGGTGCCTTTAAGCCAAACTCATTATACAATTCTACTTCCACTTCAATATTAGCTGCTTCTTTATTGTTGTGTAAAACTTTCCCTATAAACTGATTTCCAGAGTATAAACCAAAAGGTTTAGTCAAAGGCACTATTTCATACTTTAACCCAAGAGGTTTATCCCAATCTTTTTCAAGTCCAAAAGCACTCACCATAACTTTAGGAACATGAGAGATAAACTTCTGTTCACTTTTTTCAAAATAAGGTTTTGGTTGCACAAAAAAAGTGTAAACTCCTGGTTTTTTTATTTGGTAGTTTGAATTCCATGCCGTGTGATTAAATTTATTGGTTTTTGTTAAGGGTAAGGTATTTTGTTTTTTGTTTACAAAAAGCCCTATAGGTTTTTCCATATTCATTCCACTTTGCTCAAAGGGATGAATGAACATCATATTAATTTTTATATTAGATTCTGCACTATTTGATATATTCTCAGAAGAAGGCAAAATTGTCAAAAAGTGTGCATTTAAAAAAAGAGACAAAGATATAGTCCAAAAAAAGTTTCTCATAAAATTCCTATTGTTATTTGTTAAATTATAAACTTATACTATTTACAGTAAAATAAAAGTATGAATTTCTTATATAATTTTGGAACAAAAAATGAATAGTTGTTCGTTTTGTAACTCCAAACAAATTTACAAACTTAACAATGGACACATAAAATGTGGCACATGTAAAAAAAAATACTCGCAAAAAAAACTAAAGCGGGATAAAGAGGTTATTCAAGCATTTTGTAATAACCTAACCGTTTTACAAACCAGTGTAAAGTTACATCTAAACTATGTAAGTATCCAAAGAAGATTCAAAGAATTAAGAAGTCTAATCATTACATATTTAGATGAGGATGAGCACCTAAAACAAATGAAAAGTAATGAATTTGATGAATATATATACATGCAAAACAAAGACATATATAAAGCGCAAAATTTTTTAACCTTTCATTATGAAAATAAAATATATAACAGAATGTTACCTTCATTATCGAAATACAAAACATTTAATGATGAGCAGGAGTTATCAAAGTTTCTGTTTTTAAATAAAATTGCCAAACTAAAAAGCAAAAATAGTTTAATCAATACATTTTGGAACTATTTAGAAGATTTTTTAAAAAAATACAAAGGAATACAAAGCAAAAACTTTTTATTTTATTTAAAAGAAGCAGAGTTTAAATTTAACTATGAGAAAAAAGCTCAAGAAGAAATTCTCCTTAAGCTTTATATATTTTAGTCGGTTTAGTCTTTTGGAAGAAGTTTAATAGGAGCTATTTGTATAGTTTCCATATCCCAAACTTTTCCAGTTACATATGGTTCGTTTTCCAACCATTTATCTAATGCTTCATCTGATTCAAAATCAACGTATAATGTAGACCCAACCATTTTATCGTCTTCAATTAATGCACCTGCATTAATAATCACACCTTCACTCATAAGTTTTTTAGCACCTTCTAAGTGAGCAGTTCTACATTCCATTCTTTTTTCTAGTACATTTTCATAATCATATGCTATTATTAAATATTGCATTAATTCTCCTAATTTTTTTTCTGTAAAATTACAGAGGAATTATACAGTATATATTGTAAATATTTTGTTTAGAAAGTAAAAAAACCCAAACAAAGCCTGATTATTGTAACCAGACTCAATTTAGGTTTTTACTATTATATTTTTGTCTATGTTTTTTGTTTCAATATTTATTCACTATTATTAACAACCCCTTTTAATTCTACTTTATTTCCATCAGGGTCATACAAGAAAATGGAAGGCCCATATCCATTTGAGCCGTAATTCATTTCTACATCACTACAAGATACTCCAAAATTTTTTAAGTGGACTTTGATATCTGTTTCATCAAAACTCTCCAATAAAATACAAAAGTGATCCAGATTTTTGATATCTTTATCACATTGAATGGTTTTTTCTATACTTATATTGTCACTTGACACATCAAATAAGTCAATCATTGATTCTCCAGCACTAAGTTCAATAAGTCCAGATTCTTTCAAATTATCTCTGCCTACTTTATATCCAAGGATAAAACAGTAGAAAGATATCATTTCTTTAATATTTGTAGTTCGTATAACCAAATGATCAAGTCGTTTTATTTTAAACATTGTATACCTTTATTTAATATCGAATTCTATGCCTTGTGATAATGGAATATCATTTGAAAAGTTAATAGTATTTGTAGTTCTTCTCATATAACTTTTCCAAGAGTCACTCCCACTCTCTCTTCCCCCACCAGTATCTTTTTCACCACCAAAAGCTCCGCCAATTTCTGCACCACTAGTACCTATATTAACATTTGCTATTCCACAATCAGAGCCCATTGCACTTGTGAAAATCTCTGCTTCAGTAATATCTTGCGTAAATATAGCTGAGGATAACCCTTGAGGAACACTGTTATTCATGGAGATTGCATCTTCTAGTTTCTCATACTCAATTATATACAAAATAGGAGCAAATGTTTCATGTTGAAGTATCAACGCGCCATGTTTTATTGATACAATAGTAGGTTCCACATAAAAGCCATTTTCAGGTACTTTTTTACTCAACCTCTCTCCTCCATACAAGATTTTTCCACCTTGTTTAGTAATTTGTTTAATTGCTATTTGCATTCTTTTATAAGAATCTTCATTAATAATTGGCCCCATTAAAACTTCTTTATCAAAAGGATTCCCAATTTTTACACTTTTATATGCCTTCACTAAAGATGTGACAACTTTGTCTTTTATATCTTTATGCACAAACAAACGTCTTAAACTTGTACATCTTTGACCAGCTGTTCCAATTGCTGAAAATAAAATTGCTCTTAATGATAAATCTAAATTTGCACTAGGAGTTACTATCATTGCATTATTTCCACCAAGCTCCAATAAAAGTTTTCCCAAACGAGCAGTTACCATTGGTGCAATTTTTCTTCCCATAGTAACAGAGCCAGTTGCACTTAACAGTTGTACTCTTTTACTTTTAACTATTACTTCGCCAATGGCTCTAGTACCTACTATTACAGAAGTGATATTTTTAGGGAAATCTTTAAATTCTTCCAATGCTTTTTGTATCAACAAATGGCAAGCAACTGCACATAAAGGCGTTTGAATTGAAGGTTTCCATATTACAGTATTCCCACATACAAGGGCAATCATTGCATTCCAAGCCCATACAGCCATGGGAAAATTAAACGCTGATATAATCCCAACTGTACCTAATGGATGCCACTGTTCAATCATCTTATGTTTATATCTTTCACTAGCAATCGTTAGACCATACAATTGACGAGATAACCCAACAGCAAAATCACATACATCTATAAACTCTTGTACTTCTCCTTTAGCTTCTTCGAATATTTTTCCAGATTCTAGTGTAATCAAATGTGCAAGTTCATCTTTAAACTGCCTTGCTAGATTTGATACAACACGTATCAACTCTCCACGTTTTGGAGCAGGTACCATTTTCCAAGTCTCAAAACCTTCATTAAGTTTTTTTAACGTATCATTAACTTGAATAGTACTAACTTCTCTAAAAATAGAACTTGTTTTCATATCAATGGGAGAATGTGTTGTTAACTTCCTACCTTCTCCAAAACTATGAGTATCATTTACAAATAAACTTGGGAAAACACCATCTTTTTCAAGTAGGTTAAGGCCTAGGGCTTCAAATACATTTTTAGTCATTTTGGCTCCTTATACTATATATTCTTTACCAAAATCGTTTGAAAGAAAATCTCCAATATCTATATCCTCTTGTCTAACAAAACCACTTATTTTTACTTTTTTCGTTACAAATAAATCAAGCACAGCACAAAGTGCGGTTGCTGTAGTAATTTGAATTGAGCTTAAATTTTGCTTATTGATTATCTTATCGTAGATTTTTCTTACATCTGTAATTTGTTTTAGTTTATTATTTTTCAATCCTGTAACAGAACAGAAAATTAAAACTACATCTTGTTTTGTAGTGGGTATCGCATATTCTAGAATCTCTTTTAGTATGATTCTTCTTTTCTTTTTTCCTAAGAATAAATCATTAATCAAAAAATCCATAAGATGTCGATGTCCTTTATATCTAATCGTTTTGTAATTTAGTTCTTTAACTTTAGATTTTAATGTTTCACATAATGTTCCTAAGCCACCTGATGTATTAAATGCCTCATATTCTAATCCATCAAGAGAAAACTTTTCTAATCCTTCAAGAGGTTGGATGGTTGTTAGTTTTCCATCTTTTATTGCAAAACAATCATTACTGTACTCATTAATTAATCCATCTGTTGACCATGTAAGATTGTATAAAATTTTATTTGAAGGATTTTGAGGAAGAGCACCAACACGCATTTTAATACTATATACTTCATCTAATTTTTGATATAAAGAATAAGCAAGTATAGAGATAAAACCAGGGGCCAATCCACATTGAGGAACAAATACTTGATTTTTTTTTGCTTTAGTGGCTATTTTTTTTATAGCTTGAGTAGTTTTAACATCTTCGGTGAAATCAAAATAGTTCAACCCATATTTCAAAGCTTTCTTGGCAACACTAACATTAAGATAAAATGGCAACGCAGATATTACACTGTCATATCCCTTTAACATTTTTTTGAAAGATTTTGCAGATGATAAGTCAGCTTGCAATATTTTAGCACCTGTAACGTCTTTTACAAATTTTAAACGTTTAAGGTTACGAGCAACTATAGTCACCTCATATCTATTAGATTTTTGAAGCATCAGTGCAACCGTAAACCCAATATTACCGCATCCTAGAATAATAACTTTATGCATACTATCTCCTTTACAAAGTGAATCACTTAATAAAACCGATAACTAATATAAAACGATTATATCACTATGCAATCATTTGTACTATTTAATATTTCTTTTACATTAATATTTTAAGGAGTTGGTAACTCTTAGTTATTTTTCAATTATTTTATCTTTAAATAAATATCCTTGAACAAAATCACACTTTACCTTTTTGGCAATTTCGAAATCTGCTTGCGTTTCAATACCTTCAATAATAGTTTTTTTCCCATTTAGCGAAATAGTTTTTATTAATCCCTCTAAATAGTAATAATAGTTACTATTGGCTCTTATTTGATGAATAAAAGATTTATCAATTTTAACATATTGAGAAGAATTCATCAGTTTAAAAGAAAACATACTACCATCTTGTGCATAATCGTCTAAGGCAAAATTAATTGAATTTCCCTTTAGCCATCTTGAAAATTCGTGTATTATATTCGCACTAGATTCATCATCGCTTCCATTTTCAGTTATCTCAACTACTATTCTATTTTTTATGGGATTTAAAAAAGTTTGCCAATACCTTTGTTGTTCTGAACTCACAAATATATCTGCATCAAAATTTAAAAAAAGTATTTTTTCTTCATGGAAATTATCCACTTGAAGTTTTTTATTTCTTTGTTCTAAATAAAAAAATAGTTGATTGTTTTTGTGAAGTTCTCTAAAGATATCTTCTGTTGATATTGACTTGTTTCTTAACTCAAATTTAGATAATGCTTCATAAGCAAATATCTCTAAAGAAGAAGTATCAAGTATGGGTTCATATTTTGTTATATATTTAGCTGTGCATATTAAAGCTTTAAGATTGTCAATGTTTTTCATCTCAAAATAATAGCAAAAAATGCCTTAAACTATTTTGATAGTGATAATAATTATTGAAATAGAATAGATTTTAGTGCGAAAATTAGGGAAAGTGGGTAAACAAGAACATTAAAATATCTCAAATAGTTGTTCATTTGCATATCCATAGGTAAAATTGAAGTCAATTCAATACCATCATTCATTTTGGTTATTATATGAAGTCTAAAGGCGATGTCCATGAATTTCATCAGAATAATAGAACTCATCCAAATACCAAATACATTTAAATAAAAGGCTAAAAAAAGGGAATAAATAAAACTAGGATTTAATAAAAAGTAAGTGAATATATTTTTTTGATATACGAGGTAGTTATTGTGGATTATGCCAAATAATGTTGGAGCTTTTTGCCAACTTGATTCAAAAAGCTCCAGAAGAATTAAAATGATTATTAACGTATATATTGTTGTCATCATTCATAAATAACGAAGCTAAGCTTCGTTATTAGTTATTCAGTTTCAGCGAATTTAATTTTTTGGTCTTTGTATAAACCAGTTCCTACAGGGATAGTTCTACCAATAACAACATTTTCTTTTAAATCCTCTAACATATCCATTTTAGCACCTATTGCAGCTTCAGTTAATACTTTCGTAGTTTCCTGGAACGATGCAGCAGATATAATAGAATCAGATGTTACAGCAGCTCTTGTAATACCAAGTAATAATGGTTCAGCAATTGCTGGCTCTCCACCTAATTTAACTACTTTATCATTTTCAATTCTAAATCTTTTTTTAGAAATCATATCTCCAACAATAAACTTAGTATCACCACCATCAACAATAGTAACTTGTCTTAACATTTGAGATAAAATAACCTCAATATGTTTATCTGCAATACTTACCCCTTGAGATCTGTATACTTGTTGTACTTCAGATACAATATAGAAGTGTAAAGCTTTTTCACCTAAGATTTTTAAAATATCATGAGAAGCTTTTTGACCATCTGTTAATGCTTCACCAGCATGAACAAACTCACCTTCATGTACTAAAATACTTTTAGATTTTTCAACTAAGAAATCAGCTTTTTTACCGTTCTCATCAGTTACTACTACTCTTTGTTTATTTCTAAGAGGTTTACCAAAGCTTACAATTCCATCAAATGTAGCAAGAACAGCAATATTTTTTGGACGTCTTGCTTCAAAAAGTTCAGATACTCTTGGAAGTCCACCAGTAATATCTTTTGATTTTTGAGTTGCTTTTGGAGTTTTACCAATGATATCTGCAATTTCTACTTTTTGACCTTCGGCAACTGCAAGAGCTGTTTTAGGATCTAGAGTATATCTGATTAAATCAGAACCCTCTGTTGCTAATACTACTGCTGGTTTATAACCTGCAGGAATATATTTATTTACAACAAGTTTAGAAGTATCAGTTAACTCATCAAATTGCTCAGATACAGTAACACCAGGAATTACATCTTCAAATGAAACCGTCCCAGCAACTTCAGCAATAGTTGGATTAGCATATGGGTCCCATTCTGCAATAACAACTTGTTCAGAAACTTCAGGAGTTGCAAGAACAGTATCTTTTTCAACTTGTGCATTATCTGCAACTTCAACAATTGAATTTCTTGCAATGTAGTGTCTTAAAGCTTCTCTTTCTTCAGCATCAACAATTACAGAGAATAGACCTTTATCAGTTACTTTTTGACCAGCTTTGATATCATCTCTTCTTTCTAAGTAATCACCTGTTAATTTATAATACTTAACAGTACCCTTAGCTCCACTTGTAACGATTGTAGTAATTGGATCACCATCTGCAACTTTTAATTCAGATGCAAAAGGAATTCTGTTTGGAACATTCCAACCATCTTTAATCATTTCAACGATTGATTCATTTGCTCCAACTTTATCACCAGTTGTGTATGGTAAATAAAGTTTACCTTCAATCTTACCAGCAACACCAGCAAGTTCATTAGGTTTAGCAACATCGTTTTTACGAAGATAAAATTTCTTCTCTTCTTTTTCACCCTTAACTGTTAAAACAATTTCTTCGTGAATAGTTTCAATTTTAAGTACACCTTCAAATGGAGTGTTAACTTTAGGTTCAACTAATAAGATACCTGCATTTCTTCTGTTTGCAACAACATTTTGACCATCTTTATTCTTATGAATCTTAATATTGTAATATCTGATAAAACCTTCTTTATCAGCTCTTAATTCTCTCTCAGTTTGTGTAGCACTTGCAGTTCCACCAACGTGGAATGTTCGTAGAGTAAGCTGTGTTCCTGGCTCACCAATTGACTGTGCAGCTAATACTCCAACAGCTTCACCTGGATTTGCTTTTCTTTGCTCACCAAGGTTTAGACCATAACACTTAGAACATAAACCATGACTAACTTTACAAGTAAGTGGTGTTCTAATTACTACAGATTTAACTTCAGCATCAGCAACTACTTTTGCATCTTCTTCTGTAATTAATGTACCTTCTGTGAATAAGATTTCATTAGAAATTGGGTCAATGATATCTTCAGCGATAACACGACCTGTAATTCTTTCTTCTAAACTCTCAGTTAATTCATTACCAGAAGAGATATCAGTAATTTCAATACCTTCATGCGTTCCACAATCTTCAATTGTAATTCTAACATTTTGTGATACATCAATCAATTTTCTCGTTAAGTACCCTGCATTTGCCGTTTTAAGAGCTGTATCTGCAAGACCTTTTCTAGCACCGTGAGTAGAGATAAAGTACTCAAGTACATTAAGACCTTCTCTAAAGTTTGAGATAATTGGTGTTTCAATAATAGAACCATCAGGTTTAGCCATAAGACCCCTCATACCAGCAAGCTGTCTAATTTGAGCCGCACTACCCCTAGCCCCAGAATCTGCCATCATATAGATAGAGTTAAATCCGTCTTTATCTTCTTCAACTAAGTTCATCATTTCAGAACCAAGTTTATTATTAACTTCTGTCCAGATATCAATAATTTTATTGTATCTTTCTTGCTCTGTTAATAACCCTTGACCAAATTGTTTTTGAACTTCAATTACATCTTTTTTAGATTTAGAAATATGTCCAACTTTACTAACTGGAACTCTAATATCATCAATAGAAACAGATATACCAGCAGCAGTTGCATATTTAAAACCTAAGTTTTTAAGATTATCTAGGAACTTTGGAGTTACTTCGTAACCACCATGTTTATAAATATAATCTACAAGCGCACCAATATCTTTTTTCTTTAAGACTTTATTCCAGTATGAAACAGGTACAAAATCAGGCAAGATATCATGAATAATTAATCTTCCTACTGTTGTATGAACAATTCTACCATCAATTGCAGTTCTAATTTTAGAATGTAAATCAACTTGATTCATTTCAAGTGCAATAATAGCTTCATCAACACCAGTGAAAAGTTTATGTTCACCTTTAACACCATCTTTTTCTAAAGATATATAATAAACACCAAGTACCATATCCTGTGAAGGTACAGCAATAGCACGACCACTTGCAGGTAAAAGAATGTTCATAGAACTCATCATAAGAACTTTTGCTTCAGCAATTGCTTCTTGTGATAAAGGCACATGCACGGCCATTTGATCTCCATCAAAATCGGCATTAAATGCAGCACACACTAATGGGTGTAACTGGATTGCTTTTCCATCAATTAATGTTGGATGAAATGCTTGAATTGACAATTTATGAAGCGTTGGTGCTCTGTTTAGTAAAACAGGATATTCATCAACAATTTCAGCTAAACATTCCCAAACTTCATTAGTTTCAGATTCAACTAATCTCTTAGCAGATTTTAAAGTTGTAGCGTAACCTTTTTCTTCAAGTTTAGCCATTAAATGTGGTTTAAATAACTCTAAGGCCATTTTTTTAGGAAGTCCACATTGGTCCATATTTAAAGAAGGTCCAACTACAATTACAGATCGACCAGAAAAGTCAACTCTTTTTCCAAGTAAATTTTGTCTAAATCTTCCTTGTTTACCTTTGATAATTTCAGATAATGATTTTAAAGGTCGTTTATTTGCACCTTTAACTGCATTTGCAGTTTTACCATTGTCAAATAAAGCATCAACAGCTTCTTGAAGCATTCTTTTTTCATTTCTAATAATAATTTCAGGAGCATCAAGTTCTGTTAATCTTTTAAGTCTGTTGTTTCTGTTAATAACACGTCTGTATAAGTCGTTTACATCAGAAACTGCAAATTTACCACCATCAAGTGCAACAAGAGGTCTTAAATCTGGTGGAAGTACTGGAAGTTTAGTAAACATCATCCATTCAGGTCTGTTTCCAGACTTTAAGAAGTTTTCAACAACTTTTAATCTTTTGATAAGAGTTTTTCTCTTAGCTTCAGATTTAGTAGCTCCCATATCAAGTTTAAGTTGAGTTAATAACTCAAATAAATCAATAGTTTCTAATAAGTCTCTTACAATAGTTCCACCCATATTAGCTTCAAAACCAGTATGTTCGTGATGCTCATAAATAACTCTATATTGTTCTTCATTTAAAATATCATATTTTAGTACAGGTTTAGTTCTTTCATTATCATAAAATGCTTCACCTGGCTCTGATACAATGTATGCTTCATAATATAAAACTCTCTCTAAATCTTTAAGTTTTACACCTAAAAGTGTTCCTATTCTTGATGGAAGAGATGAAACCATCCAGATATGTGCAACTGGTGCAACTAAATCGATATGTCCCATTCTGTGTCGTCTTACTTTACTAGATGTTACTTCAACACCACATTTTTCACACACGACACCTTTGTATCTCATCTTTTTATATTTAGCACAAAGACACTCATAATCTTTAATTGGACCAAATATTTTTGCACAAAAAAGACCATCTCTTTCAGGTTTTAATGTTCTGTAGTTGATAGTTTCTGGTTTTTTAACTTCACCAGAAGACCAAGAAAGAATTTTTTCAGGGCTTGCTAACTTTAATTGAAAGGCAGAAAAGTCTTTTGGTCTGTCTAATTCTTTTATTTCTATTGGTTGTAATACTTTTTCAATTTTACTCATTGTCTTCATCCGCCTCTTCAAAAATTTCAACATCTAATCCAAGAGCTTTAAGC
>Ga0105351_1000895_pt1 | contig 13826 bp, 13 predicted proteins | sample EN4Hudsemesocosm_FD_83662 | JGI IMG/M metagenome (GOLD analysis project Ga0105351, IMG submission 83662) | Methane-oxidizing microbial communities from mesocosms in the Hudson Canyon - EN4B Hudson Canyon | ecosystem: Environmental > Aquatic > Marine > Cold seeps | place: Hudson Canyon... | reverse complement strand
GTTGAGGACCAAAGTTAACAACCATTGTGTTATCTTCTCTCTCAAAATTTATATTTTCAAAAAAAGGTTTTAATCTATTGACTTGTTGTTGCATATTTTTCCCTATCTTCTTTTGTCTAACGTAACAGACTTATCTTCATGAAGTTCTTTAACTAATCTCTTACCAAACAATTTAACTCCACCCTCTTCTTGATAACCAAGAGGTGTGTGTTCAGGTTCTTTACCATCAGTAATATCAACACCAAATTCAACTTCATGACCCAATCTTGCAAATCTTGTAGTATCATATCTATCAACAGCAGCACTGTCTCGCTCTTCAGGACCTATAACATCTCTATTTTCTTTACCGAAAATTTTATCAACTTCATACCATTGAGCTGTTTCATCTCCATGAAGTGGATACGTTTTTCGAAGTGGATAATCATACCAATCATCAGGCATAAGTATTCTTTTCATGTTATGGTGATTAACTATTTTAACACCATACATATCATACATTTCTCTCTCACTCCAGTTTGCCATTTTAAAAAGTGACTCAACTGATTCAATTGGTTCTTTTTCACTTATAAAACATTTTAGTCTGATTCTTTTATGTTTAGAAGTAGATAACATTTCATAAAAAATTTCAAACCCACCACGAGTTGAAATATAATCAATTGCAGATAGTTCCATTAAAAAATCATAATCCAATTGGTCTCTTAAATAAGTAATTGCTTTTTTATTATCACATGCATTTATGTATATTACTAAATGTCCAGCTTCAATATATGTTTCTAAGATTTTCACTGATGTATCTAAGTTTTCAATATCATTTGCAAATACTTCGTCTTCACTTGGATTTGTTCGAGGAATTGAAGGTGTTACAAAAAATCTATCATTAAAATACGATTTTTTTTGTACATCATCTTTTGGTGTATATTTTCTCATTAAACTAACCTCTTCTTTTTATGTGCTCTAAAAACTGACTCACGTCTAATTTTCTTCTGTAACATCATAAGTGCATATTGTAAAGTTTCAGGTCGTGGTGCACACCCTGGTAAATAAATATCAACAGGTACAATTCTATCAGCACCTTGAACGGTTGCATATGTATTAAACATTCCACCAGTGTTTGCACATGAACCCATAGAAATAACCCATTTAGGATCAGGCATTTGGTCATAAAGTCTTCTCATATACTCAGCATGTTTTTTAGTAAGTGTTCCAGCAATAACTATAACATCTGCTTGTCTAGGGCTGGCTCTAAATATTGTACCAAATCTGTCAAAGTCATATCTTGAAGCTCCCGTTGCCATCATCTCAATTGCACAACAAGCTAATCCATACGTTAGTGGCCATAAAGAGTTACTTCGTCCAAAGTTAACAATTTTATCAATTGTTGTAAGAGCAATAGGTGCTCCACCATCTTGTAAATAATTTACTTTATGCTGTGCCATTCAAGCGCTCCTTTTTTCCATGCGTATATAAAACCAATAGTCAGTAAAATGATGAATAAAATCATCTCTACAAAACCAAACCATCCAAGAACTTTGAAATCAACTGCCCATGGAAACATAAAAATGATTTCTACATCAAACAAAATAAACAGTAATGCCATTAAGTAAAACTGTACAGAAATTGTATTTGGTTGTTTAGTAACTTCAGGTCCACATTCATATAGTGTTGTTTTTAACTTTTCAGTATCAAGACGAGCAAGTTTTCTACTTACGTAACGCGATGCAACTGTTGTTGCGATAAAAGCTCCAAATGTTAATACAAACATCAAGAAGGCCCCAAAGTACGGATGGGCGAATTCCATATGAGTCATTTTTTCCCCTTAGATTTATAGGTTTCGAAAAATATAGCATTATACTACGATTAGCAAATGCTATCTAAATGCTACTAAGGTGGGACTTATCTTTATATAAAAACTTTTTTTGGGACACAAATATGACACTAAAAGAAACATATTTGTTATATAATTGTTGCAAAAGTTTATTATTGGCTTAGATTATAATTTAATTTAATTTTTTGGGTAAAATATTATTTACCAAAAATCTGTATGAATAAGTATTCATTATAATTATAACTTTATGAATGTACATAATATGTACATAAATTATACACTTTTGGTATAATCTCTTCCGATATTTTATATTTTAAAATTGACTTGATTTCTTCCGTTATCTTTAGCGCAGTATAATGCAATATCGGCATTTTTAATAAGTTGTTTAATACTTGATTCTTTTGTACAAATAGTCACACCAAAACTTGCAGTCAACGTAGTTATTTTTGTAAAAGAGTTTATTTCAATTTTTTTTCGAAGTTTATCTGCGAGTTTAGTCATTCCTGTTTCATTCATTTTGGGACAAATTAACAAAAACTCTTCTCCTCCCCAACGCCCAAGATAATCGACATCTCGAATATTTTCTTTAAGTTTATTTGCAAACTCTACTAATACAATATCTCCCACGTCATGACCAAACTCATCATTTACTTTTTTGAAATGATCAATATCAATTAGGATAACACCAAATGATTCTTTGTATCTTTTATAAAAATTAATTTGTTCTGCTAAAACAGAATTTAATTTAATACGATTAAAAATCTTTGTTAAGTTGTCTGTTTGAGAAAGATACTTTAATTTTTTATTATACTTTGTTAAAGTTCTGTGTCTAAAAATTAAAAAAAGTATAATAAACGAAGATATTAAAAGAACAGTCCATAACATCTTATAATCTGTTTTTTCAAGATACGCAACCTCACTCCAGTCTTTTAGGATATCTTGTTGTTTGGCTTGCGGTATTTTGGATATTGCTTTATTTAGGATGTCTACTAAAATTGGGTAATCTGATCTTATACCAAAAGACAGTGAAGCTAAAAACTTTGTTTTACCAACAATTCTTACATCTTGTAACCCAAGTTTATTACTCCAAAAACTTCCTTGAGGTAAGGCACAAAGTAAAACATCCACTTTTCCATTTTCAACTGCGAATAATCCTTCTTGAATATTTTCAACTTCGTAATAATTTAAATTGGGATATTTATCTTGTATTTCACTCACATAACCATAATCTTTTATAACTGCTATCTTTTTATCTTTAATATCCTCTATCATATTTTTGTAACTTGCGTTTTTATTCATAATCATTACAATAGGAGAGGACAAATACGACTTTGTAAACGTTAATTTATCTTTTAACAATGAGCTTGTAGTTTCAGATAACATATCCACATTTTTTTTCACTGCTAAATCTATAGACTCACTCCATGTAGAAGTCTCAATTTTTAAAAAATTTAGTCCCGTATAATTTTCAATTAGTTTTAAATGTTCATTTACAATTCCAATATATTTCCCATCTACAAATGCCTCATAAGGCAGCCAATTTGGGTCACCTGTAAAATAAATAGTTTTATGTTCTTTTATCCACTCTATTTCTGATAAAGAAAAATTTATACTATTTTTATCTTTATAAATAAATGCATCAAGATTTTTTTTAGGATTTGATAACAGTCCTAGTTCTTCGTATAAAGTTAAAATTCTTTCAAATCTTCTTTTATCTATTTCACCAATAGTTATATTTTTTGGCATTAGAGAGGTTTTAATTATATTTGCTTCATATCTTAAAGCTTCTTTTGTTTTTTTAGTTGTGTATTTTGACAAAATAACATTTATCATTTCATCTTCATTTTTTAGAGCATACTCCCAACCTTTTAAAGTCGCTTGCAAAAAATCCTCTACAATCTTTGGATTATTTTTGACCATAGATTGATTGGTAAATAATATATTTTCATAAAAATCAAATCCGTAATTAATTGGATCAATTATATTGTATTTGATTTCTCTACTTTTTAAATAAAAAGGCTGATTAGATATATATGCAGCTATTACATCCGTATTCCCATTAACCAAATCTTGCGTATTATATGAGTGTTCAATTAAAGTAATGTCATCATAAGAGACTCCCTCTTTTTTTATCATTGCATTGATTGAAGCTGCACTTTTGGATACGGGGTCCAACATAAGTTTTTTACCAATTAAATCAGATACATTTCTTATATTTGAGGATTGTTTTGAGAGTAAAATAAGTGGTGAGTGCTGAAAAATACTAGCAAGTGCAACAACGGGATGCCCTTTTTCATACTCTAGAACTAAGCTAGAATAACCAACACCAAAATGGGCATTGTTATTCATAACTTCAGAAAATGAAGAGTTTTCATTGTTTTTTTCAAGTAGATTTACATTTAAACCCACTTGTTTATAATAACCTTTATGAATGGCAGCGTAAAAACCTGCATACTCAAACTGATGTTTCCAATTGAGTTGAACGAGGATATTTGTTACATTTTTAACATGTATTTGTGCATGTAAAAAAGGGAATAATAGTATTAAAATAAAGCATAATCTTAAGATAAACATACCAATCCCATCAATCAGAACATGAACACATTAATTATGTAACAATTATAGAACTATTTAGCTAAAAAAACCAACTTTATTCTCAGAATCAAACATTGATTTTATCTCTTTATCTATTTGCTCAATGAAATCTGATACCTTAAATAAAGGTTCATCATCCACTGCGATTTTAAATGCTGTGTTTTTTATAACCAATTCAATTTGCCCACCTGTTAACTCATAAGAAGAGAGTTCTTTTACATCAAAATTATCCTCCAATGGCAAATTTTGTGGTAATAATTTTTTCCAAAGCTCAATACGTTGTTCTTCATTTGGTTTGGTAAACTCAATTTTATAGTTAAATCTTCTAGAAAAAGCTTTATCAATATTTTCTAGCAGGTTAGTTGTTGCAATTAAAATACCTTCAAATCTCTCAATTTGCTCTAAAAAGATATTTTGCATTTGATTATGCATTTTTTCACTTCCACTTAAGCCATCACTTGTTCGACTGCTTAAAAATTGATCTGCTTCATTTAAAAGTAAAATGGGTTCACTTTTTGTTTTTGAACTTAGGTCTTTATATGTATCAAAAATATTTCGAACATTTTTTTCACTCTCCCCTACATACATTGACAAAATTTTACTACAGTCAAAACTTAAAATCTCTTTTTTTAGGGATTTTGCAAGAGCTAAGGAAGTAAGTGTTTTTCCAGTTCCAGCCCCTCCATAAAAGATAATTCTGGCTTCGATTCCTTTTTTCTTATCTTTTATTCCCCATGTTTTAAGTCTATTCATTACCTCTTTATCTACTTGTTTTAATAATGCGTTTAAAGTTTCTCTTGTTTTTGGATTCAATACCACGTCATCAAGATTTTTATCTGTTTGAATTAATTCAAATATTTCTTGATCTTTAATCACCGCGTTCATTTTAACTTTTGCAGTTCTTACTTTTTTCTTTGTGGGATGAGATATTTTATATAAAACCTCATCAGGAATATAAAAATTTCTGTTAATTCCTCCAAAAGGTGTCAGCATCTCATCATAATCAATTAAACTATTCGAGACTAGTTTTGAACTCTCTTCCAATAAACTTCTATTTTTGATTTTTTCATAATCATCATTTGAAATAAGTTCAATTAATGCATTCATATCTCGAATTGATTCATCCCCTGCTGAATATTCTTCTTTTAGAAGAGCTAAAAATAAAAGTTTTTCTTCTTCACATAATTCATACTCTTTAAAAAAATCTTCAAGCATAATACCATTTGAAGTTGCTTTTACACGATCACTTATTCTATTATCAAGTAAAATCATTTTTGACTTTAAAATATCAATATTGGGAGAATTTTCATCAAAGTTTTGTTTGATAACGTATAACTGTTGGGCTAATTCAATTTTTGAAAACTGATCTTGAAGATACTCTAAGTGATCACTATATTGTTTTGATTCAGGAAGTTCAAATTCTGAACTTCCTTCTTCAAGAAGTTTTAAAAATGCGCTACTTAGTGTTACTGTTGAATTTAAAAGCTCCAAGGTAGAGATTTCATTTAACTTTAATTGATTAAAGTTATTTTGAGCCAACCATCCAAGCTCTAAAAGATTTTTAATCAGTGTTAGCTTTTGTAAGTGTTCATATTTTTCAATCGAATAAAACTCAGAAAGAATATCAACGACAACCAAGGTATCATTTCCTACAATATATTCTTTTACAATATATTGTAAAATTTTTGACTCTTCTACTGAGCATTTTAATTGTGCATAGATTTTATTTTTTTCTATATCTTTTACTTTTATAAATTTTATTACTTCATTCATATTTATTTTGTACCTTTTTATAAAACGTATTTACGTCATTTTCATTCTTAAATTCTAATTGTATTTTTCCCTTATTGCCAATAACAATTAACTTGTTGTCCTCTTTTTTTAACTCTTTTATATTTTTAAAAAAAATTAATTCATTTGGGCTTCTTGTATCTACGGTAAAGCCATTTTTTATTACAACAATACTTTTATCACAAATCCCTTGATACTGTCCTTGTGAATAATAAACTGCTTCACACTGTTTATTTTTATAATACTCTTGTATTTTATTTATATTATGACTGTCCCATACATTTAAACCAATTACAACTATAGCTATTAGTCCAAAAAAAACAATTAAAATCATTTATTGCCCTTTATATATCTATACCTAATCTTACAAAAATTCTAAATTTCTCTATTATACAACTATTTGGATAATCACAGCTATAGTAAATATAGAAATAAGTGTTTGTAATGTAATAATAGAGGACATCAACTTCACATCACCACCTAGTTGTCGAGCTAATACAAAAGCTGAAGGAGCCGTAGGCATTGCTGAAAATATGAGTATCACACTTAATGCTAATGTATTTAATTCTAATACTATCCCAATGCCATACATAATTACAGGCAACAGAAGTAGTTTAAAAGAAGTGGATACAAACAGCTCATTTTTAGTATGTTTTAATCCTTTTAACTCTAACCCAACACCAACAGAGAGCAATCCCATAGGAAGCGCTGCGGCACTTAATATTTGAAGCATTTTTTCAATAGGTATAGGAAAGCTAACTCCAATAAAATTAATTCCCCCTCCTATAAAACAAGCAAGTATTAAAGGATTGGTTACAATTGATTTCACCAAACTTACAAACGTTAATTTACTCTGACTTACATACATAGCAAAAAAAGTAATGCAAATTACGTTAATTAAAGGAATTGCAAAAGTAATAAGTAGTGCAGATAATATTAATCCATCATCTCCAAATAAAGAAGCACTTAATGCCAAAAAAACATATGTATTAAATCGCACGGCACCTTGAACTACAGAGGTAAAACAGCTGCCTTGTATTTTCATTTTTATATTTATTAGTATAAGAATAACGGTTAAGGCCAAAATACCAAGAAGTCCTGTTAATACAAAATTAAACCCATCAAGTGAGTCTAGTGATGCGGTTGAGAGTTTATATACCAATAAAGAAGGCATAAGAACATAATATGTAAGTTTATCTGCACTTGGCCAAAATCCCTCATTAGGAAACCGTATTTGTTTAAAAAAATACCCTATTAATATGAGTGAAAAAATGGGAATAAGTGCAGTAATAATATGTTGCATATTATTTCAATCGTTTATTTACACTTTGCGCGAACTCTTTAGTATGGGTAACATTGTCAAAGTATACTTTGAGTTCTGCTTCTTTAAGTTCTGCCTCATAATTATGTAAAATAACAGCGTTTCCAACTTGTTCAGCACTTGCAATGTCTTTATATAACATTTCATCATTACTTTCAAAATCTAAAAAGAAAAAATCTTTAATAACAATGATTTTGTCTTGGCATACGGCTTTATACTCAGCACGGTAAAGTGAGATATTTTTGCATTTATGTTGTTCCAAGTACTCAAATATTTTTGCCTCATTAGAACTGTCATGCCAATATATAGCACCAAAAATCATAAACACGGGAATAAAAAAAAATAGAAATACCAATAACAATCCTTTGAAATTATTTTGTCGTATTATAGTGAGTTTTGCATAAAGGATTATTTTGAAGTTACAATTAGTTTTTATAAAAAGAGATTTTAAGTGTCAATACATATCTAATAAATCATGAAAGCAGAAAGAAATATTAAGAACTTTACGATACGTAAATAGGTTAATATTTCTTTCTTTGAACTTAGAGTTATACAAAAAGATGTTTGTTAATTAAAACCTTTTTATTTTACAAGAGCATAAAGTGCTTTGATTTCTTCTGGCCAAATTTCTGTATCAATTGTTTCAAGTACCATTGGGATATCATCCATTCTATCATCATTCATGATAAATGAAAAAGCATCCCAACCTATTTTTCCAACACCTAAACTATCGTGTCTGTCTACTTTAGACCCTAGTTCTGGTTTTGAATCATTTAAATGCATTCCCATAAGATATTCTCGTCCAACTACCTCATCAAATTCATTCCATGTTTTATCATATGCTTCTCTTGTTCTTATATCATATCCTGCTGTAAACATATGACAAGTATCAATACAAACCCCTATTCTACTTTTGTCTTCAATTTTATCAATAATATACGCTAAATGTTCAAATTTGTATCCAAGATTACTTCCTTGACCAGCAGTATTTTCAATAACTGCTTTTACATTTTGTGTTTTATCAAGACTGATATTAATAGACTCCGCAATATAGTCTAAACACTGTTCTTCACTGATTTGACGTAGATGTGAACCTGGATGAAAGTTTAATCTGTCTAATCCTAAAATATCACATCGTTCTAATTCATGAATAAATGCATTAAGCGATTTTTCTCTTTTTTCCTCATCAGGATTTCCAAGATTAATTAAATAACTGTCATGTGGTAAAATGTGTTTTGGTTGTATTTTTGATTCTTCTAATGCTTTAAACCACTTGTCCAAAGTTTTTGAGTCCAGTTCTTTTGCAGCCCATTGTCTTTGATTTTTTGTAAAAAGAGCAAAAGCACGTGCTCCAATGTCCATTGCATTTTTGGGTGCATTAAAAACTCCACCACTACTACTTACATGAGCTCCAACATATTTCATAAATAAATATCCTACTGTTAATTTTTAGATGACATATTACACTTATTGCACTTAATATTAATAACCAATTCTTATACTAAAATATTATTTTAACCCTTTGTAAAGTTATTTTCTCTTTAATCTTTGTTAAACAATAATAACAATATAATGCTAGCTTAATTTTAAAAGGTTATTTTAATGCATCAAAAAATTACTTATACAAAACTTACTGCCAAAATTATACTTACCACTTTAATGTTCACGCTAATAGCTGCATTTTTTTATGGAGAAGTAATGAAAGATAAAGCCATTCACGATTTATCAAAAGTTGATGCAAAAAAAACCTCAATGCTTATTTTTGAATCATTATATTCTGCAATGGAAAAAGGATGGACTAAAAATGACTTAAAAAGAGTCATTAAAAGAATAGATGCCATCGATGATAATATGAAAGTAGAAGTATATAGAAGCTCTCTCGTATCACAATTGTACGGAGAAATATCTTATGATAAAGAGAAAAGAAATGATGATTACAACCTTAAAAGAGCCATGAAAGGAGAAGAGGTACTTCAGATTCTTGATAACAATACCATTCGATTTTATTACCCAATAATCGCAAAAAATGATTGTATTTCATGTCATTCTAATGTAAAAGAAAATGATATTTTAGGTACTATTTATATATCTTATCCCGTTAATGATCTTAAGGTATCTCTAAATACAATGATAAACTTTTTTATTGTTTTTATTGTCCTTTTCTCCTTGGTAATATTTTTAGCACTTTTTATTAAGTTTGATAAATATTTAGTTAAACCTATTAAAAAATTTGTTACAAACATTAATAGTATCTCAAGTAACAGCGATTTAAGTCAAAGAGTTGATACACAGGGAGATATTCAAGAAATTCATTCCATGCAAAGTGTTTTTAACCAAATGTTAGACTCCATTGAATTTCAATTTTATAACGACACATTAACAGGACTTCACAATCGTAAAAAACTTATTGATCAACTTGACAAGAATAGTAACTCAACCCTATTTTTGATTAACATTGATTCTTTTCAAGAGATTAATAATTTATACGGAAATATTATTGGAGATACCATATTAAAAAAATATGCAAAACTTCTTCATAAAATGACACACGATAACTGCTGTACGCTATTCAGACTTCACTCAGATGAGTTTGCCATTTTATGTACTCAACACTTTGATTTAGATGAAATAAATAAGTTTGCTACTTTCATCATTACCTCCACAAATAAAAAAGAGTTTAAAATTGATACTAAAACAAATATCTCTATATCTTCCACCATTGGGGTATCTTTTGGAAAAAACCTACTTCTTACAAATGCTGATATTGCATTAAAATTTGCAAAAAATCAAAAAGAAAATTTCCTCAGATATAAACCTTCAATGAACGCAGAACATGAATATGCACAAAACTTAAAATGGACAAAAAGAATAAAAGAGGCCATTTTAAATGATAAAATAGTTCCACTTTTTCAACCTATAGTATGTACTAAAACTCAAAAGATAATAAAATATGAAGCACTCATGAGAATGAAAGATGAAAAAGGTGAATATATTGCTCCTATTCATTTTTTAGAATTGGCTAAAAAAAATAAACTCTATCATGAATTAACAAAAACCATTATCACAAAGACATTTGAGCAGTTTAGAAACCATACGTTAAGTGTATCAATAAATATATCCGTACATGATATTTTAAACACAGAAATTGTTGAGCTTATAATTAGTAAACTAAAAGAGATACCAATGGGAGATAGAATTATTTTTGAAATTATTGAAAGTGATGGTATTGAGAATTTTGAGCAAGTAATTGAGTTTATCCACAAAGTTAAAAAATATGGATGTAAAATTGCAATTGATGATTTTGGTACTGGGTATTCAAACTTTGAATATCTTATGAAACTAAAAGTTGATTTTATAAAAATTGATGCGTCTATGATAAAAAATATTGATACAGACATAAATTCACTTATGGTTACTCAAACCATTATTGATTTTGCTAAAAAAATGAATATTAAAACCATTGCAGAATTTGTACACTCAAAATCAGTGTTTGATAAAATTTCAACCATAGATATTGATTTTGCACAGGGTTATTATTTTGGAGAAGCTAAAGAGTTAAAAAGCTAAATTAATCTTTTGTAATTTTGATTAGAATTGAATTTTTTTTATCTTTATAAACTGTCTTTTTATCATTTGCATCAAAAAGTTCTTTGATGAAATTTTTAGGATATGAAGAATTTAAGTTTTGACGATTAAACTTTTCAAGGGTTACACACTCAAAACTACTTTGACAAACTCTATCTTCATATATTTTAAGATTGAGGATTGAAGTTCCTGCGCTAAATATCTGTACTTGCGTATAATTATCAAATTTGGAGATAAAACCTTTATCATAAAATTTCATAGTAGGTGTTTTTATCAAAATTGTTGCGCTTTGGGATATATTTGGCTCTTTTATGGAGCAAGCACTCAAAATAAAAATCAAAAATGAGTATCGCAACACTTTAATAAATCCAAACATTTTTTTCTCCATTATGCAATTTGAATATATTTTACTATAATACGAATAAAAAGAGATAAAGAGATGAATTGTTAATACATATATGCTGTAGTGTGGATAGCCACTATTTTTTACAAAAAATTCAAGAAGAGTATCCAAATGAAACCATTGTAGGATTCTTTTATGATCCTAATATTCACCCCTACAGTGAATACCGTTTAAGATATTTAGACGTAGAGTTCTCTTGCAAGAAACTAGGAATTGAACTTATTGAAGGTCCATATGATTTAGAATCATGGCTTCAAAGTGTAAAAGGTTTAGAAAATGAACCAGAAAAAGGAGATAGATGTACTGTTTGTTTTGATAAACGACTTGAGACAACTGTCCTCAAAGCACTTGAACTTGGACATACGTCCTTTACAACAACCTTATTAATTTCTCCAAAAAAATCACAAGACAAACTAGAAAAAATAGGTGAGAGTTTAAGTGAGCAATTTGGTATTGACTGGATTTTTAGAGATTACAGAAGTGGAAATGGTACTCAAATACAAGGGGAGCAGGTAAAAGAAAATTCTTTATACCGGCAAAACTACTGTGGGTGTTTGTTTGGATTAACACAACAGAGGGATCATCAAGATAAACTAATGGACGAAATGTTTAGTCCACTAAACAAACAAATACTTCCAGAATCAATTGAACAAAGACTAGAATTATACTATGAACGAAACCTACTTGAAGAAAAAGAGGTACCCTATAAAATTATTAAACAAAGAATTTTGAACTATCGTTTATTAAGTGGTTTTGTAAAAGTCAAAAAAGAAGTAAAACCTTCCTATATTTTATGTTATTCCACTTTACAAAATAACAAGATGAATGGAAGAATTGAATATACACAAGAGGGAATAAATTACTTAAATAGGAACGAAGTAAAGGTATTAAGTTTAATGACTTTTAATCAACTTGCAAGTACATCTTATAAAAATATTCATGACCTTATTTATTCACCTCTTAGTTTTCAAGAAGAGTTGAAAGTAAGAAATAAAATCACCCAAAATCCCTATGATTTGAGCACAATAGTAATTCTTGATGAAGTTTTGGATGAAAAGTACGAGATACAACTTGATGCAAGAACGTATGAAGATGTTGAAGAGAAAATTTTAAAACAAAAGGTAGTTATTTCATGAAACTATTAGTCTGTGCACTTGAAGCATCGTCAAACATTCACTTAAAAGCTTTAAAAGAACACCTAAGTGACAAATGTGAGTTTATTGGAATCTTTGATAAATCACTTGGCAATCCAAGGTATGATATAAGCCAACTTGCAATAATGGGTTTTGTGGATGTATTAAAAAGGTTACCATTTTTTCTAAATCTTAAAAAAGAAATGGTTACCTTAGCACAAGAAGCAGACAAAATACTACTCATGGATTCTTCAGGTTTTAACCTTCCCTTGGCAAAAGATTTAAAGAAGAAATATCCAGACAAAGAAATAATCTATTATATACTTCCTCAAGCTTGGGCCTGGAAACAAGGTAGAATAAAAAAAATAGAAGCTCGTTGTGATACGTTATGTTCGATTCTGCCTTTTGAAAAAGAGTACTACTCAAAAAAGAAAATGATAAAATATGTGGGGCATCCACTTTTAGATGAAATTCAAGAGTTTAAGAAAGAATTTATACCCAGTGATATTATTGCTTTTATGCCAGGAAGTAGAAAAGCAGAAATTTCAAAACTTTTACCTATTTATAAACAAATTGCATCAAGCCTAAAAGGTAAAAAAGCCATCCTGATTGTTCCTCAAAAATTCTCTTCAAATGAAATAAAAGATATTTATGGTAAAATCGATATGTTTTATGAAATATCTAATAACGCCCATGAGACGCTTTATAAAAGTGAATTTGCGTTTATTTGTAGTGGAACAGCTACGCTTGAAGCATCTTTAATTGGTACTCCATTTGTGTTAAGTTACATTGCAAAAGCCCTTGATTATTTTTTAGCCAGTAAGTTAATCAAATTGGATTATGTGGGTTTAGCCAATATCATGTACAGTTATATTGATAAAACACAATTACATAAAGAATTTTTACAAGAAGAAGTAACTGTGGAAAATTTATTAGATACGTATGAAACATTTGACAAAAATGCCTTTTTCCAAAAAGTTCAAAAACTACGAGACTACCTGCAACATGGTAGTTCTAAAGAAGTTGCAAATATTATAGAAATGGATATAAATGAAAATTAATTTTATTGATCTACAATCTCAATATAAAAAATATAAAGAAGAAATAGATAAAGAAGTATTAGAAGTGATGGCTACAGCAAAATTTATTGGTGGAGATAAACTTGATACTCTG
>Ga0105351_1000892_pt1 | contig 13841 bp, 13 predicted proteins | sample EN4Hudsemesocosm_FD_83662 | JGI IMG/M metagenome (GOLD analysis project Ga0105351, IMG submission 83662) | Methane-oxidizing microbial communities from mesocosms in the Hudson Canyon - EN4B Hudson Canyon | ecosystem: Environmental > Aquatic > Marine > Cold seeps | place: Hudson Canyon... | reverse complement strand
TATTAAATATACCAATAATTAATCATCAATCTTAATAATTTTTTTGGGAGCAAATACAAATGGCAGATAGAGATGAGTCTGATGAAAATGAAGAGTTATCAGAAGAGCAGCGTATTTCTCTATTAGAAAAAAGCGTCACCACTAATAAAGTGGTGCTGCTTATTTTGGCTCTCATTCTAATAGTCGCTATATCAGTAACCCTTACGGTAATGATTATTACGGGTATGAGTGATGAAGAATCGCTGGTTGGGCAGGATGCATTTGTACAGGTACAGCAAGAATTAACGCAGCTCAACCAACAAATTGCAGTGCAGCAGAATACCATTAACAAACTTGAGCAAGACTACACAGGACTAAAAGGCCTGTTAGAGAACAGCAGCGCACCTACATTTCAGAAAGTTTTATTACAACAGGAAAAAAGCTATCAGGATTTTATCAAATCAATGAAATCAGGCATGTACGACCTTGCCCATATGGTACCCGGTTCACGTACTTGGCTTGAGTTATATAATGAGCAAATGAATAAAGCGATGCAATTAAGTCAAAAAAGAGAGCGAGAACTTAAGCGCCTCCAAACGGGAGAAATGCTAATTGAACCTGACTTTTAAAGTCAGGTTCAAAAACCGCGCTACATTAACGGAGGTAATGGTAATTCGGTTCCATTCACATTAATCATCATATTTTCCAGTGTAGCCTCTGTTTTATAGATCTCACCTTCTTTTACAATAAAATTCTGCGCTAAGAGTGCATCTAATTGCTGCTGCATTTCAGGTGTTCCACCTTCAATCAACATGACAGGAATCGAAAGCGATAAATTCCCTTTAGTCGTTTGCAACAATGCCGCAGGACCTGCACCGTTTACAGCATCAGATTCAGGTTGCTCTAGATGAAGCTTACCCTTAACATCACCTTTTGACGTACTCACAAACAACTCAGAAATATCTATTTTAAGCCCTTTATTAAACAAATTAGTTACATCTTGCCCAATACGTGCAAACTGTTCCATTTGCGCCATAGCCTGTTGCTGAGGATCACTAATCTGTGCTGTTTCCTCCAGTTTGTCGAAGGTTTCCATTAAGGCATCGAATTCTTCAATCGCTAAGTCACGTAAGGAAAAGACCAGCTTTTGGTTTTTGAACTCATCCTCATTTAACTTAATACTGTTAACGGTCATTTCAAAGCTTGAATTAATGCGACCAGCGGACGCTTCTTCAGTTAAAGAACTAATTTTTAACTTTTTAAGATCGAATTTTTGCCCATCATCAGCCCCTGTAATAGAGTCTAGTGTCATAGACATATCGCTGGTCCACAAATAATCAGTCAACTGACTTCCAGTTTGCTGCATAGACAAACGACCAATAGTCAAAGCATCGCCATCAGCACCCGATACATTCATACCCGGCCAGCTTACATTTGCCTTAACCTGCTTGTGATCTGAAGGCACATCAATAGTCATCTGAAAAACAGAAATGGAGACTGTCTCGCCACCGCCCTCCTTGGTAAAGTTAATCTCCGGTGTTGTTGCAATAATAGAGGCATCACCCAAAAGATTAACTTTGGTTACAATTTCAACAGGCGGTTTGTCGCCCAAGAGTTCTTTAAATTCAGCTGTGGCAGCATCATCCAAAACCAAGTGCGTAAGGGCACTCACTGAATAAAGTCCATGTGATATATGGGTACTTAACTTTATTTCCTGAGGCAAGTCATCATCAAGCTCAGTTCTGTCTATTTTTATAACAGTAACTGCATCCGCACCTAAGTAGCCTTTCTCATAGCTCTCAGATATGGCAGTAATGCCTGTTTGCTTATTCAAAGACTCAATTGCCCGCTGATACTGACTCTCTGCTTCCGTGCCACTTAGATACGGCCCGCCAAGAGCGACAACGCCCAGCCCAACCAAACCTGCACCTACCCATTTATTCATTTACATCTCCGCCTTCATATTTTATTTAATCTTCCATTACTCTTTATTGCTACTCTTTGTTGCATGTGACGTCTATATTTAACCTTACTATAGCTCTACTCATATTTGCAGAAACCATTTTTTTAACGCCCGACTTAATACGCTCCCTTCTGGTAATAGGTAACTCCGGACCATTTTTAAAAACCACCTGACACGCAACTATCTCTTGCTCTTTATTTTCGATAAATACCATTCCCCGAAGACCAACAAGGCTGGTTTCTACTGTAACATCCAGTTTATTAAGTTCCTCATGAAGGAATACGGGGGTTGCCGAAACAGAGAAAGAAACACCTGAGACGAGCACTAATACAAAAAGTAAGTGACCCGAAACGACTTTTTTAACGTTCATAAGCTATTCTCCAGTTTATTTTTACTCTTTAATTTTAATGTCGGGTCCCATAATAATCGCAATCCACTTAGTATCTTCGCTACTTTCAAAGGCCATTTTTAATAACATGGTTAAGGGTACAGACAACAACATACCTACGGGCCCCATAACCCACCCCCAAAAGACCAGAGATAAGAACACAACCAGTGTCGAAAGCCCAAGTCCTCGCCCCATATAGCGAGGCTCTATAATATTTCCCATTATAATATTCGCTAACAAATAACCAAAGCCAACAAATAACGATGATAGCGGCCCTAATTGAATGAGCGCCAACAGCATCGCAGGCACCGCAGCAATAATAGAACCAATATTAGGAACAAAGTTAAAAAGAAAAGCGACCAAACCCCAAAGCAAGGCGTAATCTACCCCAATAGCCAGCAACCAAACATAGATGAGTAAACCGGTCATTAAACTGATCACTGTTTTTATAGTCATATAACGTTTCACATTATCTAGAAACTGTGAAATATGCGCCATATGCACACTATCTTCACCAAAAGCGTACTTTAGTTTGTGAGGTAGGCTTGACCCTTCAAACAGCATAAAAATAACTGTAAGAATAATCATAAAGGAGTTAGAAAGCACACCACCTAAACCGCCCAATGTACTTGCAGCCATTTTCAGAATAACACCAGGATCAAAATGTTGTTTGAGAACATCTTCCGACACCTCTACGCCCCACCCTCTCAGCACCTCTACAAAATCATGAAATATAACCTGCAAGCGCCATTGATAAAGAGGGAGGTCTTTTGAGAACTCGGAAACAGATGAGGCAATGATCGTAATAAATACAATCTGCACTCCTGTTATACCCACAACCACAATCAAGAGTGAAAGCCAGTCGGGCACGCCTTTGCGCAACATAAGCATAAAAGGTGGAGCACAGATAATCGCAAAAAAACCAGATAGTAAAAACGTAACCATCAATGATTCCGCAGACTTAATGCCAGCGACAACAACAATAAACGCTGCAAATATTATGAGTAGGCGCCCTGCACTGGAGAACCCCGTATGCTCCTGCATAGTATATCCAATCTATAGTGTGAGCATTTAGCTCGTTAATATCAGGTAGCTTTAGTGTAGAAGTTAAGCGGATACATTCCTATACCCGCTTGATATAAAAACAAAGAAAATTAGACAGCAGAAAGGGTTTCAAGCAGGGTTTTCTGCACACTAACACGCTCTTCACCTTCTTCTGGTTGAATTTGCATATACTCACCATCTGACTGCAACAACCAGCTTTGACAGTTATCCTTAAGATAACTATCAAGCTCATCTCTTACACGCGCAGAGAGCTTTTTTTCTTCTATCGGAAAACAGGTTTCTACGCGGTGCACAAGATTACGAACCATCCAGTCAGCACTTGCGCCATAAACCTCTGGGCACCCATTATTCTCAAAGTAATAAACGCGTGTATGCTCCAGAAAACGACCAATCACGGAACGCACGGTTATATTCTCAGAAACCCCAGGAATTCCAGGTCGTAAACAACAAATCCCACGAATGACTAACTCTATTTTAACCCCGGCCTGAGATGCCTTTAACAAGGCTTTCATTATTTTAGGGTCGGTGAGCGAATTCACTTTAATCAAAATATAAGCAGTCTTACCTTCAGATGCATTGATCGCCTCTCGCTCTATCAACTCCATCATTTTACTGTGTAAGGTAAAAGGCGCGTGATATAACTTTTTGATTTTTAGTGCTTTGCCCATTCCCGTTAACTGCTGGAATATTTTATGTACATCTTTTGTTAATGCTTCATCACAAGTCATGAAACTGTAATCAGTATAAAGGCGGGCATTTCCCGCATGGTAATTTCCTGTACCTAAATGCACATAACGCTTAAACCCACCTTCTTCACGGCGCACAATCAAAATCATTTTTGCATGTGTTTTATAACCAACCACACCATAAACGACCACGACACCGGCTTCTTGTAGCCTGCTTGCCAGCTCTAGGTTTTCTGCTTCATCAAATCGTGCTCGTAGTTCGATAACTACCGTAACTTCTTTGCCTCGACGAGCGGCATCAACCAGCGCAGCTACTATTTCTGAATCAGCTCCACTTCTATAAAGCGTCTGCTTAATCGCGGCCACACTTGGGTCTTTAGCGGCTTGCCTCAATAAATCAACAACAGGGGTAAAGCTTTGGTAGGGGTGGAGTAACAAAATATCTTTTTGACGAACAGCTTCAAAGATGTCCTGTTTGCTGTTAAGCGCTTTAGGAATTCCGGGCGTAAAGCTCGGATAAACAAGATCATTACGGTTAATCAAAGCGCCTAGGTTCATCAATCGTGTAAGGTTAACCGGGCCTCGCACTCGATATAGCTCTCGCTCTGACAAACCAAATTCATCTAACAAAAAGCTAACCAGTTCTTCAGGACAGTTATCCGCAACTTCCAATCGAACGGCATCTCCAAAGCGTCGACTCAGTAATTCGCCTCGTAATGCCGAAGCCAAATCTTCCATATCATCATGCGCTAATACAAGGTCAGCATTACGGGTTAATCTGAACTGGTAACACCCTTTTACATCCATGCCTGGGAATAAGCTGTCTGTATGATCGTGAATAATAGACGATAAAAAAACAAGGTTATCACCACCATCACAAATATCATCAGGGAATCGAACCATGCGAGGCAATGAACGGGGTGCAGGAACAATTGCCATACCCGTCTCACGACCAAATGCATCCTTTCCTTCCAGCTCAACAATAAAGTTTAAACTCTTATTGACTAAACGAGGGAATGGGTGCGAAGGGTCAAGTCCAATAGGGTTAATGACCGGTAGAATTTCTTTTTCAAAATAATTAGCGACCCACTCAGTCTGCTTTTCATTCCACTCTCTGCGTCGGAGAAATCTAATATTTTCTCGCTGCAAAGCAGGAATAAGCTCTTCGTTTAATACTCGGTATTGTTCATCTACAAAAGCATGAGCGATAGTATCTATTTCTTCAAGTACCTGATCAGGCGTTAAGCCGTCAGGTCCTACGGTTTCCCGACCATATTTAATTTGGTGCTTTAGTCCCGCTACACGAATCTCAAAAAACTCATCCATATTGCTACTAAAAATACAGCAAAACATCATGCGGTTAAGCAGAGGATGATTTTCATCCAGAGTCTGCCTTAACACACGGTAATTAAACTGAAGATGGCTGAGTTCCCGGTTGATGTAATAATCATGAGAATTGAGATCAAACTCCGCAACAGTGGGCGTAGCATTCGTGTCAGTCATTGCTTTTGAAGCTGTCGTATTCTCAGCCATTTGTCACCTCAATCATTCATTAACTCAAGCTTTTTCTTTAAGCTTCTGAGCTGCACGTTTTGCAAAATACGTTAAAATGCCATCTGCACCAGCGCGTTTGATACACAGTAGCGACTCCATCATCACCGCATCAAGATCTAACCATCCATTCTCTGCTGCGGCAACATGCATCGCATATTCACCACTCACCTGGTAAACAAAGGTAGGCACCTGCAACTCAGACTTTACTCGACGAACAATATCCAAATAAGGCATGCCAGGCTTAACCATCACCATGTCAGCCCCTTCCTTAAGGTCTAGCGCCACTTCATGAAGTGCTTCGTCGCTATTAGCCGGATCCATCTGATAACTGTGTTTGTTGGCTTTACCCAAATTACCCGCTGAACCCACTGCATCTCGAAATGGTCCGTAGTATGCGGATGCGTATTTAGCAGCATAAGACAATATGCGTGTATTTATATAGCTATTTTCTTCTAGTATCGCTCTTATTTCACCAATCCGACCATCCATCATGTCTGAAGGCGCAACGATATCGGCACCGGCTTCGGCATGAGATAACGCTTGGCGTTTAAGAGCTTCAACGGTTATATCATTAAGCACATAACCATTTTCGTCAATGATGCCATCCTGACCGTGAGTGGTAAACGGGTCTAGTGCGACATCGGTAATGACACCCAACTCAGGAAAATTAGACTTCAGAGCCCTCACGGCTCGCTGTGCAATACCTTCTGGGTTCCATGCTTCTTTTGCATCAAGGGACTTTGCTTCAGGCGGAGTAACAGGAAACAAAGCAACCGCTGGAATTCCCAACGCGACTAACTCTTCAGCCTCTTTAAGTAATAAATCGATACTTAATCGTTCAACCCCTGGCATAGATGAAATGGATTCACGCTGATTCTCTCCACCTAATACAAACATCGGATAAATTAAGTCATTAGCGCTAAGCGTATTTTCTTGCATGAGTCGCCGGGAAAAACCATCAAAACGCATTCGACGCATGCGTACTGCAGGAAACTGTCGCTGATTACCTTTAAACACTTTTTTCTCCCGATTTTTAATCCAGTGATGCAATAAATCTACTCTCTGAATCATAGCAAACTTATACGAAAATTATCATTGATATGTGACAACATGAATGCTTTGAGAATTTAATCTCAAAGCATTCTAAAACGAGAGGAGGAGGATAAGAGCGGATTAAAGTCGAACAGACTATTTTGTAGCAGTGGAAACAGTATTCAATGACGGAAAAGGGTTTCCATAGGCCGCATAAGCCGTATCAATTAGAAAAGCTGATGCCACAATAATCATGCCGCTCATAAAACATCCTGCCCCAAAAAGCTGAGAACCAAAAATACGACGCTTTTGAGCTTTATCATCAATCATCGCTGCCCAGTGCTTAAATGCCGACGGCTCTAGTATCAGTACACGTATGCGCCCTCTCCGGTTAAGCTCATAACGCGCCTTGCAGTTTTCATCTCGGTTGCAATAATAAGCGGCCATTATAAAAAGACAGAAGGTTAAAATGACAGAAGAAAAGCAGATATGAGCAATCGTTAATCCCACCGATGAAAACACAGCACCAAGGATCAAGCCCACAGAAAGAACCACAAGCATAATAATTAGCGATACCGTAGAGCGACTTACTCGACCCTGCTCTCTTCTTGACCTACAGAATCTCAGATCAACGGTATCGCCTATATGATACTGATCAGACACCTGATCACTAATCATAGTAAAACGAACGGCCTCACCATTGGATAAATATTCTATTACGGGGTAAATACTGTACTGCTTGTCACGAGCATATAAATCGTCAGGAGAAAGGAGCTCTGGAGCATCAGCAAATACTGCTCGCTGAATCAAGCTTGAATAACCATGTAAAGAAGATTGCTGAATCGAAACAACTTTGCCTTTAACAATATAACCACTCGTTAAAAACCGTACATAATCCCGTAGCATAAACCAACCTGCTGCCAGCAGAGTCAGCCCCATCGCAAGAGTGAAAACATCCATTGTTATAATCCTTCTTGTAGCCCTTTTAAAATACGCAGATTCAATTATTAAGCGTTAACACGGAGTATTAACGTTAGATTCTGAGTATTTTTGAGATCACTTCATGTAATCTCTTCTTATTATGTTGGCGAGAAGTATAAATAAGCTTCCCACCTTACACAATGTTTTGTGATGGATTTCTCGGAATAAATGTCAACTAACGACAAGATTACTACGCAGATCAACTTGCATTAATGCGGTCAAGCGCTTTGACCCGACGAATTTCAACTTCTGAGAAGTGTTGATTTCTAAGCTGCTCTACTTGCCCTCCCAGATCTTGCTGGCTTAACCCTGCGTTATCTAATTGTGCTTTTTCTTTTCGGTACTGCTGAAGCCGCTGACTCCACACATCTCGTTTCTGATCAAGCTCCGCCAAACGCGCGGCAGCCTCTTCACCAAACTCCTGAGACCTTAGCTGATGTATTTCAGCAGGAGAGGCATTTTGTTTTTCCAGTTTTTCTTCCTCAAGAAGATAACGCTGGTACTGTGTTACTTCCGCCCGCTGCTCACGAACATCCTCAGGAAGCGTCTCTTCCAGTTGCGCCAGCTGATCTTTTCTCTGTTCGTCATTCAGGGTTTTATCATGCAATACACCCAAACGATTAAGCGTGTAACGATCTACAGCCTCATCTTCAGCAAAAAAAGCATCCACAACATCATCACTTAAATGAGCTCGACGCGTATCAAAAATCGCTTCAAGGCGTTCCTCCATCAAAATTAGCTGGCTATCATCAAAAGAGCCGGGGTTAAACTCACCCATTTGCTGCTCTAACTCATATAATGCGGTTTTATATGATAAATAGTCTTCAAGAATGGTAAGCGCCTGAGATCTTGCTGGTTCTTCCAATTGAGTCATAATAGCGTTGTGCATTCTTGCGGTTATTTCAGCAATCGACTCCTCGCCAACCGTTGCCATAAAATAATCAAAATAGCGTTTAATGCCCTGTTCAACAATTAAATTGCCGTCTCCATCCACCCGAAAACCACCATCCACCTCAGTTCCTCTCAACGAAGCAGGCAAAGCCGAGTCTGACAGATCTATTTTATTGGCTTCTTCTATTAGCTGAGCCCCCAGGCTTGAAGCGTCATTAGCTTTATTATCGCCAGACGTAGCTTCATAGGGAGACGGAATCGGTGACCCCAAAGGGGCATGGTTAAGTGTGGAGTCATTTGGTGGCACTTCGCCTTTCCAAAAAAACACGACAAGCAGGGCTGTAGCGGAAACAGGAGCAATCCATTTCAGATGTTTCATTAGTAAGCCTATTTTTTGTTTTTATGATTTCGGGAACTATTGTGCTAGAAGGGTAACTATAAAGAATAATCAAGAACTAAAAAAGGGTGCACGTCGCACCCTGAAGAGTCAATCCTATGGGAATAGAAAGACAGAAAATCAATAATTATGGTAAAAACAAAGACTAAAACTATTTAGATAGGCGCAGAACCATAACTCATAGACGGCTTGCGCGGAGGATCAGCCCGAACATTGTTATCAATTTGAGTCACCTGCCCGCCACCACTTAAAAACACGTCTACATCTGATAGCAACTGAGAGCGCACTTCTGCACGTTCCTCTAATGACAGAGCCTCAACATCTTCTTTTTTTGCTTTGCTCTTTTTTTCTCGAACCGGAGCGTCAATCATATTCCTTCCCCTTTAAACTAAAATTTTCTTATTTTATTTATTTAAGTACAACGAAAAAAAACTATTAATAAAGCGCTGCACTTATAAATTGCACCTTATTTAAAGCTAGCTTACCGTCAATACCATTAGAAACGGACTGATTGTTTGTGTCTTTTTGTATCCGTTTAGTGATATACAACAAGCTGTTGGCTTAATTATATAAACCATATAATTATATTATCAAGGTAAGATGCTGGATTACATGACATTTTAGTCATTTATTTTTAAACGGGTGTTTGATTTCTGTCAGAATTAAGACCGGCTAATGCCTTTTCAAGCACTCGCTCAACTTCGCTCGCATGACATCCAAGCCTTTATCTCTGGCATATCGAACATTACGCTCAGGGATTTTTTCTGGGTTTTGAATGTCCTGAAGTGCTCGTTCAATACTTTTTTCACGAATCAAATGTAAGGTGGGGTAAGGCGAACGGTTAGTATAATTAGCAGGGTCATCTGCTGAACTATCGGCAAAACAATAATCGGGATGAAAACTCGCTAACTGATAATCACCTTCATAACCCTGATCAGACATTAGGTTATCGGCCAAAGTGACTAATTCTAAAAATGCCTGAAAATCGTCAAATCCCTTAGGGTAAATTAATAAAGTTGTTTCGGTCGTGGGAGTGTCATCAAGATGTTTACATTCAGACATTAATGTCATTAACGTGTTTTCTAAGGAAGGACTACAAACGACATAACGAATCGTATTATTAACCATTTCCTTCTTGGCAAAAGGGCAAAAGTTGTCACCAATAACTACGGAAGAAACCCACTCTCTGGTTTGAGATATAACAACTTCATCAGTACACATTTTCATTCCATTAATGCAAAAATAAATACACAGCTACTGTCACAGCATAAGCCACTATACACCAGTTTAATCGTGCTATGTTTTTAGCCCTGCGGTTTTTATTGTGAGTTCGTAAATACGCAAGCAAACCAAAAGCCGTCACAACTAAAGTTATTTCTGAGAAAAAAACACCTAGGACAAACGCAGCCTTAGTGCCCCCTCCCCATAGCTGAAAATAGGCAAGCAAGGTAATTAACGTACCAAATAAGGCAAAGGGCGCAGGCGCCATGGACACAGCAGGCCATACTTTTTGTTTGGTCGGTTTATTTAGCGCAGTATTTTCCTGAATCATTCATTACTCTCTTCTTTAAAGGGGCTGCATTATTTTAAAAGAAGACGATGATTACACTTTTGACTCAGGTTAGGAAAGCGCTAAGCATTTGAACTTAAGGCTGCATGAAAGCGTAGAAGTTGCCTCGCTGCGGTTACAATCACACTATTCAGTTCTTTTTTTCCCTTTAATTTAAGCTCGGATACGACCGAAGCTGTAGATTTCTTTTGTAGTACTCTGCGAATAAGCACCGTCATCTCAACTTCGTTACTAAGCCTCGTCAACAGTCCCTGCTGTATCGAACACACAAGTAATTTCCAAACGGCCAAACTACAGCTTTCATAAATCCTCTGATGCTCTGTAAAAGCATGAAGATCCAGATTATCTTGTTCATTCAACACTATTCTTTCATGATAGGCCGCATGCAACAGCGGCATAACAACATTACCATCCAAGTCATTAAAAGCATCATTCAGGTCAAATAAAAACTGCTCATAAAATCGTTTATGAGCTTTATCACGCAGTACCACCCCTTCGTCAGAAATAGCAAAAAACATGATTACTGAATGAACCCCACTCGCTGCCTCACGATGAAACCCCAGTCGCAGAGGCAAAAAGTCGTTATTATTCCAAAAACTGAGCAGCTCAGGCGTTGCGCCGAAACTAGATCCTACATAATCCAAGCACGCTTTCTTTGCATTATCCTTAATAGCATTAATTAAATAAGTCCCAAAACCTCGCTGATGCAAAGTCGGATGAACAGCAATACGCATAATGCGATCACCCTGCATCGCTGTTGCGTCTTTAAAACCACTAAAGCAGGATAACGCCTGCGGGATTAAATGCCCACGCGGGCGACGACGCCCTTGCCAAACCAGCTCCCCTAATGATGAATCTAAGCCTCCTTCTCGCACCACTAACGCCACTGCGACCAATCCTGAACCCGCATCATTAGAACGATGAAAAAGAGCAGCAATTCGTATAGACGGGCTATCAAGCAGCATTCTTACGTCATCAGGGCTGGTTCTGTAATGTGCCAAAACCAGCAACCCAAACACCTGACTCAGCAGAGGTTCATTTTGTGACAGACTTTCTCGATTAAGCCATTTGACATCTAGTTGCTCTAACCCTTCATCATCAGACAAACAGGGATCTTCCGGCAAAGCATTCAATAGCAGCGTATCAAAAACAAATTGTTCCAAGGGATCATTTTCAGACCAACGAATAGGCGCCTTAATATGTAATGATTTCCAGTCAGGTGTTACTTGATCTAATACCTTAGTGAAACGGACAGCAAAACCTCGCCCTGTACCCTCATAACCATGAATTGTTGATGCAAAAACAATACGGGAATATCGTTTTAACAAGGCTTCTAACATTGGAGCAGGAATGGCTGCTGCCTCGTCGACCATAACCAAATCTGCATCAGGTGAGTTGGCGATTAATTCATCAGGTGCAATGAATTCAACCTCACTACGAGCATCACTACCACTTTGATGACAACAAAACTTAAGATCATTTCTCTTACCCTGTGGAAACAATACTTCCAACCGAGAGAATGCACTTTCTACAGCCTCAGGGTAAGGCGCTGTTAGTATTATTCGATGAGCACCATTTTTAATTAATTTTGCTGCTGCAATTCCTAAAGCCGCACTTTTACCTCGACCCCGATCAGAGCTTAAAACTAAAGGGCGACGACGATGACCAGTAACCACTTTACACACAGCATCAACCGCTTCTTTCTGATCCTGAGTTATACACTCTTCGTTTATATCGCAATGGTCAGGGGCAAACTCAGTTAAACCTTCACTGAATTCATTTACCAAAACAGGCTTTCCCTGCCGTATTATAAGTGCATGACCTGCTTTGGTTATTGCATTCTTCATGCGACTGATAAAGCGTCGACTTAGGTTCTCTCGCTGATATGGCAGTGAGGTGATACGTTCATAGTCAGGGTCATCATAGGAAGACCATTGTTCAAGTGGTGGTGTTAACAGAATAAATAAACCACCGGCTTTTAAGGTGCCACTAATGGCGCCAAAGCCATCGGGGTGAAGACCTGCGTAGGCATCCATTACTATGAAGTCGCGTTCGCAACCTAAATGGCGTATGGCTTTTTTTGCTGGGGTGAAATCGACGTGAGCAGACAGACCAGTAGTAATTGGTTGATCTGTCAGCCACAAAGCAGACTCACTACCCAGCTTATTCAAAACCTTACAAGCCAGAGACTCAACCCATGATCGGTCACCCGATAAAACAAGGAGTCGTCGATGCCGAGCTAAAACGGCCTGCTGTTTTAGATTGATTATTGCTTGCAAGTGCTGCCCACTATCCAAAAGTATTTTCTCAAATTAAATGACAAGCAAAATAACACACAAGAGACTCTGCTTATTACGCAAACCCGTGTTGCTTTAGCACATTAATAAAGGTCTCTGGTTCTGGCCGCACACGATAATTGTCAGTAAGATCTGCAAAAATAATCACACCATCCTTATCTGTAATAAGTACTGTTGGCATAACCGTATCAGTATCATACCCCAGTACTTCCATACCTTTAGGTGTGCCATTTTCTGCATCGATTCCCAGTATCTTAGCGGCTTTGTTATCTACATCAACCAAAAACTTAAAAGGCACATTAAACTTCTCTGCCAGACCACGTGTATTTTCATGTGGTTGCGGGCTAATCAGGGCAACGGTAGCCCCTAAATCTGCTAATGCCTTGTACTGTCCGGCCACCTCTTTAATCTGAGCCATACATAAAGGGCACCAGTTTCCACGATAAAAAATCAATAGTGAAGGCTGACCAACAAATACATCCGAAGACACTGCATTACCCGACTCATCCTCTAGCTCAAATACTGGCAGGGTTTCACCTGGCGTCAAGAATTTAGCTTCATCACGCTGAAAACGTGAATACCAGTAAATATAAACTACGGCACCTAAAACACCCACACCAACACTATAAGCCAATTGCAATGCTAGCGACTCTCCGCCCCAACCCAGAACAAGAGTTGCCGCGCTACCTGCCCATGTAAGTATTTGAAAACCATTAAGGTTAGGGCTTGTTCTAACTACATCCGATAAAAACAAACGAACAAAGAAAAACATCATAGGCCAAATAGCTATTGCAACACCGCTCCAGCCACTCATTACACCCGACTCCCACAACCCTACACAGGCATGAATTGAAACAAGCATTAGCAGGGTCACATAGACCGAAATATAAATTGATTTAAACAAGTTAGTCATTGTTATTTTCCTTATTAATCCAAAATTTTCAGGGCGGTTTCAATCATCTGACGCATAGATTCTTCACTACGCCCTTCTCGGGCTTCTACACGCAAGCCTTTAGTAAAGGTCATAAAAAAAGCAGC
>Ga0105351_1000889_pt1 | contig 13883 bp, 14 predicted proteins | sample EN4Hudsemesocosm_FD_83662 | JGI IMG/M metagenome (GOLD analysis project Ga0105351, IMG submission 83662) | Methane-oxidizing microbial communities from mesocosms in the Hudson Canyon - EN4B Hudson Canyon | ecosystem: Environmental > Aquatic > Marine > Cold seeps | place: Hudson Canyon... | reverse complement strand
AAAATATGGAAAAAAGCAAAATACAATATGCCATGGTATGTTGGAGAAACTGTGATTTCTTCTATTGGTCAAGGCTTTGTTTTGGTTACTCCCATGCAAATTGCTCGTTATACCGCTTTTTTAGCATCAGGAAAGCTACCAACACCACATCTAACAAAAGAAAATTATAAAGAACCTACTGAAGTTAATATAAATGAAAAACACTTAAAAATGGTAAGAAAATCAATGTATGAAGTTGCAAATCATCCAAAAGGAACTCTGAGAAACTATGTTAGAGGCATAAAAGTTAAAATTGCAGGTAAGACAGGAACAGCTCAAGTTGTAGGTATCCCACAGTCTGAAAAGAAAAGAATGAAAGAGCATGAATTAGAATACTACCACAGGTCACATGCATGGGTTACAACGTACGCACCATATAAAAACCCAAAGTATGCCGTTACTATTATAGTTGAGCATGGGGGACATGGTGGTTCTGCTGCTGGTAAAATTATTAAACAAATATATGGAAAACTAAAAGAGTTAAAATACATTGAATAATATATTTAAGTTATTAAAATTCATTTTTATAATTTAGAACCAACAGTAAACGTTATTTTGAGCCTAATTTATTTAGGCCAAACTTCAGGTAACCTTGAGGGTTTTTTTCCAAACCATTTTAAATACAGTTTTTCATATGACCCATCTCGTACTGCATCTTGAATTGCAAAATTTATGGCATCCCTAAAATTAGATTCATTTTCTATTATTCCAATACCATAGGGTTCATATGATATTGTTTCTTTTAATACTTTTAATTTCCCACGACTATCAGCTGCTTGGGTAACGCACCAAACCAAATCTGTTGTGATTGCATCAATTTTTCCTTTTTTCAAGGACAATACAGCTTGAGGATACTCTTGATAATAAATTACTTTTGCCTTTGGTTGAACTTTTTTAAAGTTTTTTCCACTTGTTGCACCTTGTATAGCACCTACTTTTTTCCCAGCAAAGTCTCTAAAGCTTTTATGCGGTTCATTACTTCGCACCAACATAGCTTGACCATCAAAAAAATAAGAAATAGAGAAATCAATCGCTTCATCTCTACTGTTTTTATGTGTCATTGAAGCAGCAGCAATGTCAATTTCACCACTTACTATCATAGGAATTCTAGTTTTAGATGTAACTTGTTGGAATTTAATAGAAACATTCATTTTATTCGCAATATACTTTAATAAATCTATATCAAAACCAACTACACTGCCTGATTTATTAATATAGCCAAATGGCTTGAAATCATATTTAATACCTGCTTTTAAAATACCTGATTTTTGTATATCAGCTAGTTTATCCGCAACGATGTTATTAGCACAACCAAATAAAATAAAAACCATACATATAAATTTATTAAACATATCTTACCTTTTTTTAGTATTAACAATACAAATAATTATATATGTTTTTTGTTAATTATTTCTTAAAATTAAATTTAGTAAATAAATCTTTTCTAAATCTCAATTATGATACTATTTCTTCACATAATCAAAAGGTTTTTCTACATTGAAATTGCATAAATTCATCTTATTATTTTTAATCACTTCTATTGCTTTATTTGCAGCTGATGATGCACCCCTAATTAACTTATCTGTATCAGCCATTGAAGAGCCAGCTCAATTTGTTAAAACAATTAATATAGTTATAATATTAGCACTTCTAGTTCTAGCGCCTACTTTACTACTGATGGTTACAAGTTTTACTCGATTTATGATTGTATTTGGTCTATTAAGACAAGCTATGGGATTACAACAATCCCCTCCTAATCAAATTATTATTTCATTGTCATTAATTTTAACCATTTTTATTATGGAACCTTATGGAAAAACGTCGTGGAATGATGCGATTAAACCATATATGGAAGAAAAAATTGGATATGAAGAGGCTTTTGAAAAAGGGGTGAAACCTTTTAAAGAGTTTATGATAAAAAATACAAGAGAATCAGACTTAGCACTTTTTTACAGAATTAAAAAACAAGAAAATCCAAAAAATATTGATGATGTATCCGTGATTTTACTAATGCCTGCATTTATTGTAAGTGAGTTAAGAACCGCATTTGAAATAGGTTTTTTAATATTTCTTCCCTTTTTAGTTATTGATATTATTGTAGCTTCTATTTTGATGAGTTTAGGGATGATGATGTTACCACCTGTTATGATATCCCTACCCATTAAAATAATCTTTTTTATTATAATTGATGGATGGCATTTAATCATTGGTAATCTGGCCCAGAGTTTTAAGTGACGCACAATAAAAGGATATTAATATGACTTACAAAGTAAAGTACCCACTTCCAGGTTTTGAAAAAATTGAAGAAGTAACTTTAGAACAACATGATGGATTAACCACTATTTTAAAAAGTGAAAACGACAGTACGTTTAAACTATCGCTGATTAATGCATCAACAGATAAAAAATATTTTGAAATCCCAATAGGAATTAAAACCTTACTTGACTTAAACGACAATACAAACTTCTCTGTCTATTTCACAGTTATAATTGAAAAAAATATCCATGATTCAACTATTAACCTTGGTGCACCTATTATTTTTAATGAAGACAATAATACCACTGCACAATGCGTGATTAACAATGATTCAACCACTCTTAGAGAATTAGACTTTATTGATTTACCTTCACTAAATATAACAGAAAAATATAACCTGAAAATATCAAACTTAATATCTGATTTATAAGTAAAAAAGGGGGAATAACACCCCTCTTTTAGCTAATGATGACTTTTTAAAATCAACTTGGTCATTGTTATGTTGATTGCAATAAATCTACATATTTGCCACAATACACATGTTCGTAAAAATTTCACACCTCCAAGAGGAACCATAGTTCCATTTTGTGGAGTATATGACTTTACATGTTCTAAATGTTTATTTTCCATTTAATTTCCTTTTAATTTATATATTTACTATTTATTCTGGAATTAGTGTCCATCCTGGTTTTAGTTGTGCTTTCCATAAAAAACCATGATGAAGAAGCTGTTTTATCCAATGTCCTGCAAGCCCTATTTCTCCAGTAGTATAAGTAAGGTCTCGTCCTGTGCCTGGGTATTTTTCAAAATCAGGCACTATTGGATAAACTGTCATAGAAACAGCAGTGCCTTTAAAAAAACCTTTTCCAGCACTAGCAACACAAGCAGCACCCATTTGCGCCATAGAAGCAGTGTGTGTTGGTGTAGAAGACTTACCATTTATCATGTCACAAATAGATCTTGCAACAGCTTTTCCCATCATGGCTGAGGGCATACCTGTTCTAGGTGGTGTTGGATTAATAGGTGTTCCATTTAGACTTTTCATTGGTTTACTCATAAGGTGTGGAGGAGCGAAGGCAATACCTACTGCAAAAATATTTTTATAATCTTGGTTTTGTAAAGTACTTGGCCAATCACTTGCTTTCCATTCCTCATATGCTTTACCAGAATAATCAGCATCAACTTTCAAAAAACCATTTGGGGCAAATATTTTACTTGTGATATCAACATCTTGTTTATCATAAGCTTTTAATCCAACCCCAGCAAAGGGAGGTATTAACATAGCAAAGTCATATTCTTGTTCATGCATAGACCCATCTAATAACTCATAATGAACTTTCTCTTTTTCAACTTTATTTACATGTGCCCCCGTAATCCACTTTATATCACGTTCTGTATACAAGGATTCTGCAAATACTTTAGATGAAGCAGCATAACCACCTCTTTTAATATGCATGCCACCCATACCAAAATCACCTAGAAATGATTCATTAGAAATCCAAGTAATCTCGGCATTTTGCCTAAGTCCTAAGGTTCTTAATTTATGTTCGACATTAAAAATATATTCAAAAGCAGCACCTTGACAAGTACACATCCCATGTCCTGTTCCAATGAGTAGTTTTTGTTTTTCACCTTTTTTTAGTTTTTCAATTATTTTATCAAGTTCACTACTTGCATGTAATGCATGATCTGCTGTACATACTGAAACTGTATTTTTATCAATTTCTGGATTTAAACCAGGAGTTGCATTAAAATTAAGTTTAGGGCCTGTTGCATTAATCAAATAATCATATTCTAATACTTCAGTTTTATTTTCTTTTTCATTACTTACATTTTCAATAGTAACATAATTTTTACTTATACTTTTATCACCTTCTGGATGAATTGAAATTGCTTTGGCTTGTTTATAAATAATTCCAGCTTTTTCATAAACAGGTGCCAAATCAAAAGTAACATCTTCCTTTTTCATCTCCCCTATTCCAACCCAAATATTTGATGGAATCCAATTCCATTTCGAATTTGGGGTTATAACAACTACTTCATGTTCTTCTTTCAACCACTTCGATGCGAAGGTTGCAGCAGTGTGTCCAGAAACTCCTCCTCCTAAAATTATTATACGTGCCATTTCTTTCCTTTTTTTATCGCATATTTGATTTTAGATTTATTTAATTTAAATTAAGCTTAATGTAATATTATTTTTTCTTATGTTAATTATTAATTTTTACTTCGATTTCTCCTTTACTTATATTAATTATTTATCCTTCCTATAGGCTCTTTTTCAATTAATATTGGTTTAATTTTTTTTGGTATAAAATTCAAAAATAAGACGTGAAAGGATATGTTATATGGTTAAAGTATTATTAGTTTTATTTATAAATACAATATTATTTTCCAACTCTATTAATTTTGAAACTGCTCTTTTGTTATCATTAAAAAATAACAAAGAGTTAAAAGCGAAAAAACTCTCTATTGATATATCAAAACTAGATTTACAGCAGGCATTAAATTACGATTATGGTTCCTTGGTATTTAACTCAAGTTTTACAAGAACCAATCACGCAGGACATGCATTTAGCATGAAGTTATCTTCAAGACAAGCTTCTTTTAGAGATTTTGGATTTACTCAACAATTAGAGGGTATTGATGTACAACCAGAAGATTTGAATTTTCCAAGCGCTTTGAATAATTTTGAAAATAAAATCTCTTATGATGTTCCTCTTTTTACAGGTTATAAACTAACCCATGCAAAAAAGATAGCAAAGCTTCAAGTTCTTGCAAATAAAGTTTTATACAATTTTAATGATAAAACTTTGAGTCTTGAAGTACTAAAAGCTTACAATGGAGCAGTATCTGCGAAATATTTTATAAAAGCTACGCAAAAAGCAAAAAATGCAACAGCTTCTTTTGTCAATTTTGCAAAAGAACTGTACAAAGAAGGTTTAGTAACGCAAATTGATGTAAAACAAGCCAGCGTTCAAGATTTAAATGTAAATGCAAAAATAAGAGAAGCACTTAATAAATATAATCTGGCACTAGCGTATTTAAAGTTTTTAACCAACAATAGTATGATTTCTGATGTAAAAGACTTTGAAAGTATTCAACTTAGTAAAAAGAACTTAAAAGAATTCCAAAATACTGCAATAAAAAAAAGAGAAGACATTTTATGGATGAAACATAACCTACAAACACTAAAATCAAAAATCAAAATGGAAAAATCTGCCTTATATCCTTCTATTGGTGCACATATTGAGTATGGTTATAACAATAATACTTTTGATGGATTTGATGACAATCATAACTATTATTTGGCTGCAATTGGATTAAAGTATTCAATTCTTGATCCTACTTCAAAAGTAACCATTCAAAAAGCAAAAGTAAATTTCAAAAAAGCATCTTATTATTTTGAGCATATGAAAGATGGTATTAAACTTGAAGTAGAAAATAACTTTTTGACTCTTCTTTCAAAAAATGACATCTTAGTTGAGAAGATTAAAGCAAAAGAGTTAGCACAAGAAATTCTAGAACAATCTAAAGAAATGTATAAAAACCATTTAATCAATATGACCAACTTATTAAGCCAACAAGCCAATGAACAACAAGCTAATGCACAAGCAATTATGTCTAAATATGAGTCAACAATGGCTATTGCAAAATTAAAACTCTCACTTGGCTTATCTTTGAAGGAATAAAATATGAAAAAATTACTATATACACTGCTAACACTGCTATTCATAAATACACAATTACACGCTAAAACCATTGAGTTAAGTGCAACTGTGATTTCTGATAATGAAAAGTTTATCACTAGTAGATTTATGGGTTTTGTAAAAAATGTCAATGTTAGTGAAGGTGATTTGGTTAAAAGAGGTCAGTTACTTTATGAAATAGACTCAACAGATATTGATAGCAAAAAGCAACAAGCACTTCTTGGTGTTCAAATTTATCAAAACCAATACAATAATGCAAAAACAAACTATGAACGATATAAAAGACTTTATGAAAAAGGCTTGGTATCTAAGTTTGAAGTTGAGCAACTAGAGCTTCAATTTAAAAATCTGAACGATATGATAAATATTTCAAAAGCAAGAGTAGATGAAGTGAATAACCAATATAAATATCTGAAGATTAAAGCTCCAAATGATGGAGTTATTATTAAAAAATCAATTAAAACAGGTGAAATGGCTATTCCTGGGATGCCTGCATTAATATTGACAGATATTAGTTCACTTAAAATTAAAACTGAAATTGCAGAAAATGATTTAAAATATATTTATAAAAATAAAATCACTCAAATTGAAATTCCATCTTTAAGTCTAAAATCAAAAGGCGTGATAACTGCAATTATTCCCAGTTCAAATCCAATGACACACACTTTTACTATAAAAATAATGTTTGACTCAAACAGTAAAGTGTATCCAGGAATGTATGCAAAAGTATTCATTGAAACAAACTAGGAAGACAGATGAATAATGAAAATTTTGAATTGAAAAACCCAAATGTTGCAGGAAGGCTTGCCCAAACTTTTATCAACCATCCATTAACCTTAATCTTGGGCGTTTTCATACTTGCATTGGGTTATTTGTCTCTTACATTAACTCCAAGAGAAGAAAACCCTCAAATCAAGGTTACAGGAGGTGCTGTAATTGTTGCAATGCCTGGTGCTAGTGCTACTGAGATACAAAAAGTTATCGTTGAACCTTTAGAGAGAAAGATAAAAGAGATTAAAGGAGTTGAACATATTTATGGAATAGCCAAAGAGTCTGTGGGAATTGTACAAGTTCAATACTTTATAGGACAAGATAAAGCACAATCAAATTTAAAACTCTATGACCAAGTCATGAGAAATATAGATTTATTGCCAAAAGGAGCCATGCAACCAATTATTAAGACCATGGATATAGATACTGATATTCCAGTTGCTACCATTGCATTTTACTCCAAAGATAAATCCCTATCTCAAACACAGTTATATAAAAAGATAAACAAAATTGCCAGAGAAATTAACAAAATAAAAAATGTGGCACTAGTAGATTTAAAAGGAGAACAAAAAGAGCAATATAATATCTCCATAGATATAAATCGGCTTGGTGCTTTTTATGTATCCCTTGGACAAATTATGGAATCAATAAAAGGCTTATCTTTCGAACTTCCTGATATAAAAGGCAAAACAACTCAAAATGAGTTGCTTGTTTTTGGAATACAAAGTGCAATTGAAAATGAAGAAGATTTGAAAAATATCATGATAGCTTCTTATTTGGGAAGTCCTATTTATCTTAAAGATGTTGCTACAGTTAAAAGAAGTTTTGACATACAAAATAAGAAAAAGGCTCTTTTATATAACAGAGTTGATGGAAAATTTGAAAAAGAAACTGAACAAACTACACTTACCATTTCAAAACTAAAAGGTGCAAATACTGTCAATATAAATAACAAAATATTTGAATATTTAAACAGTGTAAAAAATGATTTGGAAAAAAGTAATATAGGCTATGTTATTACACGAGATGATGGGTATACTGCAAATACTGCTGTAAATTCATTGGTATCAAATCTTGTAATATCTATTGTGATTATATTCTTTTTATTGGTCTTTACCTTGGGAATAAAAGAAGCTATTATTGTTTCACTCACGGTTCCAATGATTTTAGCATTAACTCTTTTCATAGGATATATGATAGGTGAATCCATCAATAGAATTACACTTTTTGCGTTACTTGTTAGTTTAGGAATGTTAGTAGATGCAGCTATTATTGTTATAGAAAATATTCATAGACACAGAATACAAAATAAAGATAATAGCAAAAGTTTAGAACAAATATCTATTGAAGCAACCAATGAGATTGGAAATCCGACAAATATAGCAACCATTGCTATTATATTTACGTTTATTCCAATGTTTTTCGTAGGTGGTATGATGGGTCAATTCATGCACCCTCTTCCCATTTTTGTGCCAATTTCACTCTTTATGTCTTTAGTAGTTGCATACATATTTACACCATATTTAATCAGAAAATTTTTAGGATAACCGCATATGAAACCAACTTTATTAGAAAATTTTATTTTTAGCATTGTTAATAGTACTTTTAAAAGTACTTTAGTTTATGTAGTAACGGCTGTACTTTTTGCACTAAGTATTTATACTTTTCCAAGTGAAATTGTGAAAGCAAAGATGTTACCTGGAAAAAATTCTGACACTTTTTCTATTTATGTAGATTTAAAAGAAAACTCTTCATTAGAGCAAACAAAAGAAGTCACTAGATGTATCTCAAGCTTTTTAAAAGAAGAAAAAGATATTAGTTCTATCTCCATTTTTTTAGGAGAAGGACAGCCACTTGATTTTGCGGGTATGGTAAAAGGAAGTGCTCTTAAAATGAATGAAAATGAAGCTGAAATGATGATAAATATCACCAAAGCAAAGAATAGAGTTGAAAGCAGTTATAATCTAATCCACAGAATCAGACCCAATATTCAAGCAAGTTGTACCAAATATTATGCAAATATTAAGTTCATAGAACTTCCAGCAGGGCCTCCTGTACTAGCATCAATTGTTGCAGAAATTTATGGAGGAGACTCACAAGAAAATAGACGTATATTTGCTTTAAGTATAGCCGATGTTTTAAAAGAGCAACAAACATTGGTTGATATTGATGTATTAGCAGATGTTCCTTTTAAAAAGTTTTCATTAATATTAAACAACAACAAAGTATTAGAAAGTGCAGTAAGCCTAGAACAAGTAAAAAAAATACTTTATCTTGCATTTGAAGGTATGAACATAGGTGTTGTTAATGAGAAAAATGCAGAAAATCAAATACCTATATTTTTAAGACTTGATGACAGCAGACTTTTTATTGCAAAAACAAAAAAAGATATAGAAAACAAATTATCTAATTTAAAACTGATGAATAAAAAGGGTCTTATGATACCACTTAGTGTTTTTATTAGTATAAGAGAAGTTACACAAGAACCTACAATTACATCTAAAAATTTAAATCAAGTCATAAATGTGATTGCAGAAACAGATAATGATAGCCAAATATATCCTCTTTTAGACGCAAGAGACCAAATGATTAAAAATTTTGATAGTACATATAACGTTATTAAAACTGATATGTTAAATCTTGACTTTATAGATAAAAAAACTGGTGAGAAATTTAAACTGGTATGGGATGGCGAGCTTAAGGTAACTATTGACACCTTTATTGATTTAGGAGGTGCATTTATAGGTGCACTTGTCTTAATATATTTTTTAATGGTTATGTATTATAAAAATTTCTCAATATCAGCGGGAATTGTATTATCAAGTTTTATTTCAATCATTGGTGTAATCCTTGCACATTATCTTATGGACTTATTTACTGTTGATACATTTTATCTAACAGCAACTTCACTCATTGGTTTCATTGGGCTTATTGGAATCAATTCAAGAAACTCAACCCTTATTATTGACTTTTCAAAACAGTTAATGAAAGAAAAAGATATAAGTGCAAATAGAGCAATTGCTAGAGCCACCGCCACACGAGCAAAACCAATTTTACTTACAGTTCTAACCATGGTGTTTGCAAGTTCACTTCTTGCAACGGATGCTGTTTTTGGCGGACTAGGGGTTGCACTTATGGGAGGTACTTTAATGTCATACATTGTATCACTATTTTTTGTTCCTGTTATTCTTAAAAATTCAATCTCAAAAATCTAGCTATTTTGGCTAGGTTTTTAATCTCCTTTAATTTTTTTGCAACCTTACACTCTTTTAAGTAGATTATCGTTACAATCTTGCAACAAAATCATGATAAAGTTTAATTAAATTAAACTTTTACTTAATACATAATAAAAGGTAAAAAATGACGTATAATAAACAATATGTAATAGATTCTATGGTTGAACTATTAACAACTCCTAGTCCAACAGGGGATACAGAAGTTGCAATTTCTTTAGTAGAAAAGCACTTCAAAAATCTAAAAATTACAACAAAAAGAACAATTAAAAATGCTTTAATTGCCACAATTCCAGGAAAAGATGACTCAAAACACAGAACACTCTCTGCACATGTTGATACCTTAGGAGCTATGGTTAAAGAGATAAAAAGTGATGGGAAAATTAAACTTTCACAACTTGGTGGTTATGCATGGAGTACCATTGAAGGGGAACATTGCACTATTTCAACACAAGAAAATGGCGAAATATCAGGAACAATTCTACTAGATAAAGCATCAACTCACGTATTTGGATCAAAAGTGAATGAAGTTACTAGAAGTGAAGAAAATATCGTCATCAGAGTTGATGAAAAAGTCAAAAATAAACAAGACATTTTAGACTTAGGAATAAGTGTAGGTGATTTTGTATATCTAGACCCAAGAACAACAGTCACTCCAAGTGGTTTTATAAAATCAAGACACCTAGATGACAAAGCCTGTGTTGCTTCAATTCTTGGAATTGCAGAATACTTAGTCTCCAATAATATTCAACCAGAATATACAACACATTTTTTTATCTCAAACTATGAAGAAGTGGGACATGGTAGTGCAGCATCCATACCACCTAAGACATTTGAGTTTCTTGCAATAGATATGGCTGCTCCTGGAGATGGTCAAGAATCAAGTGAATATGAAGTTACTATTTGTGCAAAAGATTCAACAGGACCTTATGACTTAGAATTTAGAAGAAGACTTACAAGTTTGGCTAAAAAAAATGACATTAAGTACAATATTGACATTTACCCATTTTATGGTTCAGACGCCAGTGCAGCTCTAAGAGCGGGTCATGAAATCAAACATGGTTTAATAGGACCAGGGGTTGATGCTTCTCACTCTTATGAAAGACTACACAAAGACTCAATTGATGCTACAGTTACCTTAGCAATTCTCTACGTAATGAGTAAATAATATAAAGCCCTCTGGGCTTTATATTACTAAAGTAAATTACATTCTATCCTTATACAAATATACAAATTTATTTATTTTACATATGCGTTACCTAAAAAAGTGTAGTATTAGAATGAATACTTTAAAATACTAATATGCTATAGGAAAATTAATGCAAAAAATTTTCATTATATTTGTCATAATAAACTTCACAATTACTTCTTTATTTACATCTGATATTAAAGTATGCCAAAGTGAAAAAAGTAAATATCAGTTTAGAATTGAGCTTGCTAATTTAATACTAAGAAAAACCTCTTTTGAGTATGGTCATGCTAAAGTTATTCCAATATTCAAAAAGGACCCTACTCAAAACCGCTGTATAAAATTACTTAAAAAAAATAAAGTAGATCTTTTGTATCTTCCTGCAACAAACAAACGTTTAAAAGAATTAAATGTTATTAAAATCGATATACATAATGGAATGTTAGGATATAGAGTTTTTATTATTAATAAAAAAGACGAAAAAAAATTTTCTAAAATTAAAAGCCTAAAAGATTTAGAAAAGTTCACAGCAGGATTTGGTCAACATTGGGGAGATTATAAAATATTTTCATTAAACAACCTAAGTGTTGTTGGTGCAGCTAATACAGATTTACTCTTGAAGATGTTGCACAAAAAAAGATTTGATTATTTTCATCGTGGGTTACATGAAGCTTGGGCAGAAGTAGAAGAACATAATAATGAGCTTCCAAACTTAATGGTAGAAAAACATATTGCACTGTTATATGATTTTCCTGTTTATTTTATGTTTAACAAAAAAAATAAAATTCTAAAAGAACGTTTCAAAAAAGGATTTTCCATAATTCTAAAAGATAGTTCATTTAAAAATCTTTATGAAAAAAGTTTCAACAAGTATGTAAAAAAAGCAAATTTACAAAATAGAACAATACTTCGAATTAAATATCCAACACCTAATAACATACCAGATATAGACACCAGTTTATGGCTTAAAAAATAAATATTATATAAAAGGATATATTTGAGAAAAATTTTAATCTTTGGAAATTCATCATCAGGGAAATCTAGCCTTGCCAAAAAACTCTCAAAAAGCAGTAATCTAGCGCATCTAGACTTAGATACCATTGCCTGGTGTAAAAAAGAGATAACCAATAGAGCTTCATCTGAGCATTCAAGGCAAAAAATATTAGATTTTGTGACTTCAAATAAATCTTGGGTAATAGAGGGATGTTATACAGATTTATTGGAAATTGCCAAAAAACATTCAAAAGAAATTATATTTTTAAATTTAGAGATACAACAGTGCATCAAAAATGCGAATAAACGTCCTTGGGAGCCTCATAAATACAAAAATAAAGAAGCACAAGACAAGAACCTAGATATGTTAGTAACTTGGATTAAAGGGTACGCCTCTAGAGATGATATCTTTTCCTATAAACAACATATAAAATTCTACGAAAGTTATGAAGGAAAGAAAATGATGCTAACAAAAAATGAGGCAACTTAATAGCTACATTTAAAACGTTAAATCATATTAGTAAGTAAAATTCCCAAATAACATCATCACACTATTTAAGAATTTCAATTCAGCAATAAAAAAACGAACTAAATTTTATACAATAGTGCAATTTCATCACAAACAGGGAAGTGTTTACAACGAATACAGTCTGCCCAAATTTTATGTTCTGGTAAACTTTCTTTTGATATCTCAATAAATTTTAGATCTTCAAAAAACTTTCTTTGATATGTTAAAGAAAGTATCTCCTTTAGTCCTAAAGTTTTTGCCTCTTCAAGACAGTGTTCCACTAAACTTTTTCCAAGTCTTTTTCCTCTTGCATCTTCTGAAACAATCAAGCTTCTTATTTCTGCAAGATTTATACTGTGTACATGAAGTGCACAAAAACCAACAAGTACACTATCAATTCGAACAGCAGTATAGGATCTTATAGTTGTGGCCATCTCATCTTCTGTTCTTAACAAAATAGTACCAGAGTCAACTTCATCTTTTACAAGATTTTGCATATCCTTTATATCAGATACTAAGGGTTTAAAAAATTCAACTGCCAAATAAGTACTCCGCTATTTTCTTTTCAAGCTGAGCCAGCCCTCTTTTTTTAAGGTTTGAAATAAAAATTCCTTCAGGATTTTCTCTTTTTAGTTTTGCTAAATCATTTTGTTTTAGTTTGTCTGTTTTAGTAAAGGCGTGTATTACTATTTGATCACCACGTTTAATGGTCTCCAAAAACTCATCAACATTTACATCAATTGCCAAATTCTGATGTCTTGAATCAATTAAATGAACAAAAATTTGTAGATTTGGTCTCTTTTCTAAATAATCTGTTAGATTTTTATTCCACTCTCTTTTCAAAGATTTTGAAACTCTTGCATATCCAAACCCAGGTAAATCTACAAATCTTGCAAATAAATAAGGAGGCATTCCATTTTCTTCATTTGTTTTAAACTTAATATTAAAATAGTTTATAAGTTGCGTTTTACCAGGCGTTGAGGATGACTTAGCCAAGTTTTTTCTATTTGTGAGGGTATTTAAAAGTGAACTTTTCCCAACATTACTTCGTCCTAAAAAAGCTATCTCAGCTACATCTGGACTTGGAGAATCATCAATTGATTGTGCTGATTGCATAAAATTTGCTTCTATTATTTTCATATGTTATTTACTTTCTATTTCCATTATAAATCGAACTGGTTTATTTT
>Ga0105351_1000880_pt1 | contig 13956 bp, 11 predicted proteins | sample EN4Hudsemesocosm_FD_83662 | JGI IMG/M metagenome (GOLD analysis project Ga0105351, IMG submission 83662) | Methane-oxidizing microbial communities from mesocosms in the Hudson Canyon - EN4B Hudson Canyon | ecosystem: Environmental > Aquatic > Marine > Cold seeps | place: Hudson Canyon... | reverse complement strand
GAACCTTATAGTAATAATCATTTAAATGTGAAACTGTTAAGGTGGTTGGTAAAGGAGTTTAAAAACAAACTATAATCCCCAAACATTTGGTTTTTAGAATAGAGTGGTTGGGTTTGATTGAAGTTCAAGGCGAAGTTAGAATTTAAAACGGAGCATACAATACGAAGGTATGTGAGTATTTAAATTCAAACTTCAACGTAGAAATTTGCCAAAAGCAAACCTCTATATTTTTAAAACAGCCATGAAAGCTTCTTGTGGTACATTTACTTTTCCTATTGCTTTCATTCTTTTCTTTCCTGCTTTTTGTTTTTCTAGAAGTTTTCTTTTTCTTGTAATATCTCCACCATAACATTTAGCTGTTACATTTTTACCTGTAGATTTTACAGTTTCACGTGCGATTATATTTGAGCCAACACTTGCTTGAATCGCAACTTCAAATAGTTGTCTTGGGATCATTTCTTTTAAAGCTTTAATAAACTCTCTTCCTTTTGAAACGGCTTTGTTTTCAGGAACAATAATAGAGAGTGCATCTACTATATCTCCAGCAACTCTGATATCAAGTTTTTGTAAAATTCCTGGTCTAAAACCTATTGGTTCATAGTCAAAAGAGGCATATCCTTTTGTAGTTGATTTTAGTTTGTCATAAAAATCCATTACAATTTCATTCATAGGAATATCATAATCTAAAAGAACTCTTGTTCCTATATAATCCATTTTATTTTGAATACCTCTTTTATCATTAAGAAGTTTTATTACATTTCCTAAAAATTCATCAGGTACTAAAATAGTTGCTTTTACATAAGGTTCAAAAATTGTTTCAATATGATTTGGCATGGGAAGTTCACTTGGATTTTGAATGCTGAATCTTGTACCATCTGTTTTCAGAATCTCATATACAACTGTAGGTGCAGTTGCGATTAAATCAAGATCAAATTCTCGCTCTAATCTTTCTTTGATAACTTCCATATGTAACATTCCCAAAAATCCGGTTCTAAATCCACTTCCAAGGGCTGCTGAACTTTCTGGTTCAAATGAAATTGAGCTGTCATTTAATCGAAGTTTTTCTAAGGCTTCACGTAAGTCTTCAAATTTATCTGTTTCAATTGGGTATAGTCCTGCAAATACAAAAGGTTTAGCAGGCTCAAATCCATCAACAGGCTCATCCGTTCTATTTTTTGCATCTGTAATTGTATCACCAACTGCAATAATATCAACAGTTTTGACTCCAAGTACAACTATTCCAATTTCACCCGTTTGGATTTCATTGGTATTTTGACGTCTAAGGGGATGTGGATACATCATACTTAAAACTTGTTGTTCATGTTCAGTATTCATCATCCGAACCATTTGGCCTTTTTTGATACTCCCATCATATACTCGCACAAGCGCTAAAGCTCCAAGATAGTTATCAAACCATGAGTCATAAATTAAGGCTTTCAATGGAGCGTCTTCTTTTCCATGTGGTGCAGGGATTCTTTCGATGATTGATTCAATTAATTCAGGAACTCCAAAACCTGTTTTTGCAGAGATGAGGTTACTTTCAGTACAATCTAAGCCAATAGCATCTTCTACTTCTTCAAGTACTCTATCAGGATCTGCACTTGGAAGGTCAATTTTATTTACAACAGGAAGAAGTTCTAAATTATTGTCCATAGCAATATATACGTTTGCAATAGTTTGTGCTTCTACACCTTGTGTAGAATCCACAATTAAAAGAGCTCCATCTGAAGATGCTAAAGATCTACTTACTTCATACGAAAAGTCAACATGTCCTGGAGTATCTATAAGGTTTAGAACATAGTTTTGTCCATCTTTTTTATAATTCAATCGTACACTTTGTGCTTTGATTGTAATTCCACGTTCTCGTTCAATATCCATGGTATCCATAAGTTGTGCGGACATTTCTCGATCAGCTACTGAACCACATTCTTGAATAATTCTATCAGCAAGGGTTGATTTTCCATGGTCTATATGAGCAATAATACTAAAGTTTCTAATAAATTTTTGCAAGTTATTTCCTAAGTATGACTTTCTACCAATTTATAAATTGGCATTTTTATGTATAATATTTCGCGAGTATAGCTAAATTAAGGTAAGGGTTTTGTTAAGTAAAAAGTGTAGTTATTTATAGATGTGAGAAAAGTTTCTCACATCTACTGAAAAAAAGAGTTATTTTATAATAACTGCTTCAACTCTTCTATTTTGCGCTCGACCTTCTTTTGTTTTATTTGATGCAATAGCTTTTAACTCACCATATCCAATAGCTTCAAGTCTACTTGAGTTTATATTTAAGTTCGTTAATTCTTTTACTGTTGCAGCTGCTCTTCTTTGAGAAAGTTTTTCATTGTATTTTTTAGATCCTGTTGCATCTGTATGTGCCTCAATTCTAGCTTTTACAGATGGATTTCTTTTCAAAAATGTTGCAAATTCTTTGATTTTATTATCGTATGTATTATTGATTATTGAACTATCTGTATCAAAATTTATACTTAAATCAACAGTTACCACACACCCAGTATTATCAACAAATGCGCCTTTTATTGTATTAGGACATTTGTCATGACTGTTTACAATGCCATCTTTATCATCATCCAACTCACATCCTCTAACACCAACAGTTACTCCAGCAGGAGATTGTGGACAGATGTCATTATTATCTAAAACACCATCTTTATCTTTGTCTGAAACTTCAACGTGTTTTGCAGGCATAGGCACTTCTTTTTTAGTCTCTTTCATTACAGGCATTTCTTTTTTCATAACAGGTTTTGCTTTTTTTCCAAAAGATATTCCAAGACCTACTGTATATAATAAATTGTTATTTCCCTCAAATGTAATCAAATGTCTCACATCTGTTTTTAAAGAAAGGTTTTCACTTAGTTTATATTTTAATCCAATACCATAGTTAGCAAATCCATCACTTTCATTGTCAAATCTTTCAGTTGAGAACTTTTCATACCCTAAACCAACTAAGGTATATAAAGATGTTTTTTCACTTAACTTATAGTCTTTGATTACGTTAGCAAAAATTCTTAAGATTTTAGTATCTTCATTACCTATACTGTAATCAGTATTTGTTGAATTAAGTATTCCTAATTCAACTTGATCAAATATATGTTCACCTGATAAGTTTCTACCAATACTAACACCATAATTTTTTTGATTTTTTAAATCTAGATTACCTTCTGATTTAACTCCACCAATCATTGGTGTAATTTCGTAATTGTAGTCACTGTTTGCAGCTAGCAATAGTGATGAACAGATTAATGTAGATGCGATTACTTTCTTCATTTCATTTCCTTTTGTAATGTTTAAAATTATTTTGTATATTAGCATAAAATAATAAAAGAAAGTATAAAGATTTGAAGTAGGGTGTATTCAACTTCTTTTTTAAGAAGCTGAATACATATGGAGATTAAAGAAAGATATCGTTAATTGATTCGTGGTTATAAATTCGTCTGATTGCTTCACCCATCATTGTTGAAGCTGTTAAAACAGTGATTTTTTCGTGTGTCATTTTAAGAGGAATTGTATCTGATACAACTAATTCATCTAATAAACCACTTGAAAGTCTATCATAAGCAGGCCCTGATAAAACTCCATGTGTACAACATGCCATAACCGAAGTTGCACCTTTTTTCTTTAATACTTCAGCAGCTTTAACTAAAGTACCAGCAGTATCAACCATATCATCTACTAAGATAACGTCTTTGCCTTGAACATCACCAATAATATTCATAACTTCAGATTCGTTAGCTTTTTCTCTTCTTTTGTCAACAATAACCAGCTCAAGACCTAGTTTACTTGCATAGCTTCTTGCACGTGCAACTCCACCAATATCTGGACTTGCAATAATTGGATTTTTTAGTTTTTTTGATTTGATATAATTAACAAACATAATTGATCCAAATAAGTTATCCACAGGAATATTAAAAAATCCTTGGATTTGGGAAGCATGTAAATCAATAGTGATAACTCTTTGAACCCCAGCTTTTTCTAACATATCAGCAACAAGTTTTGCAGTAATTGGAACTCTAGGAGCTGCTTTTCTGTCTTGTCTTGCGTATCCAAAATAAGGAATAACAGCCGTAATATGGTTAGCACTACTTCTTTTTAAAGCATCAACCATAATTAATAATTCCATTAAACTGTCATTAGCAGGTGCAGAAGTTGGTTGGATGATAAATACATCTCTTCCTCTTACACTTTCTGTGATTTGGACAGAGATTTCTCCATCGCTAAATCTTTTTAATGAAGCTTCACCAACAGTTGAATTTAAATATTTACTTGTTTTTTCTGCGAATCCTGGATTTGCTGAACCACTAAAGAGTTTATAGCCTCTCATTTACTTTCCTTATGCATTTGTATATTTTTGTGATTATATCTTAATGAGACTTGTATTTTATTAAATTGATCAAGTAGTTCTAGTTTAGTAATAAGTAAGTACCAACAAAGAAATTAAATATTATTTTTTTGTTGCTAACTTACAAGTAGGGCAGAAGTGAATAATTGTTTAGTTCCTACAATCCATCCACTACCAATTACTTTATCCTCATCATAGAATACTGTAAGTTGTCAGCTTGCAACTTCATTTACACATGGATTTGGAGTAGTTCCTTCTAAGTAAGAGTTTACAAAGTAATTATAAAATTCATCTTCAAATTTTTCTGATACATCAAGTACATGGTACTTTATACCCAAAAATTCTGCAACTAAGGAATATTCACAGACTCTCTATTCGCCCAATCTTTATTTTAATTAAGAATAATCACTTATAAACCCACCACCTAGACAATAATCACCATCATACAAAACAAGACTTTGTCCTAACGTCACAGCTCTTTGAGGCTTGTCAAATTTAACTATAACTTTGTCATCATTAACAGATGTAACAGTACAAGCTTGTTTTTCTTGACGATAACGCACTTGTGCCATTAATTTATCACCAACTTTGGAAGCTTCGTCTAATACCCAGTGCATATGACTGGCCTCAACATTTTCATTCATAAGCAATGGGTGATTAGTATCTTGCACAATAGTTAATGTATTATTTGACATATCTTTTTTAGCAGCATACCATGGGTTATGAATGTTATTAGCTGATTCAGTTTCTTTCATACCACCAATACCAATACCCTTTCTTTGCCCTAGTGTGTAACAAATAAGACCTTTATGTTTTCCTATTACTTTTCCAGATTCATCTATCATATCTCCTGGAATGGCTTTTAAGTGTTGCGTGATAAATTCATCAAATTTTTGTTTACCTATAAAACATATTCCAGTACTGTCTTTTTTATCACTTACGTGTAGTTTGTATTCTGTGGCTATTTCTCTGACTTCTTTTTTAGTTAGATCTGCAAGAGGAAATAACGCTTGTGATAGCTGTTTACTTGATAAGGCGTGTAAAAAATAAGTCTGATCTTTTGTATCATCTTTTGGAGTATCTAGTACATGGTGATTATTAATTATAGCTATTTTTGCATAATGGCCAGTTGCAATCATATCTGCACCCATTTTTTTTGCTTCATTTAAAAATACATTGAATTTAATCTCACGATTACAAAGTATATCTGGATTAGGAGTAAGACCTTTTTTTAAACCTTCTAAAAATACGTCAAATACTTTAGTTCTATATTCCTCAACAAAATCTATACCTTTTACTTCAATTCCTAATATTTTACCTACTTTAATAGCATCTTCGTATTCAATACGATTAGGACACTGGCTGCCTTCGATTCCATAGTCCCAATTACGCATGAATAAGCCTATTACTTCATAACCTTGCTGTTTTAATAGTAATGCAGTAACAGAAGAATCAACACCACCAGACATACCTACAACAACTTTCTTTTTATTCATTTTATACCTTTAAAAAGTTCTTTTTTTAGAACTGTATTTACAACAATTTTTTGTTTTGCATGTGTTTTAAAGGAATAGTCACTGACTCTCTATTTGCCCAATCTATATGAGGAATAATTAATTTTTTGGTATTTATTTTTTTATTATCAAAAAATATTATATCTATATCTAAGGTTCTAGGCGCATCTTGAAAGGATCGCTTTCTTCCATATCTATTTTCTAATCTTTGCATTGATTTGAAAAAACAATTTACACTCAAATTCGTTTTGAGTACAACTATGCCATTTATAAAGTCATCTTGATTTAAAAAACCAAAGGGAGGGTTTTTTAAAAGTGGAGAGGTTTTAATAACATCAAATTTACCATTTTGCACAAGGGCCAAAAGAAGTTTGTCGAATCTTCTTTTAACATTTCCTATGTTTCCACCTATACCAATTGTTACTTCATATTTTTTATTTGAGGATTTTACTATCTTTCTTGGAAAATTAGGTTTAAAAAAAAGAGTTAATTTATCAGTTAATCTTTGTCTCATCTTATAAATTTAATCCTTGAAATTTTAATCCGTAGTAAATAAGTATAGTATGTTATGCAAACCTTACTATTCTAATAATTTGCGATTATATTGTAATTTACTTTAGAATTAAATTAAGCTGAATTTTAGGAAGTTTTAAAGGAGTATTTATAATAAAATAAATACTCAAATCTTTAAATGATAACAGCTTTTCCATTTTTCATTAACACACAATCTTCAATTCGTACACCAAATTCATTTGGAAGATATATCCCAGGCTCAATAGTAAATACCATATTGTCTTCAATAATAACGTCACTTTTAGAACTAATAGATGGATATTCATGAATATCAAGGCCAATTCCATGTCCTGTTCCATGTCTGAAATATTGCCCATAACCGGCTTTTTCTATTACCCCACGAGCTAGTTTATCAATATCAGAGGCCTTCATCCCTGATCTGGCTTTTGATATGGCATTTAATTGTGCTTTATATACCAAATCATAAATTTTTTGATGTTTTTTACTTTTAAACTTCTGATCTCTTTTGAAGTTAATTTTTCCATCTTTGTAACATGCTGTGGCTGTTCTATCTGAACAATATCGTTTATATTTTAAACCTGCATCAACCAACAATAAATCTTTGTTTTGAAGTTTTTTAGAACCTGGTTTTGCATGAGGTTTAGCTGCACTTTCATTAATAGCAACAATAGGAGAAAAACTGGTGTTGTATTGTCCCATATATGTAAGATGTTCATATGCTTTAAAATACATTTCTTGTTCACTCATAAAAGAATCATTCTTACGAAGAAACTTTGCAAAATTATCAAATGCATCACGTCCAAGTTGTGAAGCTTTTTTTAATAATTTTATTTCATCATCATTTTTTATCATTCTTTTGTTTTTTGAGAAATTTTCTTTAAATATAAAATTTATACCCAGTTTATTACTAAGTTGCAAGAAGTGTGCATGACTAAAATCATATGGGTCAATCACAATTTTTTTAACCTTATTTTTTTTAAGAATTGTTCTACAGTTTTTAATGAGATCTTGACTTTCAATAATGGTTGTATTTGAGGTGATATTTTCTTTTGCATCAACAATATAACGTGCATCTGTAATAAAAAATGATTCACACCCAAGTTTTAAAAAGATTACATTATCACAACTAAACCCGCATTCATAAAAAACAGCATTTTCATTTTTTAAAATATAATTTTTCATTGTTCTTTTATTCTCACTTTTAACTAAAATTTAACTATAATCATAGCCAAAAATAATAAAAGGAAATATAATATGAAAGTAGCGGTAATTCAAGGACCAAACCTAAATATGTTGGGTGTTAGAGAACAAAATATTTATGGACACATGACTTTAGATCAAATTCATGAGCAATTAAAAGGTCAAGCAGAACAAAATGGTTTAGAATTAGAATTTTTTCAAAGTAACTTAGAGGGTGAATTAGTAGACAAAATTCAAGAATGTTTAGGAACAGTTGATGCAATTTTAATTAACCCAGCAGCATATACGCACACATCAATTGCAATTAGAGATGCATTATCAGCAGTTGCGATTCCAACAGTTGAAGTTCATATTTCAAATATTTATAAAAGAGAAGAATTCAGACAAAACTCAATCACAGCAGCAGCTTCTACTGGTGTAATTGCTGGATTTGGACCATTTGGTTATCACTTAGGTCTTATTTCATTAACACAAATTTTAAATGAAATACAAGCAATGCAACAAGCACAAGCTGAAGCTCCACAAACTGCACCAGCTAGTGAGCCAGCTCCTGCTGTATAATCTATCATGATATTACAAGGTGCCACTTGGCTTTTAACTTGTGACAAAGACAATACCATTATAAAAAATGCTGGTATTGTCTTTGATGATAAAATCATCGAAATAGGCCTTTTTAAAACTCTAAAAGAAAAATATCCAAATATAACAACAATAGAAGCAACACCTAATAGTGTTTTAATGCCTGGCCTTATAAACTCACATGTACATCTAGAATTTAGTGCAAATAAAACAACGTTGCAATATGGTAATTTTATGGATTGGTTACATTCAGTTATTGATAAACGTGATGTCTTAATTGAAAAAGCAACTTCTGCATATATTGAAGACAAATTAACGAAAATGCGTAAAAGTGGAACAACAACTATTGGAGCAATAAGTTCTTATGGCTTTGAAATGGATGCTTGTATTAAAACACCCATTAATGTAATGTATTTTAATGAAGTAATTGGTTCAAAAGCAGATATGGTTGATACCTTGTTTGCAGATTTTAGTGCAAGATTAAAACAATCTGTATCAAATCAAAGTAAATCATTTATTCCAGCAGTTGCGATACACTCTCCATACTCAGTCCATCCTTTTTTGTTAAGAGAAGCGCTAAGGGTTGCTCGTGAACTTGACTTGAGTGTAAGTGCTCACTTTTTGGAAAGTAATGAAGAAAAAGAGTGGCTTGAAAAAGATAGCGGAGGTTTTTTATCTTTCTTTGAAAACTTTTTAGGTCAAACAACTTCAGTTACAACTACAATTGAGTTTTTAAATCAGTTTAAAAACCTTAAACATGTAAGTTTTACGCATTGTGTTGAAGCCTCAAGTGATGAACTTCAAAAGATAAAAGAATTAAACGCAGCTATTAACCATTGTGTAACCTCAAATAGGTTGTTAAATAATTCAATATTAAACTTAGAAAATCTAAAGGATATTAATTATTCAATAGGAACAGATGGTCTTAGCTCAAATAACTCTTTAAGTATGTTTGATGAATTACGAAATGCACTAATGATGCATAATAGCTCAAAGCTTCAAAGTCTTGCATCAAATCTTTTAACAGCAGCAACTTCTGGTGGTGCATTTGCTCTTGGATTAAATAAGGGTGAATTAGTAAAAGATAAAGATGCTGATATTATTCTTTTTAACTTACCAGATGAAGTTGAAGATGAAGTAAATTTGGCAACTCATGTTATTTTACATACAAAAGAAGTTAAAAAAACAGTCATAGGAGGAAAGTATGTTTAAGTTTATTAAAAATCTTTTTTTACCAATAACTTTTACGCTTGATTTTATTCAAAAGTATTTTAAAACAATCGTATTTATTACTATTGTTTTATTTATAACAGATTCAAATACGCCAACAAATCTCCAATCTGCAAATTTGCAAAAAATAGATTTAGTTGGGCCAATTACTGATCCAAGGTTAGTTTTAGAAAAAATTAATGCTGCTAAAGAAGATAGTAATATTGAAGGCGTTTTGTTTATTGTTAATTCTCCTGGAGGTTCCGTTGCACCTTCTGTTGAATTAGCTTATGCAATTAAAGAGTTAAAAGAAAAAAAGCCAGTAGTAGCATATGCTAGTGGAACAATTGCTAGTGGAAGTTATTATGCTTCTATATGGGCTGACAAGATAATTGCAAACCCAGGAAGTATGGTTGGGTCAATTGGTGTTATTTTTCAAGGTGCTAATGTCGAAGAGCTTATGAGCAAAATTGGTATTAAAACACAAACAATTAAGGCAGGACGTTATAAAGAATCAGGAACACCAACTCGAGCTTGGAGTGAACTTGAAAAAGCTGAATTACAAAATGTGATTAAGGATACTTATAATATGTTTGTAACAGATGTAAGTAGTGCTAGAAATTTAGATCCCAAAAATCATACACAATTTGCAGATGCTCATATATTTACAGCATCACAAGCAAAAAAAGTGGGACTAATTGATGAGGTTGCTACAATTTCATATGCTAAAGAGGAACTTTATAAATTAAGTGGAGTACAAGATCCTGTTTGGAATAAAGAAGATAAAATGGACAAATTTATGGAAAAGTTTTTAAACGAAGCAATAAGTAAATTTTCAGTTAATTTTTTAGGTGGATTAAAAGCATATTAAAATAATTAAAAACTAAATATGAAAATGTAAACGGTATGTTCTCATTTTCACTTTTAGTTTTAATTATAATCTAAGACCAAGTCTTAGATTATTCTTGTCCAGTTACTACTTTATAAGTATCATTTGCTATTACATACTCTTCATTTGTAGGAATAACTAAAATTCTACCTCTTGATCCATTTGTAGAGATATCTCTTGCATCACCACGTCTAATATTATTTTTAACAGGGTCAATATTTAGTCCCATATAATCTAATCCAGCACAAACTTTTTCTCTGATAAGTGCTGCATTTTCACCAATACCACCTGTGAAACATAATGCATCAACACCATCTAGTGCAGCAGCATATGAACCAACGTATTTTTTAATGATATAAGCAATCATATCAACAGCTAGTCTACATCTGTCGTCGCCAGCTTCTCTACCTTCAAGTACTTCTCTTAAATCTGAAGATTTTCCAGAAATACCAACAATTCCAGATTTTTTATTTAGTAAATCAAGAGTTTCATCAATTGATAAACCTTCTTGTTTCATAAGGTATGATAATGCACCAGCACCTAAATCTCCACATCTAGTACCCATCATTAACCCTTGAACAGGAGTAAGACCCATTGATGTATCAATACATTTACCATCAAGTACAGCAGAAACAGACGAACCATTTCCTAAATGACACACAATGATTCTTGTATTATGTTGTTTATCAATCATTTTTTTGGCTTCATTTGATACAAAAAAGTGGCTTGTTCCATGGAATCCATACTTTCTGATACCATGTTTTGAGTATTGCTCATAAGGAAGTGGATACATGTATGCATAATCTGGCATTGTTTGATGAAATGCTGTATCAAATACTGCCACGTTTGGTTTAGTTGGCATAAGTTCTTGACAAATTTCCATTCCCATAATATTTGCAGGATTGTGTAAAGGTGCAAGCGGAATAAGTTTTTTCATCGCAGAAATCACTTTGTCTGTTACCATAACTGAACCAGAGAACTCTTCTCCACCATGAACAGCTCTGTGTCCAATAGCTTCAATATCTTCAATTGAGTCGATAACCTTTCCATCACCTTCTGTTAAAGTTTTTAGTACAAGTTCAATTGCTTCTTTATGCGTAGGCATTGAAACTTCTATTTTAAGTTTACTATCATCACCAAATTCATGTTTTAAAACACCATCAATTCCAATTCTTTCACAAAGTCCTACTGCTAAAACTTCTTGGTTTACTGGATTCATTAATTGATACTTTAAAGAAGAACTTCCCGCGTTTAAAATAAATACTAACATATACTTTCCTTATCTTTTAATTTAAATTTTGTTTTATACAACTTGCGTTGCAGTAATTGCCACTAGATTTGAAATATCTTCAACTGAACAACCTCGTGACAAGTCATTTACTGGTTGATTTAAACCTTGAACAATAGGTCCATGAGCAGCAGCTCCTGCGAATCGTTGCACTAATTTATATCCAATGTTACCAGATTGCAAGTCTGGGAATATTAATACATTCGCAGTCCCAGCTACCTTAGAATCAGGTGCTTTTTTAGCTCCAATTGCTTCAACAATAGCAGCATCAGCTTGCATTTCACCATCAAATGCAAAGTCAACGTTTCTATCTTTTAATATTTGAACGGCATTTTTTACTTTATCAACTAATGGATGTTTTGCACTTCCCATAGTAGAAAATGATAACATAGCAACTCGTGGTTCTAATCCAACTACACTACTTGCAGTTGCAGCAGTTGAAGAAGCAATATCAGCTAATTGTTCTGCATTTGGATCTGGAAGAACTGCACAATCAGAAAATAAGATTAATCCATTGTCTCCAAATTTACCATCAGCTGTTTCCATAACAAAAGTTGAAGAAACAGTATTAATTCCAGGGGCTGTTTTAATAACTTGAATAGCTGCTTTAAGTACATCTGCTGTTGGTGAGTTTGATCCAGCAACCAGTCCATCTGCATCTCCAAGTCTTACCATCATACAACCAAAAAATCTAGGCTCTGTTGTCATAATAGCAGTTGCATCTTCTTTTGATAAGCCTTTTTTTGCTCTTAACTTAACTAACTCATCTATATATTTATCTATATTTGCAAAGTTTTTAGGGTCAATAATTTGTGCACCTTCAATATTAGCTCCACATTCTACTGCATCACTTTTTACTTTTTCTACGTTACCTATTAAAATTACGTTCGCAGTGTTATCGGCTAATACTTGTTGTGTAGCTTGTAATACTCTTTCGTCTTCAGACTCCGGTAGTACGATAGTTCTAAGCTGTTTTTTAGCTTTTTCTTTTATACTTTCAATTAAACCCATTGTATTCCTTTTACATTTATTTTACATAAATAATACTATCCTATAGTAGCATACAAGTAGCAAATACTTATATTGATGTACATGAATTTAGCCAATATGTTACGAATGGTAAAAAATATGGTAGTAATGATAGAATGTCAGTTTTAACTAACAAAAAATTGTAAATATTTGTGCATTTTTTTTTGATTTGAAGTGTTTTGTATGATAAGTGTTACAAAAGGTAAAAGATGTACAGTTCTTGTACATCTTTTATTTTACGTAATATTTGTCTTTGTTTGATTAAAAGGAATTATGCTTTTGTTAACTCATAAGTATCTTTTGCAATAACAAATTCTTCATTTGTAGGAATAACAAAAATTTTAGTTTTAGATTCAGTTTTATTAATTTCTCTACTTTCATCATTTCTGACTATATTTTTATCTTTGTCCAGTTCTACACCCATAAATTCTAAACCTGAACAAACTTTTTCTCTGATTAAATCTGCATTTTCACCAATTCCAGCTGTGAAACAAATGGCATCAACTCCTTCTAACATTCCAGCATAAGAGCAAATATATTTTTTAATTCTATTACATTTCATGTCAATACATAATTCAGCTCTTTCATTTCCTTCTTGACCTGCTTCAATGATTTCTCTTAAATCAGAACTAATACCAGATACTCCTAATAGTCCTGATTTTTTATTTAAATAATTTACAACTTCATCAGCAGTCATCTCTTTTTTACTCATTAAGTATGATAAAACACCCGCATCAATATCACCACTTCGTGTACCCATCATAAGGCCTTCAAGAGGAGTAAGACCCATTGACGTATCAATCGATTTTCCATCTCTTACTGCACATACAGATGAACCATTTCCTAAATGACAAACTATTACTTTAGAATCTTTTTTATCCAATAACTTAATGGCTTCATTTGAAACATATGAGTGTGATGTTCCATGAAATCCGTATTTTCGCACACCATGTTCTTCATAGTCTTCAAAAGGTAATGCATACATATATGAACTAGGTGCCATAGTTTGGTGGAAGGCTGTATCAAATACTGCTACATTTTTTTTACGTGGCATTAGTTCCATACATATTTTCATTCCCAAGATATTTGCTGGATTATGTAGGGGTGCTAAGGGGATTAGTTCTTCAAGTTTTGTAATTACGTCTTGATTAACAACAACAGATTCTGAAAAGTATTCTCCACCATGAACAACTCTATGTCCAATTGAATCTATATCATCTATTGAATCAATTACAGCATCTTCTCCTGTTGTTAAAGTATTAAGTACAATTTCAATTGCTTCTTTGTGTGTTGGCATATTAATATCTAGTTTAGTTTTTTTGTCATTTGCAATATGAACTAATCTTCCATCAAT
>Ga0105351_1000877_pt1 | contig 13976 bp, 13 predicted proteins | sample EN4Hudsemesocosm_FD_83662 | JGI IMG/M metagenome (GOLD analysis project Ga0105351, IMG submission 83662) | Methane-oxidizing microbial communities from mesocosms in the Hudson Canyon - EN4B Hudson Canyon | ecosystem: Environmental > Aquatic > Marine > Cold seeps | place: Hudson Canyon... | reverse complement strand
TCTCAAACAATCACAAAACCCAAGAACCCCATGTAAAATTAGTCTTAATCCCTTCGTAATCAGGGCAACTCTCAAACTAGAACATGAGTGTGAGACAGTAATGATAGGTGGGTCTTAATCCCTTCGTAATCAGGGCAACTCTCAAACCCCTACAGCGATGTGTCGGTCATAAGCATAAAAATGTCTTAATCCCTTCGTAATCAGGGCAACTCTCAAACCTGCACGCCTCCAGAAATCCTTTAAAATCAACCGACTATACAGCCCCTTCACAACTAGGGTTTTTGTGGCGTTTTTTGATCTTAAAAAATAGGCTTTTTTTGACATTTTTCGCTTAAAATAAAATTTAATCGAGCTCGTATTATACTGAATTTTTTCAATCCTGCTATATTCATTTAAATAAAGACTAACCACTCTGCATCCAATACTGTATGCGCTGTCTAATGTTTTTTAATTCCTTACCTTCAATAATTTCAATATTGTATTCTTGCGCTCGCTTTTTAGTCGGTTCATCTACTTCATTTGCAGAGACTAACCATTTGGTACTAAATTGTCCGCCTGCTCTGTGCCCCAAACTTTCAAGTTTATAGACAATATCGGTATTTTTTTCTACTGATTTTTTAAAACTGATGGTCTTGCACTCTATAAATAACAAACGATTATTGTGTAGAATAATACAATCCATTTCATTACGAATATCATCTTTTAATGCGCCAGATTCTGCAAACTCTACATTAGCCATCACTTCCGCTGCCTGTAAGTCTTTGGCGATGTGCCAGACATACTCTTCTAACCATTGCCCGCCAATATATTCAGCCCCCCCTAGGCTATCAAAATAAATGCTTTCCACTTTATTTTTATCCCATTGGCAAACTTGATGCTGATTCATTTTCTCTAACCCAGCTTGCCAAGCTTTACCTAATCGAAATTGAAAAGTTTGCTCTGGGTATTCAATTTTATTGACTTCACCTCGTTTGGTTCGCTTGATGGCTTTTTGCACCATACCATTGAGTGTGCCAAAAAAACCACCCGATAATTTTTCTGAATGTGTTGCCAACCATTTAGTTAGTTCTTTACGTTCATCTGCTCTAAACTCCCAACTTTGATCCGAGCTAGTTCGATAGGTTTGTCCCATAGAGAGTAAAGCACTGTAAATATCTAATACCGACTCAATCATCAGTGCGGGTTGATGCTCTGGATAAACTGTTTCTATTTCATTATGGGTCATGTCACAATACAGCACGGTATGCTTACTGGCCCGAAACACTTCATAAAAGCCGAGTGTCATTAATTTTGTGCCTCCGGTTGCATGGTAGCTTATGCAGCTTTCTGGGTATTTTTCTTGTAAGGCATCTTCTATTTCTAAGGCTTTATCTGTAATCCGCTCTATACCCACATCAGGTACATCAATAATTTTTAAAATATCTTTATCTTGGTAGCGACTGGTTTTTTTAAGTATTTTTATAAATTCATCGGCTTGCTTTGCCATAGAACTTGAAACTGCTAAGACAATTAAGTCGGGTTTTAGCTGCAAGATAGGGATAAGGTTGGCCTGTGCTTGACCAGTAACGATAAAAATATGTATGTTCATAATTCTGCCTGAATTTGATAACGTCCCATACCAAAGGTGGTTTTATTACCGGCATGTAACCATTGTCCTGCTTGTAATAGCGGTAAAAAAGGGGTTAACTCCCCTGTTAATGTCAATTCCCCTAATACACCATTGAATGCCATTTTCTGTTTTTGTCGTGATGAATAGCGCTGCCATTCATACCATTCCAAGCTACTCTGACACTCTACCTGACTTGCTTGGATAGCTAATTCAGAGAAATCGGGAGCTTGGTAATGATGACTATGAAATTGTTGCAGTAAATAATAACGCCTGACTAAAGCCATTAAAAAATCACGCCCTGTGAGGTTATTTCTTATCGCTATCCCTTGTTTTTTTATATGCAGTGGGGTTAATAGATTTATTGTTAGCTGCTGTGTCGGTCTGATCGGTGGCATTTTAAACTCAGGTGCCTGGAGTAATTCTTTTGTTTCATTCTTGTAAATTATTGTTTCAGCTTTTTGCATAGGTTCAAAAACAACGGTTTGTAATTTAACGGCTGTATGTTGCTTACCTAGGCCTTGTTGTAATGCCGTGTTCCATGCGGAAATAATTATCGGTAAATGTTTAATCGCTTTACCTATTAATACCATGGAAAAACTAAAGCTTTCTTTCCTATTAAGTTGCCGCTCTCCCAGTGCGGGTGGCTCTATAATAAAGGGGTTAGGAATGGTGGTAAATTTTTGTAATGTTGCTGCTTGAGCCGGTGCAGAAAACACTTGAGGATAGGCGCACTGTTTATAAAGCATACAGGCATGGCAGTTTTGCATGTTTGTGACGCACGCCTGTTTGCGTAACGCATGACCAAACGCACCTCTGAGCATAGAACCTGAATAATCATTCAGTTTTAATGGCGAGGTGGTTTGGCAATTAAATTGATACCGATGCGCGTTGAGTGCTGTCATGTATTTATGATTTTAAATAAGACTGAACTTCTACAGAGCGTTCTTTTAATTTTAGTTTCTTTTTGTTCGTGCCTGCAAAGTCTGGCATCCATTTTTTTGAGGTGGTCATTAGGCTTTGTATTTTATTGGCGACAACCTTTGCTTCATGGCCTTCCCACATCCCCTCTTTTAGGGCTTTTAATAATCGAGTATCTTGCTCAGATTCTGGTACGGCGCTTAAAAAGTCTTCAAGTGACAACTCAAAAGGACTTAAGCTTGCACGGTGCTGAGCCTCAGATTTTGCTTTTTCTAGCTCAATTTGTTTTGCTTGCAAGGTCTCTTGGAAGCTCATATCTTCTGAGAAATATCCGTACCCTGCTGCTGTTTTAGCGCCTGCGCCTAAATAATCTAGGGCATTGGTTAAAGCCGATAAAACTTTACTTATTTCCCCTTGCTCCACTCTTGCTCTTGGCGCAATATGAAACACTAAACTAATATCTTTAGTCACTAAAAAAGGGATTGGGACTGGCTCATGCCAATCCGCAGGAATACTACTTGCATCATGTGATGGTTTATCTCCCTCGCTATACCATTTACCCATGTGCGGAGTCATAATATCGCAGGCTAGTTTTGGCGGCTCATCCGGCAGTGCATCAAAGAAAATAATGTCACCCGCTTGCTCCGCCACATCGCCTTTTTCTTCTGTACCAAACCAGCTTTTTAGACGCTGTTTTAAAGCTTCAGGCTTTAATTCTTCATCATTCATTTCTACCCACGCACGTACTAAACCTTTGACTGATGCGCCGGTTAAAAATGGCACGGCTAAAGTGGGATGCCAGCTAAAGCCATTTTCAACTGGGTGGCTATTGCCCATGCCGGTAATAAAGTTCCAATCACTGGTGTAGCGGCGACTTATGCCGTCCAAGGTAGACGTTAAGGCTATTTGACGGTTTGTAAAGGCTTCTAATTTCCGAAAATCCCCTGTAGACCCAGTAACGGTCTTGATCCATGCTTGCTTTGCGGTGTCATCAACTTTTGTCCAATCTCGCTCATCATAGCGATTAAAAAAACGCTCGAACCATAGTCCTGAGTGAGCATTGTCTGGCTTGTTAAAGCTGATGTTATGCATATCATATAAAGGTGCTCGCATATTTAATCCTCCGCTAAAAAGGCTTTAGCAAACTTTTTCACCCAGTTCATTAGAACTAAAGCTTCCGCCTGTGCCAGTTGATAGTGCGCCATATCGCATTGAGTGATGCCTTCTAGCACATCCTGTTTGTTGGCATAGGGCTGTGTGCTCTCGCAGAGCCAGTCTGAAACCAGTTGATATAACTCGCCATATGAGTCACGTTCTTTTGATTTCAGCTTACAAAATGCCATCGCTTGACCTAAACCATTCATGTGTATCATGGCAGGTAACCCACTGGCATAGCTGATAAATTCCACTAGTTCGCTAGGCTTTAATTTAATAGGTAATTTTTGAATACGTTCTAATGCGAATTTAGCCCGTTGCTGTTGTATTGTTTGTTCCATGATTAAGCCTCTTGCTCTAAGACAGTCACTTTACACCAGCCCATGCCGAGGGTTTCATTGCCACCGACTTGTAAATAAGGGGCCTCTGCAAACAGTCCTTCAGTAATACATTTTAAGATGGCATCAGCAGGCATATTGCTGTCTTTTGCTCTGGATTTGTGTGCGTTAAGAGCAAAGTATAAAGCGCTTTCAGCAGGCAAGGTTTCTTCGTACCAAAGGGCGCCTTTTTTAACCACTTTCTTTTCATTATCAATGGCAATGTGTGGTGTCACTGGCGTGGCGTATTTGGCTAGATAACTAAATTGATCATCATGGACAATGACTAATTGATTGTTTAATGCTTCGCTGTCTATGCCGGTTAGCTTAGATAAAACAGTGATTAAATCATTTAAGTCCTGTGTTTCTGTCTTAAAACGGTATTCTTCTAAAAATAAATCGACTGCTTCGGTTGCTGCGATAATTGCTGTTTCTTTTTCAGTGTTTGGCACTTCAAAGCTAATATCTAACCCTAGCCGTTGAGCATCACGGATAAGGCGCTGCAGTATTGCTGGGCACGTCACCCATTTAAAATGACTGGTTAATGAACGCACCGGCAATAATAAAAGTCGTGCATCACTAACTAATAATGCGCCTGCGTGTTCCGATGCTTTGTCACTGCTGCTATCAGGACCAAAGACAAAAGCAATGCTGTCGTTATTTTTACCGAATTTATCTTCGGCTTTGGTGCGTAATGCGCCCTTAACCGATGAGCCAAAAACACACGGCCATTGGCTGTGTCCTTCTCTTTGTATGGGTAAATCTATACCATCCACGGAGCTACCTGCGCCTGCGTGTAAACTGGTTTCTGCCCAAAGACCTATTAATGCATTTTTTGTTGTCATGTTATCTTCCTTTGTTATTTTGTGTCTCTGGCCATTGACCAAGTAATATGTGTCCACGTCCATAATCCGTGTCTAAACCGATACAGTGATTGTGTAGGGTCTCATTGAGTTGCTTATAACCCTCTGTATTGGTTAAGCGACAAAACCATGTGCTACCTGCGGGGGTATAACTTTTCACTGCTCTAGGTTGGTGGTTCTTCATATCCCAACCGCCTTCACGGTGTGCTTTACCTATCACAGCCGCGACAATATCAAATTCAATCTCGTTAATTATGCCTCGCCAAACGGTTTCACCTTCATGCTCTATTTTGTTAAATGCTTCAGGGAACATGTCACCGCCGAAGTCTGCGGGGGTTATAAAGTGTAGGCAAAATTCTGGATTTTTTATTGGACTAAAAGGGAAAGCTTCGTATTTATCATTCGCTTGAATGCTTGCCATGCGCCCTTCTCCTCCTAAACGAATGGTCTTACTGCTATTCAGTGTATTAACCAGTTCAGGGGCAAGTTGTTTGGCATTAATTTCAATACCTACCTCTGCTTTTAAACGAATATGCTGAGTCTGATACAGCTTGCCTTGTTCTACGGCACGGTGCTGATTATCTCTGGCAATCCCTAAGCGCGGTTCATACCCAAGTAAATCTTCTAATGAAATAATTTGCTGTTTTTTTGGTAACCCACCTTCAAGACAGGCTCGCATTCCCGCACCTGTCAACCAATGCTGTTCAAGATTCTTATAACCGATATACCCTTCTGGCATTTGCGGCAAACGGACGGTACCTAAATCACAACGGACGGCATTGCCAATCTCTAAGCGTTTTAGCTCATTTTCTTTTTTCATTAAATAAGCGGGTGCTGGATAAAGGCGTTGTCCGTTATAAATAACCCATGCTCCATTGAGTTGTAATTGCCCTAAATGCTCAGCATTCCCTAGCTGTTGTTCAAAATCAAAATCACTGCCTGCACAGTTTAAAGTCTGCCAATCAATGTCCATGGCATCGCCCATAAAAGTACGCACAGCACCTGCTAAGGTACGAATAGGTGGTGGGAATAAGCTGTTTAGTTCACTTGCGCCAGCAGCATCATGAGGACGTGATTCACGAAAGAACCATGTATCAAAGGCTTGTAAGCTGAGGCACAGCTCGCCTTCGGTACACGACTGTAACGCTCGTTTTTGTGTGTCTTGTTGTTGCACTACTTTCTCTTTTTGGCGATGCTGTTGTCTATAATTAACTTGAGGCTTTTGTCCTTTTTTTTGTTTTTTAGCCATGATCCACTCCTTTTTGCGCTAGAAATCGTATTAAGTGTAATGCTTTAACATTCAGTTGTTGTGTCTCCTCAAAAATTTCTGAGGTTTTCTTTTGGATATCAGGCGGGGTGCGCTTGATACTAAAACACTGGTTTAACATCGGGGTAATCCGCTTTATAGCCTGTGCTAAATTAATCTTTGTATCTTGATTAACCCCTGAGTTTAAATATTCAGCCGCTATCAGTTGAATCATAGTATCTTTATTAAAGCTATCATCTAGTTGTAAGACTCCTTGATCATCTTTGCTTTGTAAACTGACAAACCGCTCTTCTACATGAAAAAAGAAGCTGTTGGAAAAGGCGGTGTCTTGTTGGTCACGTCGAAAATTATTGGCTAACTGTTCAATAATAACTTCGCCGGATGAATCTAAGGCATATTGCCACGGCATTGCCCACTGTAAATGCTGACCTCCTGGTTTCCATACGCGCACAGCTATCGCATCACGCCCTGTACCTTCTTTGGCTATATCATCCAATAAATGATGCGCATCAGATAGCACCTTACCTAAAGGCATTTTAATATGTGCGTATTCAATTGCTCCAGAAAGGGTCGTGCTAATATCTTTATCAAATGAGCCCATATAATGAGTGCGCAGTTCATTGGCACAGTTTAAAGCGTATTCCAATGGTAATAAGGCTAAAACATCATCGCCACCGGCATAAATTAAAAATCCGCTGTGCCGCTCTACAATGGCTTGCACACCGTCTGTGAATTTTTCTAGGCCTTTACTAATTTTTTCTTGTTTATCGGTATCGCTCATTTGTGAGCCTAAGGAATCCCCATCCATCATCAGTACGGCATAAAAAGGGCTTACGGGCTCGATATTATCAACCGATCCTCGTAATGCATTGAGCGCTTTTTTTACTTTTTTTGCTTGGGTTTGGTCAGAGTAGATATTTTTATTTTCTAGGGCGGCTTCAAAAAAGACATTACCGTCTAGGCTTTTGGTGTTCCAAAATAATTTGGCATCGTTACGCTTATTTAAAGCACTATCAATACAGTCTAAGCGGGTGGCGTATTCACCATAGCTTTGGGTAAGCTGTTTGGCCTCATCATGAAAAGTTTTAATTTTCTCTTCAGGGGCTTGTTCTAATACTTGTGCCAACCATGGAGCAGCAGCTATATAAGCGACCGAAGGGACAGAGGACTTTACTTTCCAGCCGTGTAAGGTCCAGTCACTGGGCATACTGACTTTTAAATCAGCAAAGCAATGAGAAAATCGACGCTTAACAAAGGCAATAGCTGATAGGTATTCATGAGGACGTAAATCTGTTTTTATGGCTGTACCAGATTTTTCTCGCACTTCTTGCCAAAATAACTCTAAGCCTTTGGCGTTAGGGGTGGCGATACCTGATAATTCTTGCCAGCCATCCATCATCATGCATTTAACCCCTGCTTCTTCAGGAGGCAAATAATTACGCCAGTTTTTACGGCGATCCAGTAAGTTACTTTCTGCTTTATTATCAGATAAGGCCCAGCTAATTTCCCAAAAGTTTTTTATTTGCCTATCCCAAATATCACGCGTGGTCTGAGGGCAATGACTGAGATCTTGTTGCCAAATTTGTTCCGCTAATTCTGTCCATGCCAGTTGAATGCTCTGAATAACAAGATCAGGATTAAAATCTTGCGGCACTTTGGCTAATCCGCCTTTAAAACGGTTAGGTACGCCGCCTTGTTGGGGTTCTGTGCCTTTTGTTCCTTTGTCTTCTAGCCAGTTTAAATAATCATCACTGACTTCAGGAAAGATTATTTTACCGCCTTGTTTTATCACTGCTTGCATGGCAACCGATGAAATCCAAGACAGTAAAAAAGAACCCGCCCAGAAATCTCGGGTGCGCCTTGCTTGTGCCACAAAACCTTGGACAGGGCCTAAGGTAAAGTGGAAGTATTGGTTTTGTTCGCTCATGGGTATATACGCTCCATTGGGCTTAAATAATCTTGTAAGGTTTTATAAAAATCAATTTGTTGCCCTTTGGGGTAGTCAGGGTGAAAATCAGCGGGGATAAAACTTATCATGGCTACAAATTGCTTATCAATCGGGTGAATATGCATTAACAATGGGCTGCTACGGCGATTATCTTCATCTGAAGAACCTCTGTTACCCGCTAAAGGTAAGCCAAAAGGTAATTTAGCTAACCCTGCCCCAGCCTCTTTACGGGCATTTTTATATTGGCTCCCTAATCTATCCATGAGCCGCCTTGCATCGTTACCTATTCCTGCTTCTGCAATTGTCATCGCATCATTTAATGCAGTAAAAATAGGCATCTCAGGGGATAATGTTATTTTATTAAGTAAGGCTCTAACCTCAGCTCCGTATTGTTCAGCTGTTTTAAAATTAAATTCTTGGTTATCTAGTTTTTTAATGGCCACTGATCCGAAGCCACGCCTAGAGCGACTACCTGCCCCTCCAAGTAAGCCCCACATCGTGAGTGTATTTTTCAACTGTGTAATTTGTTCATCATTTATCTCTTTTTTTAGTATTAAGCAAACCGTAAATGATCCCTGACTCACTGCTTTTCGGTGTGGCTCCTCTTTGGTGCTATCCAACCCATAGCCTAAAAAGCCAGCTCCAGGATCATTATTAGAAGGCCAACTTTCTTCCGTCCCTTTGGTTACAACGTTTTTTAATTTTAAAGTGCATAAACCTTGACCATATTTATCATCTCTAAACGCTGCACCAAATAATTCAGCTTCTTTTTGATGTAAGTTTTGTAAGGCTTGGTCTTTGTTTCCTTGGGCTTCTTGTAAATAGCGACCCCAATGTAATGCTCGCCACCAAAAACGGAGCGCCCCTTTAATTGAAGGTGGTCGTATTTCAGGGGGTTCCGTTTTATCTGCTCCCCCAATAAACATCGGGGTCACTATTTCAAAATTGGCTTCTATTTTTTGCATAAACTAAAATCCTAATTTTCTGGGAGCATTTGTGTAAATAGCTCAGTTAATTTTTTCTGCAATAATGATTCATCGCTAAGAATGCTTTGAATTTCACCTTTATTCGGACGGTTAGCATGCGCTAATGAGTTACGAATATTTCTTAATAATTTATACGCGGGAAGTTCTGGTTTTGACATCTGTGTTTCTATGGTTTTACGCACCTCATCTCTTACTTCATAATTTTCTACATCTGCACTTGGGTTATTTTTCTTTAAGTATTGCGTGATAACTGCTTCATAACCTAATGCCGCCGCTCTAACATAATCTCTTTGCTGTAAATAAAAAAGTGACTTTTCACGCTGCCGTAAATAAATACTATTTTGATCTTTCCAGCTAATACGCTCGTTTAAACTTTCACTAAATAAATTGGCAATTCCAGGAAGGTTTCCTGCTGTTTGTTTAGCGAAGTCTTTTAATGGCTTACGTGCATTAGTAATGCTTAATGTACCTTCATGAAAGGCCGCTATTTTTAATAGGTCAGCCGTTTCAGGCGCCATTCCTTCTTGCTGTAATAAGGGGCTAAATGGGGCAATATCACCGGTTTTATCAAATCCATGTAATGCATTAATCCAATCGGCTATTTTTAATAGGCCATCTAAACGTATTACCGGTGTAATATTATTTTGTGTCAGTTCTAATGCACCTGAATATATCCCTTCTATAGCGACATGCTTAGCCGTTTGTAAATACATCGCACTGAGTAATCCTAACATCGGCAAATGACGTAAACCATGGGTTAGATCTAATGAAACGGTGTCCGCCTCATTAATATCAGCCGCCATAATCTCTAAAATATTAGATTGCTCTGCTTCATTCACTCCGTAAGGTATAATTTTTAAAAAACATTCCACACCTAATTTTTGGCTTAAATCACTGGCACATACGGTAAGCTGCTCCTCTGATACTGCATTATTCTCGACCGACTCACTTAATGCCATCCAGTGCTCTTCTTGCTGTTCTGATTCGGCAAAGGCTTCATAAAACACATCCCACATGCTGCCTGTTGTACCCAAGACAATTAATCGATCAGGTTTAATCACTTCGGATAAGCCTAGTCCAAAAAACTGCGTTTCTTTTGTCTCACCTTGAAAATCATAATTAGCTGTACGATATTTACCACCATCACCTTTCCGTGCTTTACCTAAAAAACTGATTAATGTATGACTCATTCGCTTTCCTTTTTAAATTAAATACTGGTGAATGTAACTTGATCTTCTCTTAGCTCGGTTGCATAAAACATGATTCCATTGTGCTTAGTTCCTTTGATTTTATATGACTCGGCTAAGCGTTCTCCAAGACTGTCTTTTAATGCTTTATTAACCCGTGTAATACGTTCTGCAAAAAAAGCACCTTCCATTCCTTCCCTAAGTGCAGCACTTGTTGTTTCTGAGCCCATTTCCCCATTAGCTTCATCATAATCTTTAAGGAACGCTTGGGCATACTTAAGGTTTGCATCATTATCGCGCGGCTTCTCTAACGCTTCTTGTGCTGCCAGTGTGTGCTTTAATAGCCAACTATAAAAAGCGACGGCGATAGCGGGCATGGAGAATATTTCACCATTAGCGGATAGTTTTTTATTTTTTAAGTCAATAATAAGCTCAGGCGTTAACTCTGCTTTACGCGCTAAGGTGATGGTATTTAAAAAACCTGCTTTTCCATCTAGTAATTTCTTAGGTATATCTTGGCGCATTCTGATAAAAGGAATTTCTGCGAGTGATAACTCTGCCTTCGAGGTATCTAAAGGACGGGGCGGGTTATCTCTTGTTTGGATAATAATGCTTTTTTTTGTCGGGTAGTAAAATTTGGGGTGCCCTTCATAGCCATCGGATACTAACACATGCGATAGCCTGTCTTGTGTGCGACCAAATAATGACAGCGCATACCCTAAATAGTACCCCATTGTTTTACGCCCACCTGCAATGGAAACATGTACTGCGGAATCTTCATCACTGGTAAGATCTTTGATAATATTGGTAATAAAATCGGCGGCCGCTTCATTTTGTGCAGGAGTTCGTATGTCATTCAGCTGATGATTGTCAGCATCCTGAATAATATGTATATTTTGCTCGTTAAACTGAATAGGGGGAAGTTGGTATTCTTTGCATAGTGCATGAAACTTACCATCATCTTCATGCAATAGGTTTAGGCTGGCACGATGTGCCCCTTCTACTGTGGTGATCAGGTGTATTTCAGTGGGAACAAAGCCTTGCTTTACCGCAAGTCCATAAAGCGTTTCTGTTAGGATTTGAGGAGATAAGCCACTGACTGCTACTAAAATTCGTTTTTTATAATCTTGTGCTTGCATTGTATTCAATTATTTTCCTATTTATTTAAAGATTCCTTACTTAAGTTTATGCCAAACTTATCACAAAATTAACGGTCAATATCTGCTGATTAGTGTAAGGATACATTACTTCTTTTCAAAATCTCAACTACATTACACTTATTATCTTTAGTGTTAGGTAAAAGGCAACAACAGCCATTACCAAAACTTCCATCTTCATGAGTGCAAAAAATATCACTAACCCTACTATAAATTTACCCATCAACCCGCCTATGCTTTGTTTTTAATCATTAAAGCTACGCATTTAAGACGGGACAGCTTGGTAGTCCTCGCGTTCTCACTGCTGTTCTTTTATCGTAGGGGCAATCCCTTGTGGTTGCCCTGATAACGAGTGGGAATTAAGGGCAGGCACAAGGCACAGCCCCTACTTTTATGTCCAGTTGCCTGATGCTTGTCCCACGTTAAGTGGGTAGCCATCATTAAAGCATACACTTCGCTTCTTCTTGTTAATGACAAATTTGTCATTTAATTTCTGTAAAAATATCTCTACACGAGCTTGCCATAATTTAATCTAGTATTTTAACTGTCATAATTAGGGCAGCAATTGCAGTTAAGATAAGAAAGGTTTAAATAAAACTAAAAATAACAATGTGCCTACAATTAATTTACCCATATTTCCTCTCCTATTTTTCATTTTCTAGTTTTAACCTAAGTCAAATAAACTGGTTTGCTGCTGAATCTGAGGTGCCCGCATTAAGGCAAATGCTTTTTCTAGTGTCATTGCACCTATTCCTGGCTGTGTCGCTAGCTGGCTTATTGTACTTACGCTCTGATCGATCAATGCATCAGAGAGCTTATTGATTGCTTGTTTTCGCAACCCACTTTGCTCCATTAGTTCGACATCCGAGCTTTCAAGTATGCGCTGCTTAAACTGTATAAATAGATCATCCGTTGCATTAGGGTCGTATCGATAAACCTCAACCGGAATGGTGCATTCTTTTAAAAATCCTTCCATTTCACTTAGAACTTTATCTTCAGATAAGCCACCCTTTGATGCACCTAATACTGGAAAAGCTATGGATTGAATACCCCGCTCTTGATAGGTTTGCACAAACTTATCAAGGCCCCGCTGTAAATATTCCATTTTGCTGGGGTACTTCCAATGTTGCTTAGTTGGAAAATTTAACACCCATTTTGAAGTTTCTTTGTACAACCATAACTTTCCTACTTCTATTTTATGCTGTTCACAGAGTGTGACATATTGAGTAAACATATTAGGGTTACGCAGTTTAAACTCTAGCGCGATGCCTGCCCCCATAACTCCTACACAGTTAATTGTATTTACATAGGTTTGGCAGTTGCTGGTGAAAATATTACCTTTTATAATTTTCATTAATGTGTCCTAAAAAATAATTCTTTTTGTACGCTTACGGGAACAAATGGCATAGCTATTTGCTCTATTTTTTTCAATGATTTTTTACGATTTACAGCAATGGCTGTTATATCTGACATTTCAATTCTATCGGGAATCAACATTTCAGCACAACGGATTCGTCTACCATCTGGGTAATCAGGCCAATAGTCGCAGTGTAAGCAATCCCAATTTAATTGCTTTAAGTCTTCTATTTCTCTGTAAAAATGTGTGTATGAACTCGCTGCATTTCCATCAGTGAAGAGAGTACCTGCTTGCAGTAATAGTGCTGGGTTTATTTTCAATATAACTAGGTCATCAGATATTTCTCGACGTTTATAACTCATGGGATTTTTTGCTGCAAAATAGGTCGGCACATAGTCATGCATACTTCGTTTGTATATGGGTTCTATTTCTATACGGCGAGCGTTAACATCTTGATCAGAAATATCTCTTAAATGATATTTTGAGTGTGCTAAATTATGGCTTAATAAGCCTGACTCTAAAATACTAACTAGGTTACTGATATGTGTCATATGATATAAACAACCAATATCATATTGATTGGCTAATTGCGCCACTATACCTTGCTGGCGGTTGGCAGTTCTTATCGTGCTTGTTTGATATTTCTTTAACATACCCACCTCTCAAGTTATCACTAAGCGTATGACTTAGGTCTAACAAAGAAGTACTTTTTTATGACTGTTTTGCCCCTCTTTGCTGTTGGGCTATTACATCAATTCATAATATTTTTTTAAGCTATGACAAATTTGTCATTTTTTTAGTCTATGCACCGCATTAAATCAGCACAGTTAATCGAACAAGATAGCCGTAAAAAAGCAGACTTTAACCTAGATATTTATGCTAAAAAACAGGGGCACTTTGGTTCGGGTGAGATGATTGAGTTGCATGCTAATATTCATACACACCTAGCTGATTTACTATTAGAAACACCTTTAGCACAACCCTAAAGTATTTCAGAAACAAGTAAATCTGACATTTGGCTGTTAAAGGTATTCATACCTAATACATGGCAGTTGCATTGGTGGATATTAAGTTGAAGGGTAACCGTTCAGATCCCCCTCCTAGAAAATATCAAAATACCCCGTCATTCCTGCATGCTGTTAGCAGGAATCT
>Ga0105351_1000872_pt1 | contig 14008 bp, 10 predicted proteins | sample EN4Hudsemesocosm_FD_83662 | JGI IMG/M metagenome (GOLD analysis project Ga0105351, IMG submission 83662) | Methane-oxidizing microbial communities from mesocosms in the Hudson Canyon - EN4B Hudson Canyon | ecosystem: Environmental > Aquatic > Marine > Cold seeps | place: Hudson Canyon... | reverse complement strand
GTCCTGTTTCTAAGGGCTCTCTAAGTACTTCTAAAACTTTTCTATCAAACTCTGGCAGCTCATCTAAAAATAAGGTGCCGTTATGCGCCAAGGAAATTTCGCCCGGTTTTGGGTTACTGCCCCTGTCAGTTCCAACAATTAATGCTACAATATTTGAAAAAATCAATAACTTATCCTTATTATTCCAGCACTTAATGCTACTAATTCCAACAATTTACGCTACAACCTAGTCATTACCCAGTAATTGGCGCTACACTCTTTCCCCAAAAATGACCTTAAAATGAAGATATCCCAAAACAACAGGAAAATTGGTTATACCCACAGTAGTGTATCAGGGTCGTTCCCATTTCGCGGCGAAAAAAGTATATCATTTGAGTCTACTCTTGAGCGCGATTTATTAGCAGTACTAGAATATACACCTTTCGTTATAGATGTTATTGAGCAGCCCGTTACAATAGAGTATAAAAATTCAAATGACCGAGAAGTCACTTATACACCAGACTTTTTGGTTCATTACCGCACACCACATTCTTTAGGTGTGTATCCTTCAAGAATATCTCAATTAATTGAAGTAAAACCGCAGAAAATTTTAAAGAAAAAATGGCTGGAGTTAAGACCTAAATTTAAAATTGGTGTTGCATATGCAAAACAACAAGGTTGGAAGTTTTGTATCTATGACGAATCTCGAATTAGAGGGCAATATTTAAAAAACATTCATTTTTTGAACCGATATAAAATTTATCAATTTGATCAATATCAATCAGAAAGAATCATATCGCACCTACACGCTATGGGACATACAGCAATAGATCATTTATTGGAATTTCTGTACATAAAAGAAGATGACAAAGGAATTGCGTTATCTCAAGTTTGGCAATTACTTGCAAATAAAGAATTAGCTTGTGATATGACCTTACCTTTAAACCTAGGAACCGTCATCTGGCGCAATATCGACGAGCCTTATGAGGGGTAAGAGATATGAATAATCAAATCGATGAAAACAAGGTAAAGCCCAATAGAAAACGCATACTTATTCGTCCTAATGAATATGTTAAATATAATGGAAGTATCTATAAAATCACTCAGATCATTGACTTCGACTCAATCATTGGTGTTGACGTTAGAACAGGGAAAGCAAAAAATTTAGCTGTCCACGCAATAAAGGCAGTTGAAGAGAACCTACCTGATAATGGACATATTTACAGAGACCTCGAAGATATTACCGACTCTGATTGGCGTGAAATAGAACGCCGCTTTGAACTTATTCAACCTTTATTAAAAGGAGCAAGCCGCAAAGAAGTTGAAGAACATGCAAATAAAATAGGCATTCATTTTACAACGTTATATCGCTGGCTTAAAAATTACAATTCAACTGGTGTTTTAACCGGATTACTTCCTAAAAAAACTGGCAGCCCCCCCGGTGGGTCACGCATTGAAGAAGCGGCTGAATTAGTTATATCAAGCGTAATTAATGAATACTATCTTACCAAACAACGACCATCACCTCAGCGCGTTATTGATTTGGTAAATATTGAATGTAAAAATAAAAACATACAAGCACCTAGTAAAAATACTATTAGAGCTAGAATCAACCAAATATCAGAAAAAGAGCGCTTAAAAAAACAAGGCAATAGCGCTAAAGCAAGAACGCTCTACAACCCTGCATCGGGTTCTTTTCCCAATGCAGACTACCCGTTAGCTGTTGTTCAAATTGATCACACTCCTGTTGATATTATTTTAGTTGATGATGACAGCAGGCTTCCGATTGGAAGGCCATGGATTACAGTCGCTATTGATATTTATAGCCGCATGATAACGGGGTACTATTTATCACTAGATGCTCCATGTGAAGCTTCAGTTGCCATGTGTATTGCACATTCTGTTTTACCTAAAGATAACTGGCTACTATTACATGGCATTGAAGCAAAATGGCCGGTATGGGGCTTTATGCAAACAATTCATGTTGATAATGGTGCAGACTTTAGATCAGATACATTAAAAAGGTCCTGCTTAACATACAGTATTAATTTAGAGTTTCGGCCCGTAGGCCAACCCAATTTTGGTGGGCATATAGAACGACTATTAGGAACTGTTCTAAAGCAAGTCCACTCACTACCAGGAACTACTTTTTCTAATATTAAAGAGCGGGATACTTATGATTCAGATAAGCATGCCAGCATGACATTTTCAGAATTTGAAATATGGTTAGTGACTTATATTACGAAGGTTTACCATAAGAAAAAACATTCTAATTTAGGCATTTCACCTGAACAGCAATGGGAAAAAGGGATCTTTGGCGACTTAACAACGGATGGTGTAGGTTATTTACCTAAATCGCCTAACCCTGAGACTGTTTTAATTGATTTCTTACCTATGTTTTCAAGAACAATTCAAAAAAATGGTGTCAACATTGATGGTTTAAATTATTATGACAATGTTCTACGCGCATGGATAAATGCCGTTGATTCTGATACCCAGAAAAAACAAACCTTTATTTTTAGAAGAGATCCTAGAGATATTAGCTATGTCTGGTTTTATGAGCCTAACCTTCAAGCCTATTACAGGCTCCCTCTTGCGAATCAGTCCATTCCAGCTATAACGCTTTGGGAATTTAAAGCAGCTAAAGAACGAATTAAAGAAAAAGGCATTAATGCTGTATCTGACCATGAGTTGGTTTCTGCTCTAGAAGAATTACATAACCACGCTAAAGAATCCATTAAAAAGTCAAAAAAAGCTCGTCGGACTATACAGAAAAGTAAAGTACATAAGAGCTCAAAAAAAATAACAGACGTTAATTCTACTTCGGAAAAAAATAAACCATCAACCAATGAGCCTGAAGATGACTTTTGGGATGATACTAGTATTACTGCATTTGATTAGTAAGTGGCTATAAACATGGATAAATTTAAACACCTACAAGAAGATTGCCGTCACTTAGCATTACAAGACAAAGAGAGTCGTATTCAAATTTTAAATGAAGACACATGGATCAACTACCCTAGAGTCATTGAAATTCTTCAGGTTCTAAAAGATGTAATGAATCAACCTAAAAAATCTAGGATGCAAAGTTTACTAATTATTGGCGAATCAAACATGGGGAAATCATCATTAGTAAAAAAATTTGCAGAACTTAATCCTGACTACAGTTTTGAAGATGATTTAGGTATATCACACCCCTCTAAACCAGTAATTGTTGCTGAGTCTCCGGCCTCAGCCGATGAAAGAGGGTTGTACTCCGCTATTTTAGATAAATTTTGGGCCCCTTATAGGCCTAATGATACAGTTGCAAAATTAAGGCACCAAGCTATATACCTATTACGCGAATGCCAAGTAAAAATACTAATTCTAGATGAGCTTCATAACTTACTTGCTGGGACCCCGGCAAAACAAAGAATGGTAATGAATGTTTTAAAAAGCTTAAGCAATGAGCTATTGATCCCAATAGTTGGAGTTGGAACTCAAGATGCCGCATTAACCCTACACTCTGACCCACAACATGCAAGTCGATTTGACATCATTAGTTTACCTCGCTGGAATATGGATAAAGACTTCAAATCATTATTAATGGCCATTGAATCTAGGCTCCCATTACAGAGACCGTCAAATTTAGGAACCCGAGAAAAAGGTTCAATTTTATACGCTATATCAAGAGGTAATTTAGGTGACTTATACCGGTTAATCGTTGAATGTGCTATTTATGCAATTAAAGAAGGGCATGAAGAAATTACCTTAGATATTATCAATCGGCACAATTGGCTTCAATTAACTAATGGCGCTCGCACTAGAAAAATCTAATGCACTCTTGGACAATTAACCTTAAGCCTTTTCCAGATGAGCTTTTAAGTTCATGGTTAATTAGAACAGCAATAGCAAATGGTTCAGACCCAATGAGTTTAACTGGAACTATTTGGGACAAATGGCGTCCATGGACAGTTGATATAGATAGAGTAATTCCCGATAAAAAAATGCTTCAACTATCTTTTGCCTCAAATTTGCCAATAGATACTTTGAAAAGTATGACATTAGAGCCTATTATCGAACAAATTCTTGGTGGATATAAGCTTAATCACAGCTTGCCTTGGCCATGGGTTATACCCACCGGAAATAGGGGTAGAGTACATACAAATGGTCTACATTTTTGCTCTAAGTGTTTAAAGAACCCTCCTATATACTTTAAACAGTCATGGAGACTATCCTGGAATACAGTTTGCTCAAAGCATCACATATTACTATCAATTGCTTGTCCTGACTGTGGAACAGTAGTCTCACCTCATTTGGTGACTTTCCAAAATACAGCCTTAGAAAAATGTATAAATTGTAATTATGACTTAACCCAATCACCTGTTATTAAGGCTAGCCAAAGTGTCATTCAATTGCAAAGCCGGTTAAATACTGCGGCGTTTAATCAACATTCAACCATTAAGTATCCATTAAATATTTCAGGAACTAAGGAACTATTTGAAGTTTTACATTTTCTTATGATTTTTTTGCACACCGCTTACAAAAAGGCATTGCCTTTTCAAGCACTTTTTACTGAACTGAATGTAAACATCGATAAAATGAACTTATCTCATTCACGCGGCAGTAATTTTGAATCGTACTCTGCGCTAGAACGCTACTACCTCATGTTAAGTGCTTCTAAAATTTTAAGCATGCCACACACAAAAGTAATTCAACTGTTCATCCAGGCTGGCATTACAAAGCAGATGTTAAATGTTAGTAAAGATAAGCCTCAACTTATTACAAATATATCCAAGAAACTTATAGATAACCCTAGAAAAAGGAAAGCTAATATTCGAGAGAAAGAGGCTATTAAACCACGACAAAAATCTGAAGTTGACGTAATGATGAATGAAATACAGCAGCATCTATGAGCACCCCAAATTGCAATCGTTGCGATATAAAACTAAATGGACGGAAATACTGTTATCACGGGGGGTGCTACTGCCCAGAATGTTTTTCAGTTTGCTTTAAATTAAAGCTCTGTAGTGTTTGTCATAAAAGAAAACGGATATTAAAAACAATGGAAGTGCCTACTTGCAAACGTTGTCTTTATGCAGGCTCCTATTGTATCCGATGCAATAAAACAGAGCTTAATCAATATAAAGTTACGGAAAATGGGGTAGTTTGTAATTCATGCTCTAAATACTTTCGTGAACTAAAAAAATGCGCTTGGTGCAACAAAATATCAACATCTGTTTCAAACAGAAAACTTGACTCAGGCATTGAGCTAATTTGTGGCAATTGTTATACAAAAACACTACCTCTTTGCTCCAGATGCAAGTATAGGAGAAAACCTTTAATTTATGATTTTAATAAACAGCCTATTTGTAAAATATGTGCCTTAGAAAAAAGGCACTGCACTCACTGTCAGATTGAAATTTCTGCGGGTAGAGGGCATATATGCTTCTCATGCTCATACCTTAAAACCTTAGAAAAGCGTATGAAATTTGGGAGTAATGCTTTATCTCATTATTTGTCTGAAACTTATATTTTATTTAGTGATTGGTTAAAAAATGAACGAGGTATTCAGTTTGCGGCTACCCATTTGAACAGGTATTTTCCATATTTTATTTCGTTAGATAAATTATCAGTCAGTCTGAATAGGCTACCAACATATACAGAAGTCGTTGATAAGCTAACAGTAGCTGAAACTAGAAGAAATTTATTGGCAACTTTCTTTCTAGACCAGAGAGGGTTGATTATTGTTGATAAAGACACAAAGGATATGTACTCAAATATTGATACCATTCATCGCTATTTGAACCGTTTCAATAACGGAACTTTTTTTAAAGAGGCTATACAAAGGTACTATGATTTTTTGCATGAAAAATTAAATAAAAATAAAACAACTCTACGCTCAATTAGGTTGGCGCTGACGCCAGCTATAGAGCTATGTACCTGGTCTATTCATTTCGAACTTGAAAAGCCTAATAACGAGGTACTTCATGGGTTTTTGTGGGCAAAGCCAGGACAAAAATCGGCGATAACAGGGTTTATTAATTTTCTAAACCTTAAATACCAGTTAACTCTTATTCTGCCTGATGTAGACAGTCCTGAATTCAGCAGACCACATGAAAGTCGATTACATCTTAAACAGCAATTTATAAAACTACTCAGGACCCCAGAAAGTACAAACCTCTATAAAGAAAATCTCATAAAAATAGCCCTCAGTTATTTACATGGTATCTCTATACCAAAATACGTATGGATATCACCTGCGTCCATCAGACAAAATAAACAAGGAGAGGGTTACATAAGACTTCTTAATCAAAAGATCTATTTTCCTGAGTATTTAATAACCATTATTTTTTGAATTATAGATAGATGTAGACACCCCGATACCATAAATATTTATTCACACTGTACTTTATATTGTCATTTCTGCGTTAACTGAGTTAAGAATCTTTGTGATCTTTTTTAGGTATTTCGATTACTGGCTTTAACGGTGCAATAAAAGCTACTATCTCGTGGCTCAATATCTTGTTCTTCAATATATTTTATACCTGCAAATTCGAAAACTTTTATTACACTTAACGTTATCCATACAAAATCACCAGGATAAAATCCTACTTACCCTTGAAATATCCAACCCAGTGTCATTTGAGACAATGCCCCTGCTAAACTTTTTCTTATAACAAAATAGTTCATTTTTTATATGATTTATACATAGCTACCAAATTATTTGCGTTATAGTAATACACTATGCAATAACGCAAATAATTTAACCATTAGCAGTCCAAAACAATGCCTACGAATGTAAGAAAGGAGCTTGGTCAATACTTCACTCCGCCAGAATTTGCACAGCTACTAGCTAAAGGAATACGTTCAGATGAATCAAAAATATTAGAGTTAGGGTGTGGGAACGGTGAATTAGGATACAGGACCCTTTCTAAATGCTTAGAAAAATCACTCTATGTCGGCGTAGAAATCGACCATATTCATGCGAAATCATCAGCACAAAAGCTAATAAATCACAAAATAATTCAAGGAGATGCTCTTTCTTCAGAGGTCGATAATATTTTATTAACTTACCCTAAATTTGATGCGGCAATAGGCAACCCTCCTTATATAAATTATAAAAATACTGAACAATTAAATAGCATTGTAGAAAATATATTTCCAGGGTTAGCTTTATCAGGAAAGCACTTAAGAAGTGAGCTGGTTTTTTTTGCTAAATCTATTTCATATTTAAAACCAGGAGCAACTTTTTCTTTCATTTTACCTAAACCTTTATTCTCATCTGACAGGTATAAGTTATTTAGGGAAATGCTTCTTAACATGGTCTCAAACATAGAAATAATTGAATTGCCGGATAAAATTTTTTTTAATGCCGATGTTTCAACTTGTATTTTAAGCGCAACATTAGGAGGACACACCAAATCAAAAATAAAGCTTAGCTCTTCTAGCTCGACAGGAAAAATAACCACATCGCTTAAAGTATCTAAAGAAGAAGCCATTAATAGAATGGATTTTACATTCCATTCGACAATGAAGAGTTTGAAAATCCAAAGAGATGGGACAGTCCCAACATTAAAATCAGAGGGCGTAGAGTTAAAAAGAGGCAGTAGATCCAGAGCAAATTTTACTGCAGAAAATATAGAAAATTTCCATACCGTGGACTTTCCAAAAAACTCTAACTTTATTACTTTTGAAGACAGAATTTCAGGGGGTTACATAACCGCTAATGATGGAGATATTCTAGTTCCCCGAGTAGGGACAAGGATACTTGATCGACAAGTAATCGTAGAAGAAGGAAGCACTCCTATTACTGATTGCGTTTACCGCATTCGAGCCCCATCTAACTTAACAGAAAAAGTTATGAAAACCCTTCAAAGTGACCTAGGTATATTTTGGAGAAAGGCGCATGCCAAGGGTGCTTGTGCAAAATTTATTACAAATGATAACTTGTTATCTTTACCTCTAGTGCTCTAATAAAACATTCATGTAATGAGTTGCCCCGACACCACATGAGCGGCCTTCTGCTTGGCTTGGAAAGTCATAAATAACACTTATATCTTCATTTTCAGCTACACACAACGCAACGCCTACGGATGTAGGTTTTGGGCCAAACGGAGCAATAACAAAGGTTTCAGTACTTAAACTTTGCTTTATCGATAAAACTTTATTATAGCTAGTGACAAAACTAAATGCTGACGTAAAGTGAACCTCATAAGGGGTAAATTCTTGGAATAATTTAACGTGATTCATTAAGGAATGATTTTCCCAGCCAGTAATAAAAGGAGGAACACATAAAACAGGAGAAAAATCCGAATAAGAACTACCTTCATCAGGATTTAGAGCTCTAGAAAGCCTAGTATCCTCGAAGCCAACAAAAGCTAACAAAAAAACATTTGAACCTTGCTGTGAAAGGCTATTAAAACCAGGGATATAGTCAACTTGATTAATTTGGTTTGAGAGGCTAAACGAGTGTGTGTCCTGTGGGTCAGCATACGCTTTTTCATAGCGACAAGGTTGAGAATATATAAACCCAATTTTACAGTCTTTTTTTAACCCAACAACCTTTCTTAGCAAAATTAAAATCTCTGCAAATGACAACGTAGTAGAATCAAAAAGAAACGTATCAAAACAATCAAAGCCATCAAAATTTTTTAAATCTTTCAAGCAAACACTCTCTTCAGAAATTGAGATACTAAGCGACTCATTATCATAAAATACTTCTTGAACCTTTTTTGCACTATTAGCAATTATTTTACAACTATGCTTTCCACGTTCATCAACGGGTTTCATCGAAAAGGCAACATCATAAAAATCAGGTAGCTTTTTTTGATTAAAAGCAATATCTATTTGAGTATTAAATTTATACATTAAACAAATCTGATTGGTCGTTCAAATTGGCATTCCACTTATCATCATACTGAGAAATAAGTCTTTCAAAATCATCGTCAGATCCACCTATAATAGTTAAAAACTCCTGGGAGGTTAGCGTAAGTTTTCGTTTCCGCCGATATGATATGCCAAAATATGGGCTATAAATTGGGTTCAAAATATAATCTAGTGTTTTTCTATCAGAAGAACTTTTATTTTTTGTATCTCTTTGTGTGTAAACTACAGACCAAATATTTCCTTCGCTTAACAACTCCTCTATTTGTTCTCTAGCTAAAGCTTTATTCTCGTCGGTTATGGAAAAATGATTAATTTCAGGTTCACTTTGTGTTTTTCTTTTTTGAGCAATTTGAAATAATTTCCCTAACCTGTATGCCATTCGCTTTAAAGCTTGCCCTTTATTTCCAAATTTTTCTACTTCCGACAATAGATTATCACTAGCAATTCTTGCTGCCTCCGCTTGAATTGTTATTGGAATAGAGATTTGAGGTAAATGAAACGTATTATTCATCATATTTTCTGATTCATATATAACAAACGATTGATGGCATAACTCTTGAAAAACCCTTAAATTTCCTCTCGCTAAAGAACAAAACCTATCAAAACCAGCATAAAGAGGGCAAGGTTTCGCCCTTAATCCAATATAGAGATAAAGAAGCTGACCATAAATATTTGTACTAGACCAACCTCCATCTCCAGAGAACTTAGATTTAGCTGGTTGTGTCTTTAGTAAATTTAACTCGTTTAAAATTACAGCAGGTTCATATTTATCCGATGTTCTATTTAATAAACATGCTGTGACTAGCGTAGCTTCTGGCTCACCGTCTAACATAAACTCACTTATTAAAGCTTTAGAGTTATGTATCTTTAACCCTGCTACAACTTGCTTTTCCCATCGATTCATTAAAGCTTTATCGCAAATTACATTAGCGGCCACCTCCTTTATAGAAAGTTGAGGAAAAATATTTCCTGCTATTTCTAGTACATTTTTTTTATAGTTATTTTCATACCTTTCACAAAGTCTATCTTTATTCTTAAGGAGCGGGATGTCAAAAACAACTCCTTCAGAATTGAACCCTTTTTGAATTGCTCGGAAAATAAGAATTTCGGCGGCAAAAAGACTAAAATCTTTTTTCCCTCCATCTAAAAATTGCTTTTCTAAATCAATCAAACGATAGTCATGAATATTTGTTATTTGCTCAAATCCACTAGTTTCATTAGTTACTTTTGAATAACGTCTTCTTGCTATATTTATTGAAAAAAACTTCCCTGGATTTTTAATATAGTCATTTATATGTCTTTGTTGATCAAATTTTAAATTCTCAAACTCATCTATAAAAACCCTAAAAAAAACACCATTAAGTCTTGCATCAAGTTTACTAAGTGCCTCACATATCTTTTCAATAAAAATATTAAACGTTAAAAACTTAGGCTTCTCCCCTTCCCCCTTTACCCATAAATCAAATATAGAAATTTGTATTTCTATATACCCTGATAAATCTCCTAATTTATTAATATCATCATCTAAAAAAGGATTTAAAGATTTTGGAATTGGAGCTGAACAAATATCAATTCCTCCTCCCGCCAGCTCCTTATGATTAAGTGAATCTAATGCGCAGAAAAAATCCTGCAAGATATAAAGGCTGGCATAATGAAGAAAAACATGCTCCTTTTCATTATCTGAAAACCAATTTTTATCTAGAAACCTACAAAACTTAATATCTGGCTTCCAGTAAATACCAATATTTCTTGTTTCTTCAGAGGAAATTGTAGTTCTATTTTTACTAAACGTAGTTTGATGACAAAAATACCTCATAAACATTGTCTTACCAGAACCTCGGCCACCGATTATAATTACACTTTTTCTATCATTCTTCATATCTAGAGTATGAAAATTAATAGGAATTACAAATTCATTCCATACATCGAGCGGATATTGCTCGGCTCGATTGATCAAAAAAATACTTCTTAACTCTGGGTTAGCCATAGAATCCTCATGATCTATCTAGTAAATAAAGACTGCCAGTTATTTTGTGTTGAATGAAAAACATTCAGGGTATTGTTTGGGGACGAAGATGAAAAAGCAAGAGTAAGAGCTAGTTGTCCATTACCAAAATTTTTTCCATTACCAATCCCTTTACTCTTTAAAAAACCTATATAAAACTGCTTAACAGCCTCTACAGAGTTACTTCTATCCTTTCCCCATAAGTCACTTGTTGCAGTAGCAGGCGAAAAAAAACTCTGTTCATCGGTGATAGTTTCTACTGCATTTACACAGATATTAGAGCATTTTTCATTGATTTCATTAAGGCCTCGCTCATGTGCGATAAGAGGGATGTATATAAGCTTTTTATCCTGTATTTCACCTAAATTGTGCTTAGAATAAAATTTAGTAAACTGTTTACCAGTTCCAACAAAATCATCAAAGAAAACTATAACATCTATCTCATCTCCAAAAGACACAATTCTATCTGCAGTTGTTAAATAAAACTGCTTTATTATATTTTTCCGTCTAAATTCTCTCAGATAAGTATCTGAACTTTTACAAGCAGAAACCCCATCCGTAACTGGAATAAACTTCATTTTTACGCTCTTAGTATATTGTAGCGAATTATGCAAATCATCAATATCTATCTTCTTTTTTAGAAGCACTCCAGGTAATGTTACATAAAATATATGCTCATAAACGGCCTCATTCATCTTTTGAGTTCTATAAGTTAACGAATCAAGTAAATGTGCAGCTAGATATTTCTCTTCTGGACTTACAAACTGCCTAGTCCAGCAATTAAACTTAGTTCGTGAAATATGCTCAATAATATTAAGCTGAATTAATGACTCATACTTCTGAAAAACTTTTCGCGAAAAATATTCCCACCCATCGGGTACACAAAACTCCATACTTAACTCCCTTTCCTAGTAATTACTTTATAGTCGATAATTTAAAACAATAAGTTTATATAATAACTACAACTCAGCCAGCCCTTAATAACCTATAAAAGACCATACAAAAATAGACTAAATATTTTACCTCAATTAAGTTACACTTTATTTTTATAAATTTCAGTCAATAAATCATAAATTTCTCTTTATTTAAAAAAAATTACATCAGGTAACACCTAAGGCTTAAAAACACTATTTTCAACAGCCGACTGAATCACTTTGTTCATTTTTTTTAGCATTGAATTCTGAATAGGCGAATGATCATAAATATATTGATCTTTTGTGGATAACTCAATATCAATCAGGTTACCGTGCCCTCGACGCCTAAACTTTCCTTTATTTTTAGCAATTTCCTCCAATAATTTAAACAGATTTTCTTTTGAAAGCTCTGCATCTGAAACATTAAAAATAAGACCACTAAACCCCTTTTCAGAGGATTTTTTCTCAATTTCAAGTAAATATGCATACTCTCCATTTACCAAGGTAATTTTTACTATAAGTAGCTTTCTAGGTGTAAACGTATATCGTATTTTTCCTTCTTTATCTTTCCAGGATTCAGTATATATAGCACTCCACTTGCTAATACCTTGGGTATTAAAAAGGTCTTTTGGAAAAATTGCTAGAGTAAGTGTGTCAAGTAAGTTCACATTTTCATCAATGTAATTTACAGAACTTACAGGTGAGCTAACATCACTTATTAAGTCTCTTAAAACCTGCTGAATAAGATAAATATTTTGAGCACTCTCTATCGGGATCTCTTCAGGTTCTTTAGTTTCAATTTCAGACTGTTGTAATTCTGCTGTATTTTTACTTTCGATTGAACTATTTTTTTGCCCTGAAGATAAAGCGGTAGGCATATCTGGTCTAATTCTTTGGCTTATTGTATTATTTTCATAATCTGCTGATACTTCTATAATGCTAACACTTGGTTGTTCAGGAAAAAAATTCACGTCAGACGTTATATAAGCAACACCTGCATTTGTACTAGGATCTACCTCACTAGTCACAGGTAAATCAGAGTCAACTACTGTGCTTGACCTATACATAGAGGGGTTATTTAATTTATCGTCATTTATCATATTCATTTTTTCACGATCAACCTCGATCTTATTCTCAGTTGGAAGAGAAATTTTATTAATACGAAAAACTAAAAAACAATTATCGCTAAGGCGAATTCCTTCCACGCTGACCTTAAGGTTAGAAGGATGGTAAGGAAAGACTTCCGGGAACTTAGCGCCGCCATTCGTTCCTATTGCTAGTGAGGCCCATAGCTTACTAACGCGGCGCTGAGATTCAACATTACAGAATAGATATGCTAAAAAAATAGAATTTGATGAATGCCGCTCTTTTTCTAAAAATATTTTATATGTTTCACCCTCAACCCCTTTGCTTTTTTCTAGGTTGATATGCCTGCGTAGAACTTCATTTACAGGGTAGGATAATAAATCTAACCTAATATCTTGACCTTTAGGTGTATAGGCACTTGTTAATAATTCAAGGGCAGGTATTAAAACAACATCATCATTTGATGAAGTCAGTCTTGTTATTTTAGAGTTTCTGAAATGAACCTTATAATCATTGTCGTTTGGAATGGATTGTAAATTATATTTATGATAAGGAATGTAATATGAAAAACTATCTTGTGAATTTTTTGAGAAAAAATCAATTGACTCAATTATTGATGTAGAAAAGTTAAACTCAAAGAGCTGCTTTTCAATTGGTACCGCATATTGATCCCAGTTCTTTCCGGTATACCTCCTTCCTTTCCATATAGAACCAATTCTAGCAATATCAAGTTGAGGAACCCCTATTTTTAAAATAGATGCTTTTTTCTCTAACTTATTTTCTGAGTTTATTGGAATTAAAGCAACGTCAACTAATGGGAGTGTGCTCGCGTGATGATGATTTTTAAATACCCCGCCGTACCACCAAATCACTCGCTCAACGTCATCATCAGGGAAAGCACTTATTGGTGGAGTATTTTGAGAACGATTTGTTATGCACATACAACCTCCCAAAAAGGAAAGTCACTGTAACCGGACTTATCAATTCTGTAGCAGCAATTCTTGGAATGTAGCAATAATTGTTGGAAATGACAGCCCCCGCCCACCAAGGCTGCGGCAGAGGCGGTATGATGTGGTGCGCGATACGGTGGCGTTAACCAATGCATGGCATCAAATTCAGTATCACTAATTGAAATAACAGAGGCACTTTCTAAGGC
>Ga0105351_1000871_pt1 | contig 14009 bp, 9 predicted proteins | sample EN4Hudsemesocosm_FD_83662 | JGI IMG/M metagenome (GOLD analysis project Ga0105351, IMG submission 83662) | Methane-oxidizing microbial communities from mesocosms in the Hudson Canyon - EN4B Hudson Canyon | ecosystem: Environmental > Aquatic > Marine > Cold seeps | place: Hudson Canyon | collected... | reverse complement strand
ACAGCACAAAAAGCATGGGTTATGCTGCCTTTGGTAAAGTCATAGAGGGTATGGACATTGTAGATAAAATTGCAGCAGTTAAAACCACAAGACGAAATATGCAGAAAGATATTCCAATTGACCCTGTTGTTATCGAGAAAATAACGGTTATTAAGTGAATTTAGATCATAATGCTCAGATAAATACGGCATGGTTAAAAGGAAGCCTTGGGGCTTCCTTCCTACCAAAACAAAGTTCTGTAAATAATAAAGGGTATTATGATGCCATTGTTATTGGCGCAGGGCTTGCCGGAACAAGTACCGCATACGCTCTAGCCGAAAAGGGTAAAAGAGTCTTAGTTATTGAAAAGCAGAATGCGCCAGGATCAGGCGGATCAGGAAACCCTCAGGGTGCGCTTTACAACAAATTTTCTACTGAATTTAATATTCAAACTAAATATGCGCTAGACAACCTTCTCTTCAGCCAAAACTTCTATCAAGGTTTACAAGAACGCCTGAGCTTACAAGGTCAGCCTGATGAACTGTTTTGGTCGAACTGCGGCCTCATACAAGTCGCATGGAATGAAAAAGAACAAAAAAAGCAAACAGAGCTTTTAGAGAAAAATGATTACCCCGAAGACCTTTTAAGACAGCTAACACCTAATGAAGCCAGTGAAATAGCCGGCATTCACCTTGATCACGGTGGGTTATTCTTCCCTAACTCAGGCTGGGTGGCGCCTAAAAAACTGTGTCAATTACTGCTTAAACACCCTCTAATATCAACCCTTTATAACACAGCCGTATCGTCTCTTAAGCATGATGAAGCTACGGAATTGTGGTCTGTTTATGATGCCGATGCAGATTTAATAAATACTGCGAGCAATATAATTGTCTGCTCAGCATCTGACGCTAAATCACTCCGCCAGCTTAGTCACCTGAGAACAAAACCCATTAGAGGGCAAGTTTCTCTTCTAGATGCCGATACGTTGAAGGAAACTGAATTACAAAATCTAAAAACCGTTTTATGCGGTGAAGGCTACATAAGCCCTAAGCACAATGGTCAATTTTGCTTTGGTGCCACCTTTGATTTAAAAAGCCAGCTCTGTGATGTTATTGAAAGCGACCATGTACATAACATAAACCAGTTAACTTCATGGTTCAATGCAGCAAAAAGTAGTCTTAACAGTGATAGCCTACCCCTTTTGAAAGGAAGAACCTCTTTACGTTGCACATCGCCAGACTATATTCCTATTATTGGTAAAGCGCCTGTTTATGAAAAACAAATAGAACAATTTGCCAAGCTGCGCCATGACGCAAAACATAATTTTGATTGTGAAGGGGTCTACTATGAAGGACTTTTTGTGAATATTGCCCATGGCTCAAAAGGATTATCCTCCTGCCCTCTGGCTGCAAAGTTCATTGCAAGTCAAGTGTGCAATGAAGCCCCGCCTTTTACAGAAGATATTCTAAAGATAATTAGCCCTTCACGATTTGTGATTAGGAATTTGATTCGGGGGAAGGTTTAGAAGAGGCCATAAATGAAATAAACGCCTCTTCATTCATTACCTGAATACCAAGTTCCTCGGCTTTTTTAAGCTTAGAGCCTGCGGCTTCACCCGCTATAACACAGTGAGTTTTCTTCGAAACACTGCCGCTTACCTTAGCTCCTAATGCCAACAGTTTTTCTTTGGCTTCATCTCTTGTCATTTCACTGAGCGTACCAGTGATAACGAAGGTCTTACCCTTCAAAGCCTGTAATTTCTGTTCAATGATGACGTCAGGCCAATGTACTCCCGCCTCGGTAAGCTGGCCAATTATTTCGTTGTTATGAGCCTGCTCGAAAAATGAGACTATATGATTAGCCATAATTGGCCCAATATCAGGTACTTCAAGCAATACATCTACAGACGCTGATTTAATTTTATCGAGACACCCAAATGCATTGGCCAGCGTTCTTGCTGTGGTTTCACCTACTTCTCTGATACCTAAAGAGTAGACAAAACGAGCTAGGGTTGTTTCTTTTGAGTTTTCTAAAGAACGAAGTAAATTTTCTGCTGACTTATCAGCCATACGCTCCAAGCCAGAAACCTGCTCTTTTGTTAAGGTAAAAAGACCTGCAACAGTTTCAATTTCTCCCGCATCAACCAAAGCCTCAACCAGCTTGTCACCAAGACCATCAACATCCATCGCTTTACGAGAAGCAAAATGTTTAATAGCCTCTTTACGTTGCGCTCCACAAAATAAACCGCCAGAGCAACGAGCTACTGCCTCACCTTCCACCTGTAAAACTTCTGAATCACACTCAGGACAATGACTGGGAATAACAATAGCCTGGACATCAGTAGGTCTTTTTTCTTCAACTACTTTAACTATTTGCGGTATCACGTCGCCCGCTCGACGAATAATTACAGTGTCACCAATCATGACACCCAAACGTTTAATTTCATCCATATTGTGTAGGGTGGCATTACTTACAGTCACACCACCTACAAATACAGGGGCTAGCCTGGCAACAGGAGTAACCGCGCCTGTACGCCCTACCTGAAACTCTACATCCAAAACCTTGGTTAACTCTTCCTGTGCAGGAAACTTATGAGCAATAGCCCACCGAGGAGCACGAGATACAAAGCCCAACTCTTCTTGCATACGTAAGTCATTAACTTTAAATACAATGCCGTCTATTTCATAAGGTAGAGCATTACGCTTTTCCGCCATGGAATTGTAGTATTCCATACAGCCAGAAACCCCTTTTACCACCTGCATTTCTGAATTAATTCTAAGTCCCCAGCCATTTAATTTGCGCAAAGAGATTTCATGGGTTTCAGCAAGCGCCCCACCCTCGACTATTCCTACAGAGTAACAGCACATTTCCAGCTTCCTGCTGGCCGTTATTTTTGGGTCAAGCTGGCGTAAACTTCCTGCTGCAGCATTTCTGGGATTTACGAAAGGTTTACTGCCTACTCGCTCTGATTCAATGTTTAATGCATTAAAAGCAGATTTTGGCATATATATCTCACCCCTTACTTCTAGGCGAGAGGGGTAATCATTTCCTAATAGCTTCAGAGGAATTGAATTAATTGTTCTGACATTCTCAGTTATATTTTCACCGGTTTGGCCATCTCCACGCGTTGCCCCACGAATAAGAATGCCATTTTCATACATTAAACTAACAGCAATACCATCCAGTTTTGGCTCACAGGCATATTCAATCGATTCGCCCTTATTACCTTTTTCCTCAGGGTTAAGACGATCAACTACACGTCGATTAAAATCGGTCATATCCTCTTCATTAAAAGCATTATCAAGAGAAAGCATTGGCATTTCATGGCTAACCTGAGAAAAACCGGCTAGCGGCTCACCACCCACTCTTTGGGTTGGAGACTCAGGCGTAATAAGTGAAGGATATTCGGTTTCTATCTTTTTTAGACTTAACAGTAAACGGTCATATTCAGCATCAGGTATTGAAGGGTCATCCAAAACATAATAGCTATAATTATGCTTATCTAACTCACTACGGAGTGTTTCAACCTTGAGGATAATGTCTTCTGAAACTAACATGTTGTTTATCTCGTAAAGCAGGGTTTAAAAATTTTAGGCAAATAAAAAGCGAAGCACAGGCTTCGCTTTTTATTTTGAAAAGTATTACATATCCATTTTGTCATCCTCGCGAAGGCGGGGATCCAGTATTTTAACATTATTCTAATGCTATGGATTCCCGCCTTCGCGGGAATGACAGACGTTCTGAGTAGAATTAACTAACAACGAGCCGTTAACTGCCTACGCTCAAAATCACGAATGCGTTGACGACAATGTTCTAATGTCTGCGGTGTCATATCACTGCGTCGCTCATCTTTCATTTCGCCAGAAAGGTTATTAGCAACGCATTGAGCCGTTTCAACCATGTAGTCAAACGCTCTCATATTTTCATCAGGGCCGGGTAAACTCATAAAAAAGCTAATACCGGGGGTTGCCAAAGTGTCTATTGTTTCCTTAGGGAAATACCCTGGCTCTACAGCATTAGCTACACTAAATTGAACGGGGCTATCAATGGCATTTTCGTGGCGATGAAAAATCGACATTTCACCATGCTCCATGCCACACGCTTCTAGAAGCTTCTTTAATTCTAAGCCAGAAAAAACCGTGTCTGATTTACTCATAACATTCAAAATAATAACTTCCTGAGCGGGCTTAGGTGACTGCTTTTGCTCTGTGGTTTCTTGCTCAGGTTTATTTTGTACTTTTTTAGTGCTTGTTTTCTTGCTCTTTTTACTTCCAGACTTAAGCCCTTCGCCAAAAGTCACTTTTTTCTTTGGTTGTAGTTTTTCCTGTTTTGCAACACGAACCTCACTGGGTTCTACTATTTCCTCTCGGGCAACCACTCTAACTGAAGAAAGGTTATCATCATCAAACGAATTTTCATCAGGTATCGCACTTCCGATTGAAGGCTCAATGCGTTCCTCACTAACAACAGGTGAAGTAGATATAGTCGGTTCTATATCTACAGGTGACTCCCCAAACTCAGAGATCGAGCGTGCGCCACCATTAGGCAGTTCAGGATTAAAATCATCATCAAGCGGGGTGTTATCTATTTCGCCACCCATTCCAAGCGACATTTCCAGAGAATCTTTCTTAGCTCGTCTCATTCGACGAAAGCCATCAATAACAATACCTGCAATAAAAACAACACCTACAACAACTAATAGTTCTCTTAAATTCATATCCATATTCTTTTATAAAGCCATGTAGAGGTTTGTAGATTCGACTAATAAGCTGAATGATTAAGCGTGTTTATTCAATTTATTCTTACAAACCATTAAAAAATAGTGAAATTCAGTAATAATGTAATCAAGTATTTTATATTGTAACGTCAGTGCAAGAAAAGATGAAGTTAAAATCTATTCATTATGTATTTCATTAAACTGCTGCAAGCGCAGCAGCAGCCTCTACATCAACTGATACCAGTCTAGATACACCGGGCTCATGCATAGTAACCCCCATTAACTGCTCAGCCATTTCCATCGCTATTTTATTATGGGTTATATAGATAAACTGAACCTGACTCGACATATCTTTAACCATATTGGCATATCGAGCCACGTTGGCATCATCAAGGGGAGCGTCAACTTCATCCAACATGCAAAACGGAGCAGGGTTTAATTGGAAGATTGAGAAAATTAATGCAATCGCCGTTAAGGCTTTTTCACCACCTGACAGCAAGTGAATGGTTGAGTTTTTCTTTCCCGGAGGCCGGGCCATTATTGTCACACCGGTCTCTAACAAGTCATCCCCTGTTAGATCGAGATAAGCACTACCTCCACCAAATACTTTTGGAAACAGTTCCTGTAGTCCATTATTCACTTTATCGTACGTTTCTTTAAATTTTGCCTTGGTTTCTCGGTCGATTTTACGAATAGCTGACGCAAGTGTTTCCAGCGCCTCTCTTAAATCTTCATCCTGGGCATCTAGATACGTCTTTCGTTCGCTTTGTACCGCATATTCATCAATAGCCGCTAAATTAATCGCACCTAAACGCTGAATTCGGCCAGCAATTTTTACCAGCTCGTCTTTCCAAAGCTGTTCTTCCGCATCGTCGGGTAGCAACGCTAACACAGCATCAAGTACAAAGTTGTCTTTCTTAAGCTGCTCACTTAAACCTGTACGGTGAATTTCAAAGGCCTGAGCATCCATTTTTTGTTGTTCAAGCCGACTTCTCACATCATTTAATTTTTGCTCACCTTGGTTACGCGACTGCTCTTGTTCTCGTAGCTGCTGGTTAACTTGCTCTAATGCATCCCGAGCCTGCCCCAGCAAGACTTCTTCATTCATTCTATTTTCGAGCAGTTCTTCTAAGCTTATTTTAAGCTCCTCTACAGGATCTGCATTTAACTCTGCATTTTCAAGCAACATACGATGTCGTTCTTGTACGCGCTCTAGCTGTAGCGTTACCTTGTAAATGGCGTTAGACAAAGTCTCTTTTTGATTTTTAGCCGATTGTACTCTGAGTTGCAGCTGGTGTGATATATCACGCTGATGACGAGCCTGATGCCGATAATTATCTAATGATGCGCGAATATCATCTCTTCGCTGTAATTGTATTTCACGCTCATCCGCATTTTTATCCATATCATCCATGGCTTGCTGCCAAACCAGACGAGACTCTTCAAGCTTCTCACTCTCTTGCTCTTGGTTCAGATTAATATCTTCAAGATCTTCTTTGGCACGAGAAGCCCTGGCATTAAGCTGATCAAATTTAACTTCCAAAGAACTTAGTTGTGACTTTAATAAAGATAGACCTCGCTCTTCGCTAGATAGCTGCTGCTGGGCTTTTTCCAGCTCGCTCTCATTGTATTTTAAACTTAAGCGGCTAGCTTCAAGAACACTTTCCTTCTGATATATTTCTTCTTCAAATTCACGCACACTTATCGTTAATTCATTAATTTCTTCTTGTCTCTGTAATACACCACCGCCCACTTCGTTTTGCTTCGGTAAAGAGATCCAGTGCTTGCCAATAAGCGTGCCATCAACTAAAACAATCGACTCATCAAGTGGGATCTGGCTGCGAATTGCCATCGCTTCAGACAAACTTGTAGCTACTCGTATTTTATCAAGCAGACCAACATAAACATCACCTCCAGAGACAAACGAAGATAAGCGGTCAGCACTTAATGCACACTCAAACTCTGGTATTTCTTCAAACAGAGAAACACGGGTTGTGGCATTTAATAATTGGTTTTCTGATACATCACTCAACGATGGAACTTTAACACTTTGAAGTAAGCTCCCCAGTACATGCTCTACAGCGGTTCCCCAGCCATCCTTCACTTTTAATTGATGTATAAGTGAGTGCTCTGAATTTAAGCCCTGCTCTTCAAACCACTGCTCCCTTTTTTTGTCGTCATTCCCTAATGCGCCTTTTTGTAAAGCGATGGTGGACGCTAACTGGCCACTATTTTTCTGATACTGATGACGTAAATCTGCCAAATTTTGTTCAAGTGAAGTGATACTGGCTCTGTGCGTTGATATGGTGTCAACGGCTTGCTGTTTAGAGATCAATACGTCTTCCACCATCATCTCTTTTTCGGCAATAGACTCTTTAAGCTCATCAAGCACACTATAATCACTTTCACCTTCCAGCGAGGCCAGCTCATCTTGCAGTCGGCGCTTCTTCTCTTCTAAGCGTACAAGAGATTGTTCAGACTGTTGAATGCGAGACTGCTCAACCTCTGCTTTTTGACGAGCATCAGACGATAGTTGATTAAACTTATCCCAATCATGCTGCCACCGCTGCATCGCATCTTCCATGCCTGCAAGACGCTCTGAAGACTCCTCTGACAGAACCTGACTTTCTTCCAGCTCAGGGCTTAACTCTTCAAACTCAATCTCCACTTCATCAAGTCTCAACTGATCTGTAGAAAGCTCTTCTTTCAGCTCTGAAACAGACTCGGTCACGCCTTTAAGCTCTTTCTGTAATTGCTCTGAGCGCTCTTTTTGATGCTGAAGGCTTTGCTCTGTTCGCGCTATTTCAGCACCCGACTCATAGTAAAGCGCCTGAATTTTATTAAATTCTTCGCTCTTATCCTGAAGATTGATACGTAACTGTTCAGAAAGGGTTTCACTTGATGTTCGTGAATAGAGTATTTGTTCAAGCTCAAGCTCTAAGGTACTCACTTGTTTAGATTTTAAAGCCACTTGTTGATCAAGTGTTCGCCACTTTAAGGCATTAAGCTGAGCATTCTTTAAACGCTCTTCTTTTTTAAATTCAGTGTATTTCTCAGCGGATTGCGCTTGCTTATGAAGGTGAGAGAGCTGTCGTTCTAATTCGTCTCTTATATCTGAAAGTCGTTCAAGGTTTTCTTCTGTGCGCTTCATGCGCCTTTCAGTATCTTTTCGACGCTCTTTATATTTTGATATTCCAGCCGCTTCTTCCAGAAAAACTCTTAGCTCTTCGGGCTTTGATTCGATTAGCTTAGAAATAGTGCCCTGCTCTATAATGGCATAACTTCTTGGACCTAAGCCAGTCCCCAAAAACAGATCAGTAATATCTCTTCGACGACACTTTGTGCCATTTAAATAATAAAATGACTGTGCTTCACGGGTAACTTTTCGCTTAATGGATATTTCATTAAACTGGGCAAATTCGCCAACCAGTTTACCTTCTGTGTTATCAAAGATAAGCTCAATAGTAGCCTGGCTAACGGGTTTACGTCCATTAGACCCATTGAAAATTACATCTGTCATAGACTCGCCACGTAGATGCTTGGCGGAGCTTTCGCCCATAACCCATCGCACTGCGTCTATAATGTTCGATTTCCCACAGCCGTTAGGGCCTACAACCGCTGCAAGGTTGGTAGGAAAAGGAACAGTAGTCGGATCCACAAATGACTTGAAGCCAGCCAATTTAATGGATTTAAGCCTCATCTATGTGTACCCGAAGTAACAGGAAAAATCATAAGGTAAAAGAAGATGCTAAGGTGGGAGATTCTAATTCATTTAATACCTGCAGTACCAAACTACGTTGAAGTTCACCATACTCACTAACAATACTTGTTATTCTGTCTGTATCTCTTTTGAAAATAGCTGAAACCAAGTCTTCAAAAAACTGTTTAGTTCGCATGAGCTCTTCCTGGCGTAACTTCATAGCCAAATAATAAGTACGGCTAACAGCAGGTTTGAAGTTTTCAAGGGTTTCTTCTAAGTACGGATTGTTGATCACAGGATAGGTCATGGACATTAATTCAAAACCATAATCAACAATTTGATCAACAGGCTTTTCTGCCGATTCCGTTAGTTTATTGATCTTTTCAACCTGCTTGATCATTTCATTCAAGTCACCTTCTTTCCACGATAAAGCAAACGTCGTTGTCAGTAAGGTCAGTAAATTTATGTACATGTTATATAAACAATTAACATGATGACTTGATAACTCAGATACCACAGCTCCCTTTCTAGGGAAAATATTAATTAGATGGCGTCGCTCCAGAATTAGCAAAGCTTCACGGACTGAGCCTCGACTAACATTTAGTTCCTTTGCAATCTTTAATTCCTGGATACGTTCTTTTGGTTTTAATTGGGCTCTGATGATGCGGAGCCCCAAATGCTGTGCAATTTGTTCGGAAAGACTTTCCGGTGCCTGAAATCTCATTAGTGTTGCTTACCTGTATACCTGTTTATGCAAACATATTAGCACAATGAACAAGCACAATGCACTCGTACGACAGCTCATTTCTTAAAATGTCATTTTTTTGTCAAGCGGCAATCACTCTCCTCCCTTAAAAAGCCTATCTAATTGTTTTAAATGGATAAAAAAATAATGGCATGATATTAGCTCAACACATAGAAATGAATATATAAGCATTAATTCAGTAAAGAATGAGCAGTAACTTGCCGCTATACGGGAGCGAGAATTATGACAACTAACAGACGCAAAGCGGATACCATTGATTTTACCAAGGCACGCTTAGTATCGACTTACAATGAACTTGGCCGACAGCTATCAGAAAGCGACGATCTTGTTTCCCGTCTTACGCGACGCCTGCAAACAACGCTTGAAATAAAGCTAATCGTCAATATTTTTGTAGAAGAAGTAGGAAAACTGATAGATTTCGACCAGTTCGAATACAACTGCGAAGCGGCAGGAAGTTACCTTACATCCGAAAAACGCTCTGCTCACTCCTGTAATTACCGCTTAAGATTAGAAAATGAAGATTTAGGTGAAGTCACTTTCACCCGCTCTAAAAAATTCAAAGAAGAAGAGCTTGCGATTATCGAACGTTTAATCGGTACCTTAGTATTTCCATTGAGAAATGCGGTGATGTACAGGCAAGCGCTTGATGCAGCATTACAAGATTCCCTAACAGGTTGTGGTAACAAGCGCGCTCTGGATATCACCCTTCACAGAGAGGCTGAACTCTCAAAAAGACACGACAGCCCACTTTCTATAATCACCATAGATATTGATCATTTCAAAAATATAAACGATCAGTTCGGTCATGCTGCGGGTGACGACATATTACAACAACTGGTCGCTTGTTTAAGTTCTATCGCAAGAAAAAGTGATCTGTGCTTCCGTGTTGGCGGTGAAGAGTTTATCGTCGTTCTCAATAAAACAAATGAAGCCGGTGCCCGAATTATTGCAGAACGGCTGAGAATTGCCGTTAATAAAACACGCTTCGTTTATGGCGATAAAATCATCCCCGCAACTATCAGCTTGGGCACTGCAACATTCAAGCATAATGAAAAACTTCTATCTCTGCTTGAAAGGTCAGATAAGGCGCTTTATGAAGCAAAAAATAGTGGTCGGAATAAAGTAATATCGGCTGAAGTGCCTAAGAAAAATATAATTTTAGGGTCTTCTAAAAGTCAGAAACAAGCCTAATATCACAACTCCTGATATTAAACGTGATTTATGTAGGTTAGGCTAAATATGAGCAGCCCAACCTACAATTTTAATCTTAACGCCTTGCCTTCTTTCTACGAGCATCAGGAAGTTTCTTTGCTTTCTTGTTCTGTAATCGTTTTTGTTTCTCTATATCTTTAGGTTTTTTCTTTGGAACTCGTTTAGGCTTTAAGCCCACCATGGCACAAAGATTATCTGAATCTTTCTGTTCCAGCTCTTCAAACTTCCCGACTTTTAGCCTGGAAGGCATAAACATACAGCCAAACCGAACTCGTTTTAGGCGACTAACCGTTACATCCTGAGAAGCCCATAATCGTCGAACCTCTCTATTCCGCCCTTCCATAAGTACTACATGAAACCAGCGATTTAAACCTGTACCACCTGATTCATGTATATCTGTAAATTTTGCCATGCCATCTTCAAGTAGCACACCCTCTTTTAAACGGCCAATCATCTCTTCATTAACTTCCCCTTTAACCCGGACAGCATACTCGCGGTCTATTTCATTTCTGGGGTGCATCAATTTATTGGCTAGCTCACCATCAGTGGTAAAGAGCAGAAGACCTGAGGTATTAATATCCAAGCGGCCAACAATAATCCAGCGCTGGCCTTTTAGAGGTGGGAGTCGATCAAAAACCGTTGGACGACCTTCAGGATCACTCCTTGTACAAACCTCACCTTCAGGTTTGTTATAAATCATAATACGCCTGGCAGCCAGGTCTTGACGATCAAGTTTAATCAGCTTGTCATCAACTAAAATTGTATCTGTTATAAGTGCTCTGTCGCCAAGCTGAGCTACCACGTCATTAACAGAAATACGACCTTCCTTAATCCACCGTTCAAGCTCTCTTCTGGAGCCTACACCCGCCTGAGACAACAGCTTTTGCAAGCGCTCGCCAGATAAAGAACCCTTTGACGGGGTTGGTGAATTAGTATTTGTATCTGTTGTCATGTTTAGGACCATAGTTCATTAATAATTAGTGAACAGAAATATCTTCATCATCATTAGGAAAAGATTCTTCTATCTGCTCAGCCGATGCATCATTTTCAAGGTTTTCTTCATCCTCAGATGAATCATCGACAAGCTCTATTTGTTTTTCTATTTCCAAGCTTATTGCTTCTAAGTCTCTTATTTCAGACAACGGAGGAAGCTGTTCTAAATTTTGCATATTAAAATAATCTAGAAACTGTTTTGTTGTTGCGTACAATGCAGGTCTGCCGGGCACATCTTTATGACCCACCACTCTGACCCAACTTCGCTCAAGCAATGTCTTCATTATATTTGAGCTAACAGCCACCCCTCTAATATCTTCAATGTCTCCACGAGTTATTGGCTGCCTATAAGCAATAAGTGCCAGAGTTTCTAACAGCGCTCTTGAGTATCGTTGAGGCCGCTCTTCCCATAACTTACTTATCCAAGGTGAAAACTCTTGCTTAACCTGAAAGCGGTATCCACTTGAGACCTTTACTAATTCGAAGCCTCTATTTGAGCAGCTCTTGGTAATTTTATCGATCGCCGAACGAACGTCTTGTCTCGTGGGTCGATTAAATTCATCAAAAAGATCAAGCATACGATCAACATCGAGCGGTTTCCCAACCGTTAACAAGGCCGCCTCAATAATACATTTGATCTTAACTGCCGATAATTTATCCGTTGTGTTCATCTTATAAAACACGCGCCTTAAGGTGAATAGGACCAAAGGGTTCGTTTTGAACAAGCTCAACCAACTGCTCTTTAATCAACTCCATTACAGCAAGAAAGGTAACAACAACCCCAAGACGCCCTTCTTTTATATCAAAGATCGACTCAAAAGGCGTAAATCGGTCTCCGGATAATAAGCTCAACACTAGTGCCATTTTTTCGCGGGTCGACAAGGTTTCTTTTTCAATCTGATGATGTTCAAACATATCTGAACGCCGAAGTACGTCACTAAACGCTAACATAAGCTCTTGCAGAGAAAGATCAGGATAGCTTGTTTTCTCTTCTAACGATGGAGGCGCAACAGAGCCCTCATAAATATCTCGCCCTACTCGTGGCAAATTATCAAGATCTTCCGCAGCCTGCTTAAACCGTTCATACTGTTGTAAGCGTCTAATTAATTCAGCTCTGGGGTCATCTTCATCCTCATCATCACCGTCTCGTCGCGGCAACAACATACGTGACTTAATTTCTGTCAACATCGCTGCCATTAATAAATACTCGGCAGCCAATTCAAACCGCATCGCTTCCATTAACTCTATGTATTCCATATATTGCTTAGTAATATGGCTTACATTAACATTCAAAATATCTACATTCTGGCGTCGAATAAGGTAAAGCAATAAATCTAAAGGCCCTTCAAATGTCTCAAGCATTACCTCAAGCGCATCGGGCGGAATATATAGATCTTGTGGTATTTCAGTAACGGGCTTCCCGTCAACGAAAGCGAAGATCATCTCCTGCTGGATATGAGGGACTGATTCATCATCACTTTCGTTAACTTCAGAAACCATTATTCTAACCTTTACTAGCGATACGAAAGCCCCATGGCTCGTCTTACCTCTTCCAGAGTTGCCTTAGCTGCATCTCTAGCTTTTTCAGTGCCTTCTGCAATGATCGAACGCACCAACTCTGGGTTCTCTTCATATTGCTTTGCACGCTCATGAATAGGCTTTTGCTCTTCTAATACCGCATCAATAATCGGTTTTTTACAATCAAGGCAGCCAATGCCTGCACTACGACACCCTTCCTGAACCCAGCTCTTAGTTGAGTCATCGGAATACACTTCGTGTAATTGCCATACTGGGCATTTAGCAGGATCACCAGGATCAGAGAGCCTTACACGCTGAGGGTCAGTTTGCATGGTTCTGATTTTTTTAACGACTGTATCAGGATCTTCTCTTAAGCCAATGGTATTACCGTAAGATTTAGACATTTTTTGTCCATCTAAACCGGGCATTTTAGCAGCAGGTGTTAATAAAGCCTGAGGCTCTGGCAAAATGACTTTACCACCCCCTTCGATATAGCCAATTAAACGCTCACGGTCACCAATAGATACATTTTGCTGCGCTTTAATAAGAGCCTGTGCCGTTTCTAATGCTTCTTCATCACCCTGCTCTAAAAAACGTTTTCTTAGGTTACGATAGAGCTTGGCATTCTTTTTACCCATTTTCTGAATGGCCGCTTCTGCCTGATCTTCATAACCTGGGTCTTTACCATATAAATGGTTAAATCGCCGCGCGACTTCACGCGTCATTTCTACGTGAGAAACCTGATCTGCACCTACGGGTACACGACCGGCTCTGTAAACCAATATATCAGCACTCTGAAGTAAGGGATAACCAAGAAAGCCGTAAGTAGCAAGATCCTTTTCTTTTAGTTTCTCTTGCTGATCTTTATAGGTCGGCACCCGCTCAAGCCACCCAAGGGGAGTCATCATAGAAAGAAGCAGGTGTAACTCAGCATGTTCTGGCACTCTCGATTGAATAAACATGGTTGCAGAACCAGGATTAACCCCGGCAGCCAACCAGTCTATTACCATATCCCAAACGCTTTCCTCAATAATATGAGGGTTTTCATAATGTGTGGTGAGTGCATGCCAGTCTGCCACAAAAAAGAAACAATCGAAGTCATGTTGTAACTCAACCCAGTTTTT
>Ga0105351_1000861_pt1 | contig 14114 bp, 12 predicted proteins | sample EN4Hudsemesocosm_FD_83662 | JGI IMG/M metagenome (GOLD analysis project Ga0105351, IMG submission 83662) | Methane-oxidizing microbial communities from mesocosms in the Hudson Canyon - EN4B Hudson Canyon | ecosystem: Environmental > Aquatic > Marine > Cold seeps | place: Hudson Canyon... | reverse complement strand
TCATTGTGTAAATCATTGAGAAATCATGGATGGACAAGAGACCAAGATGATAATAGTCCGATATTTGAGAAAAAGAGTGATGATTTTTTTGAAGCCTATAGGTTTATACTCCCAGGTTATAATGTAAGACCAGGTGAACTACAAGGGGCTATTGGATTACAACAAATTAAAAAGTTACCAGGAATGATTCATCAAAGACGAAAGAATGCTGAATATTTTCAAAGTAAATTCAAAAATGATAAAAGATTTATCATCCAGAAAGAAGTGGGTGAAAGTAGTTGGTTTAGTTTTACATTAATTATTAATCCTAATGGTAATCTTAAAAGAGAAGATGTGTTTACTTCACTTAAAAATGCGGAAATAGGGTATAGAATTATTACAGGTGGAAATTTCTTAGAACATGATGTTATAAAATATTTTGATTATGAAGTTACAAAATCTGAAAATGCGAGTTATGTACACAATAATGGTTTTTTTGTTGGTAACTCTCCTCATGATTTAACAAAAGAAATTGATTTACTATATACAACATTAAAGGATTTATAAAATGAGTTTAAATATATTAATAACTGGTGGTGCTGGATACTTAGGCTCAATAATGGTTCCTGAACTATTAAGATTAGGACATAATGTAACAGTTGTGGATACATTTATGTTTGGGCAAACTTCATTATCAGATGTTTGTCATATGGACAGTTTTAATGTAGTTAAAGGTGACATTAGAAATAAATCTTTTCTAAAAGAATTAGTAAAAGATAAAGATGTAATAATACCATTAGCTGCTCTTGTAGGAGCTCCATTGTGTAATCGTGATGAAATTGGTACACTAACAATTAACAGAGATGCCATTCAAACATTATCAGATGTATTATCTAAAGAACAAAGAGTTCTTATGCCTATTACAAATAGTGGTTATGGAGTAGGACAAGATGGAATTTATTGTACTGAAGAGACGCCGTTAAATCCAATTTCTACATATGGAAAAACAAAAGTTCAAGCTGAAGAAATAATATTACAAAGAGAAAACTCCCTAAGTTTTAGACTCGCAACAGTATTTGGGATGAGTCCAAGAATGAGACTTGATTTATTGGTAAATGATTTTACATATAGAGCATTTAATGATGGCTTTATTGTTATCTTTGAAGGACACTTTAAAAGAAATTATATTCACATTAGAGATGTTGCACGAGCATTTATACATGGTATTGAAAACTTTGATAAAATGAGAGGGAATGCATTTAACGTTGGCCTGTCAGATGCAAATATTTCAAAACTTGAACTTTGTGATAAGATTAAAGAGTATATTCCAAAATTTACAATAATGGAAGCTGAAATAGGAAAAGATCCAGACCAAAGAAATTATATAGTTTCTAACGAAAAAATTGAAGCTACTGGTTTTCAACCTAAATTTAGTCTTGATATGGGGATTAAAGAACTTATAAAAGGGTATACAATTATTAATAACAGTAAATTTGCTAATGTTTAATATTAAATCTAATATTTACATTGCTGGCCATAGTGGATTATTAGGTAGTGCTCTGGTCAAAGTATTACAAAATAATGGATATGAAAATATTATAAAAAAAACTCATAAAGAATTAGACTTAACCAATAAAACAGCAGTGGAAGATTTTTTCAAGGAAAATGAAATTGATTATATATTTTTATGTGCAGGAAAAGTTGGTGGTATAGTTGGTAATAAAACTAGCCCAGCTTCTTATCTGCATGAAAACCTGTTAATTCAAGATAATATTTTTGAATTGGCAAATAAATACTTAATAAAAAATGTAATTTTCTATGGCTCATCTTGTACGTATCCAAAAGTATGTCAACAACCAATGAAAGAAGAATATTGGTTAACTGGTGCAATAGAAGAAACAAGTATGGGATATGCAGCTGCTAAAATTGCAGGAATCATTGGATGTAAGTCATATAATGCTCAATACAATACGAATAGGTTTATTTGTGTAGTTCCAAATTCCATCTATGGAGCTAACGATAACTTTGATTTAGAAAACTCTCATGTATTCTCAGCTCTTATAAGAAAAATTGATACTGCAAAACAACAAAATAAAGATACACTTACTCTTTGGGGTAGTGGAAATCCAAGAAGAGAGTTTATTTATAGTGAAGATGTAGCAAGTGCTTCTATTTTCCTAATGAAGAACTCTGACAAATTAAAAAATACACACTATAATTTGGGTTCAGGTGTAGATTATTCAATTAAAGAATTAGCCCAGGCTATTTCAGAAGTAGTTGGTTATGAGGGTAAAATAGAATGGGATACTTCAAAACCAGATGGAACTTTGAAAAAATTGTTAGATAGTAGCAAGTTCCTGGAACTTGGTTGGAAACCACAAGTTAGTTTCGAAGAGGGATTAACTACAACTTATAAATGGTATAAGGAAAACTATGAGTAATATTAATTTCTTAAAAGAGAAATCAAAATTCGTCAGAATTGAAACACTAAAAATACATAAACTAGCTCCAGAAACAAGAGTTGCATCTTCCTTATCACCAGTTGAAATATTTGTAGCATTATATTATGGAAAAATTTTAAATTTTAATCCAAACAATCCTAGAGATGATAATAGAGATAGATTTATCATCTCAAAAGGGCATGGATCAATTTCTATGTACCCGCTGTTAGCAGATTTAGGTTTTTTTGACACAAATGAGCTCCAAAATGTATGTAAAGATGGAACTTTTCTTGGAGGAATTCCAGATCCAATAATACCTGGTTATGAAACAGTTAATGGTTCACTTGGCCATGGATTAGGAGTGGGTTCAGGTATTGCATTGGCATTAAAAAGCAAAGATAAAAAAGAAAATGTTGTAGTTTTAACGGGTGATGGAGAACTTAACGAAGGTTCAAATTGGGAGGCTATTATGTTTGCTGCTCAACATCAATTAGATAACATGACGTTAATTGTTGATTATAACAAAGTCTCAATGCTTGATTTTAGTCGAAATATTATTAACTTAAATTCTCTAAATGAAAAATTCAAAGCATTTAATTGGAAAGTATTTGAAGTCATTGACGGGCATAATGTAAAAGATGTGTATTTGACCTTGAAAGAAGCAGTGAATAGTAGAGAGAATAAACCCAAGATAATTATAGTAAATACAATCAAAGGTAAAGGTGTGCCCTTTTTAGAAACACATGCACTTAGTCACATTTTATCTGTAAAACCTGATGATATAGACACACTAATAGAGGAAATTAAAAATGCAGATTAAAGCAATGAGAGATACCTTTTTAATTTCATTACATTCAAAAATGAAAGACGACAAAAATATATATTTTGTTACAGCTGATTTTGGAGCACCTATATTAGATAAGATAAGAGAAGACTACCCAACTAGATTTATTAATGTAGGTATTGCAGAGCAAAACCTTATTAATGTTTCAACTGGTTTAGCACTAGAAGGTTTCAAAGTATATGTATATGCTATTGCACCTTTTATTACAATGAGATGTTATGAACAAATAAGAGTAAATATTTCTGTTTTGTCTCATGTTCGAGAAATGAATATAAATCTTATTGGAGTTGGAGCTGGTGTAAGTTATGCAATGAGTGGTCCAACTCACCATTGTCTTGAAGATTTAACAATAATGAAAACATTACCAAACATGGAAGTCTTTTCTCCAAGTGACTATAAGCTTGCAGAAGCATATGTCGAAAGAACATTGGAAGTTAACAAGCCGAAATATATACGTTTTGATGCAAAACCTATGCATGCACTGAGAAAAGAAATATCTTCATTTAATGACGGATTTACTGTATTACAAGAAGGAAAAGGTCTTGCTATAATCTCAACTGGTTATATGACTCAAAAAGTTATGGATTTTGCAAAAGATTTCAATTTGGCTGTTATTGATTTATATTTTCTGAATAGATATGATATGAGTAAATTACGAGAAACTTTAAATAATATTACTACAATTATAACAATTGAAGAGGGGTTCAAAAATAGTGGTGGTTTAGATGCAGAAATAAATTTTAATTTCAAAAATAAAAAAATTATTAATCTAGGTTTTGAAAAGAAATATACATTTGAGATAGGAAGTAGAGAATTTGTTCATGCTGAAAATAGTTTGGGAAAACAACATATTATTGATGAAATAGAAAAGGTTATAAAATGTTAGACATACTATTTGTAAATCCTGGTGACAGAAAGGCAGTATTTCAAGATTTAGGGAAAGATTTAACTGCTATTGAGCCTCCTTTCCAAATTGCGTCTTATGCTGCATTTTTAAGAAATGAAGGTTTTTCCGTAGGAATTTTAGATTCTAATGCAGAAAACATCTCACCAAAAGAGACTTCAGATAGAATTAAAGAGTTAAACCCACGGCTTGTTGCAATAATTGTATACGGGAATCAACCATCTGCAAGTACTCAAAATATGTCAATTGCAGGTAAGATTGCTAAAAGTATTAAAGATAATTGCACCTCAAAAGTTGTCATTGGTGGGTTACATCCTTCTGCATTACCAAAACGGACTCTTGAGAGTGAATGTGTTGATTTTGTAATAGAAGGAGAGGAACAAAAACCTCTAAAAGAACTTATTGAAGCTTTAAAATATAATAAAGATTTAAATACAGTTAGTGGACTATGGTATAGAGAGAATGAAACTATTCTTAATAACCCAAAAGCTAAACTTTTGGATGATTTAGATAAATATTTACCTCTTGCAGCATGGGATTTACTTCCAATGGAAAAGTATAGAGCCCATAATTGGCATTGTTTTGATGATATAGAAAATAGAATGCCTTATGGTGCTATATATACTAGTCTTGGTTGCCCTTACAAATGTACTTTCTGCTGTATAAATGCGCCATTTGGTGGTTCTAGCATACGATACCGATCGCCAGATCTTGTAGTTGAAGAAATCGTATTCTTACATAAAGAGTATGGAATTAGAAATATTAAAATCATTGATGAAATGTTTGTTCTTGATGAGAGACATTATATGAAAATTGTCGATTTGCTAATTAAAGAGAACTTGGATTTAAATATTTGGGCGTATGCAAGAGTAGATACTGTACATGTGAACACCTTAAGTAAAATGAAAAAAGCTGGTTTTAATTGGCTTGCACTTGGAATTGAATCAGCAAGTGCAGAGGTACGTGACGGCGCAGCAAAAAAAATGAGAGTAAAAGATATACAATCGATAGTCAAAAAAATACAAGATTCAGATATTAGGGTAATTGGTAATTTTATTTTTGGTTTACCAGATGATACCATCGAATCAATGAATGAAACATTAACAATGTCAAAAGAACTAAACTGTGAATTTTCTAATTTCTACTGTGCTATGGCATATCCAGGTTCAAAATTATATAGTCTTGCATTAGAGCAAGGTTTAAAATTACCCGAAGTGTGGACAGGTTATTCTCAACACTCTTATAATATTCAGCCGTTACCATCAAAAACATTATTGGCAAAAGAGATAGTTAAATTTAGAGATGATGCTTTTCATGATTATAATGAAAACCCTATATATTTAGATATGTTAGAAAAAAAATTCAATAAAGATGTTAGAAGCCATATTGAAGATATTACAAAAACAAGATTGAAACGAAAAATTTTAGAGTAGTAACTTAATATAGAGATATCAAAGTGTCATTTGATATCTCGGTGCCACTTTGATATCTCAGTGCCACCACTTATTTTAATTTCATTAAGCATGATATCAACTGGATTTTTATCTAAACGCCCAAGTGTATCCAATTTATTTTTAAAATACTCTTCTACGCTATTATCGTCGCCCAACAGATGTAATAGTTTTTTACAAAATAACGAATAATCATTATTTATAATAACTCCAATTTCATCTTGATTAGATAATAGATGGTTTAGGCCTATAAAATTACAACAAAGAACTTTTTTACCTAAAGATATGGCCTCAATACCTAATGTAGTGCTACAATAAACCACTAAATTACTTTCAGATAATGCATGATAAGAGTTTTCATTAACTTTACTCTTTATAATTTTACAATTGTTTAAAATAGTGTCTCGTTTTTGTATAAATTTATCATGAAAACCATCATCTTGTATTGTAGGTTTATAACTATATAATATTGTTACATTTTTAAATTCGTTAGAGAATTTAGCAATCATTTTTAAAGCCATAAAAAAGTTATCTCTGTAATTTATAGCACTGGTACTATCTGCCCCTCCTTGTTCAAGAAAAACTACGTCGTATTTGATTTCATTGTCTTTATATTTTAGAATTTTGTCATATAAAGCCCAAGAACCAGTGTATTTTATACCTTCAGGCGAGAAGAGTTTAAGATTACTATTTTTAAAATTTTTTTCTAATGAAAAATATTTATCACATGATATAAAATAACTTGATAACATTACTTTGGCTCGTAAACCATTTTGAATTAAATAAAGGTTTTTTAGGCCATTTTTTTTATATACATCATAAGTAACTGGCCCATATTGATTATCGCCATGACTAATTAAAAAGCTAATATCATACCCTTGTATATTTAGCATAGCAGTCAGGTATTGGCGTAAGAATTTGATAAATAGCAAGACAAAGTTTATATTATATTTATAAGATAAAGTAATTATTTTATAAAAGTATTTTAAAAAATTAAACAATATTATTCGACTTTTTTTTGAATGCAAGAGCAAGTCATTACTTAAGATATCAATACCAAATTCATTTTCTAGTAATCTATCTTTTTTTTTAAAAATATATGGTGTTAAAATCACATTATTTTTAAATTGTAGTTTACAAAACAGATTTTTGTAAAATATATTAAACAACCTAATATTAACTTCTCTATTTGAAGACCAACAATCAAAAGCAAAGTCATATTTCTTTTTTTGGACTTTCTTTTTAAAAAAGCACATTAAACAATAAATTATTAAAAATGGAGACAAAAAAAATAGGCACACACTAGATATAATTGTACCAGCTTTATTGTTAATAAGATTAATACGCGTTGAATTCAATAATGAAGGTAAAAGCATACGTTTAATTGCAGGTTTTGAAACGTTATTGGATATATCAAATAAACAATTTATTATATTTTCAAACTCAATGAAACCTATTTTATTCTGCTCATAAATATTGTCCATATCAGTTAGAATTGTGTCAGTTTTTTTATCTATCATTGTAACTACTCTTTAAAAATTATAAATCAACTATCTATTGTAACAAAAAAAACTATATTAGAATTTTTGCAACAATTTTCACCACACTTGTATCTTTACTCTGTTCAATCGCCGTCATATGGCCATCATTAGGTTCAAGAACAATCAGTTCAAACTCATTTAGAGTAATTTGAGTACCCAAATGAACGTTACTATATTTTGTTGCATCTTTAATTTCATTATAGGGGGTATCAATTTCTAGATATGATATATTTTCAACCTCAATTATTTCAGAGCCTGAAAGAATAAAATGCAAGTCAATATATTTCAGATGTGATTCATATTGACATTTAACTCTTTCTCTCATTGAATAGACTTGTTCAATGAAAAATAATGATTCTGATACATCAATTTTGTTAATAAAACCATCAGATTGATTTATCAAGTTTTTATATTGTTTACTTTCAGTATTCAAATATCTTTTAAAGTAATCTAAAGCATCATTTAAACGCTCATCTATTTTTTCTATTTTATTTAAATTTTCAATTATATACATATCATTTTCCTAGCTGGCCCCATGTGCCCACAATACTTTTAAAGTTTGTGAATTTTTATTTTTTCTTAAAACATGTTCAGCACCTGCAGGTACCAAGAAACTGTCCCCTTTTTTAATAGAAAATTCATCATCAGCAACTTTTGCATATCCATTACCTTCAATAACATAAAATCCTTCTTGAACACTATGTCGGCCCATTTTTCCAAATTCTTCAGCAAAGTATTCAGAGATACCCATACAGAAATCATTTCGTGCACCCAAAGAATCATCAATTAAAGATCCACCTTTATGTGTGTCATTTGTATGATATATTACTTCATTTTCGTTTATTTTCTGTTTCATTTCCCACCAATTATTATATTATTATTGATATTTATTTTGAATCGACTCAAGTTTTTTAACACTATGAGTTAATTTAGACCCTATTAAATCATAAAATTTATCTGCGCCTAAACCCTCAAATGGTCTTAATGAAATTAAATCTTTTTCAGTAATGATATGCCCTGATTCTAAGTCTTTACTTGCATAAATACCTCTTCTAAAAGATACTGTGTGTTTACTATCAATCTCAGATGATGTTGGTTTTTTTTCAAAACTTCCTTGAAGAGTTTTGATTCTTTTTATTTTTTTTATTAGCAATTGTATTTCATCTTTTGTTGCAGAAACTTTATGATCTCTAAATTCCTTACCTTCTCTAGTATCTGTAAAATGGACTTCAATAACTTCAGCACCCATAGCAACAGAAGTTTCAATTGCATCCATGCCGACAGTATGATCAGAATACCCAATAGGTATGTTAAAATTTTCCATATACGTACGCATTACATTTAAGTTTGCATCTTCATCAGGAATAGGATACATAGAAGTACATTGTAAAATACAAAGTTTCCTATCTTTAATATAACTACTATCTAGGGAATTAATAAAACTCACAACATTTTGAACCTCTAGAAATGTTGCAAGACCAGTTGATAGTATAATTGGCTTTCCAACTCTTACCATTTTTTCAATGAGATTGTATGCTGTCATATCTCCAGAGCCCACCTTATAAATGGGCATATGCTCATTCATATAACTAAAAGCATCAATATCCCAAACTGATGCCATGAAAGTTATTTTAAGTTCTTTGCATAATAATGCCAGTTCAATATACTGATTCGAAGAGAGTTCAAATTTCTTAAAATGTTTATTACGCACAGGATCATACTGAGGGTTCACAAGACTGTCCCCCGTATAAATTTGAAATTTTACAGCATCTGCTCCAGATTCTGCTGCCAACCTTGTCAGTTTTTTTGCATATTCAAAATCACCTTCATGATTCCCTCCAATTTCTGCAATAATATAAACTGAATTTTTACTTTTAAAATGATTCATTCCCTACCTTAATTATTTTTTTTTGAAATATATACCAATCTTTAGATTTTCTGTTTATCACTTTTTTGTATCCAACCAAATCAAATCCATGTTTATTCGCTATTGCAATTACATGTTTATTACTAAAAAAGTACAAATGAGGCGATTCAAATACATCATGAGTTATTTCTAGTACCTTAAAGTTATCTATATTAGGGACTTCAACAAATAGATATTTTCCCGAATGTACATTTGTACGTGCTGCCTCCCAGAATACATTTATATCATGAATATGTTCAATTACATCTGTTGATACAGTTAAATCAAATGCTTTATTAATATTCCCAACCTTATAAAAATCTTCTACAATCTCAATCTTTAACTTACCTCTAACCATTTGAGCATAGTCACTATTTGGTTCTAGACCTAAAAGTTCACATTTGGGAAATAGTTTGTTTAGTTGATATAAAAAAATACCTCCCCCACAACCGACATCTAGTATGCTTTGAATATTTTGTATATTTTCTTTTATAAATTTTGCTTTAGCATATGTCTCAGATTCAATTTCAGGGATTGTAGTCATTTTATCAAAATAATCGTCAGGCGTTATTTTTCGGAATTCAAAATTTCTGTATTTGCTGTATAAAACTTGCGCTTCTTCATTAGAAATCATTGGAGTTCTGTATACAAAGTCACAACTACTACATTTGTACCAAAATCTTTCTACTTTATTTAATTCACTATCTACTAATTCTAAATACTTATCTGTATGCGTTTGTTTACCCAAGAGTTCTTTCTCAGTATGTTGACAATATGGACAACTTTTTATTTCAATCATTTTTCATTTCCCTTTTATATAAATATTCTAAGTACTCGAATGATTCTTCGTCACTTATGGATTGAGTCCCTTTATTATCAATAACAATATGAGTAGTTCTTTCACCAGAAATTTTACCATGTTTTCTAAAGTAATCAGCTGTCACCGTGTGTATTCCACCAGTCTCTTTATAAATAAAGTTTCTTTCCAGTCTCAAATCCTTATTTGTGTTAAAAGCTATTAATCCATCTCCTTCATGTAAATAAAAATTTGAGTTCTCTTGTGAAACGGAAATAACATTATCTGCTCCAAAAAGATTTAATGTATTAATTGCTTTATCAATATAAAAACTTTTCCTTAATGGATATTCGTAGGTTACAACACTTATACTATCCGAGTTATCTAAACTATATTCATTAAGTATATATTCAATTGTAGTATCAATATGAGTATTTACTCTTGCTAATTCTAATGGTCTTTGATCAATAATTATTTCATCACTATAATTTTTTCTCAAATGTGAAATTATTTTTTGATTTGGTGATGAAACAACAACTGTTTTGATATTTTCACTAGACAATAAATTCTTAATAGTTATGTCTAAAAGTGTAGTTTCCGCAAACTTTCTTAATGAAAGTGGATTATCATCAATATCTCGTAAGGGTATTATTGCAATATTATTTTTACTTTTAATATTTAAGTCTTGTGTATGTTTTTTAACTATTTCATGTCTTGTATTATAAAGTTTTTCTTTATTGGTAGTTAAGTTATTACCATGCTGTCTGTAATAAAACAATGGTAAATCTATATTTGCAACTTTTTTATTTTTGATAACTTTAATCCATAATTCATAACCATCTTGCCGAGTGAACTCCTCTGAGTACCCTTCAAGTTCAATTAAAACATCTTTACGTATCATAGTACAAGCACCATGTGCAGGCTGGTCATACATTGTTACATTTTCAAAATTGTGTCTTTTTTCTTCTGCTAATATATTACCATTTCCATCAACTAAATAGTAATCTGGAAATACTAAAGCCAAGTTTTTATCATTAATCAATTTTTGACTTAATATAGTTAATGCATTTTCATTTAAATAGTCATCTGCATCTAACCTCATGATATACTTACCACGTGCTTGTTTAATTGCAATATTATTGCTAACATTAAGTCCTTTATTTTTTTGATAAATAATCGTGACTTTAGGATGATTCCGATATTGTTCAATAATATTTTTCGAATTATCAGTTGAGCCATCATCAATAATAATAATCTCAAAATCTCTAAATTTTTGGTTTAATGCGGAATCTATAGATTGCTTGATAAATTTATCATAATTGTAATTTGTAATATAAACAGTTACCAATGGCTGTTTAGTGAAATTTTTCCAATTAATCTCAGTGTTAACACTAATTGGTGCACTTTTTTGATTGATTGGTTTGTTAATCTTTAATACTTCAGGATTCTTCTTAAAAAAGCTAAAAATATCATCCATATTATATGTATATTCTTTCCCTATATTTTTCAAATGCTCTAACAAAGTATTAATAACATCAAAATCTTCTTGAGTATCTAATGTAAGGCGATACTGTTCATCATGTTTGTCACATATTTCCAATGAAGCCATTTCAAATTGATCTTGATTAGAAGTAATATAATTTGTTAAATACTCACTACCGCTACTATCTTTTGAGAGTTCGTAAATAAGCTTTAGAATATAACTATCAAATACTTCTACTTCAGTTCCACTTGGAAGTCTTTTTGCATCAGTATAATGTGCATTTTTTTCGAGATGGTAATCAACCGTTTTCTTCACATATTCACTGTCAATTAGAATATCATCACCTGTAATTCTTAACACTATATTATGATTTTGATTATCATCAACTGCAAGCATCATACGAGACAATACATCTTCAACCTCCCCTCTATAGAGATTAATTGGATAATCTTTTGCTATTTCGATTAATTGATTGTCTGCCTCTAAAGTTGTCGTACAAAATGCAATTGTATCAATATAACCTTTTTCTTGAGCGATTTTAACTCTTTCAAATAAATGAGATATCGAAGGTTTACCATTGATCTCTTTTGTCGCTTTTCCTGGAAGTCTGGATGAATCTGATCTAGCTACAATAATTGCTAAAACCTTATTCTGTAATACAGCCCTAGAAATACTACCTTCATGTTCTATATCCTTAGATAATTTACTATTAATTATTTCTTCATATACAGGTGGTGAAAAAAAGTTAGGTGTTCTTTTCATAATAAGATCACTTGGTAAAATAATGTCATCACATAACAATTTTTTTGTTGTAGTCCATGACTTTTTAACCGCATTCCTATATACTATTTCTGACGAAGCAAATGATAAAGGATCATTCCCTATAGATAATTCCGCGAGTCGAACATCATCTATAAACTCTGATAATTCAGAAGGTTCATAAGAAGAATAATAATCAACACCTTTGGCATTTCTATCCAAAGTGACATGTTTTTCAATGTATTTTACTCCATAAGGAATAGACATAAGTGGTAATATAGTTGCAAACTTATCGTCTCCACTGATATGATCTGAATAACCAACACTAACACTATCACCAAAAAGTTCATGCAGCTTAGATAATCTTGATAATACTGAGTCTTCAACTTTGGTAGGATAAGCCTGAAATCCGTGCAGCATTATTATTTCTTTAGGTCGGTTATATTTATTTAGCTTGTCTAAGGCATATCTTATTTCCAGAATCGTACTTCCCCCAGTTGCTAGAAAAACTTTTTTCTCCTGCAAAGCTAACTTTTCAAGAAGTTTCGTATTATTTAAATCAGAAGAATGCAATTTATATCCATCAACATTACATTCTGAAGCTATGTTGTACGCATCAAGCCCAAATATATCAGCATATACTTCAACACCAAGTTTTTTTGCTTCATTGAGTAAATTAGCCCACTCATCTTTTGAAAAGGCTTGATTTTTAAAATGCTCATAACGAGGGTGGGTCGTAGTTAAGAATTCATCAGCAAAATAAATTTGGAATTTTATTGAGTTTGCGCCAGCGGCTACAACTTGTTTTGCTATTTCTAATGCAAGTTTTGCATTACCTTGATGAGAATTGGCAATTTCAGCCATTATGTTTATATTATTCTTTAACAAAAATAAACCATTCCTTCCCCATACCTCGGTCATTTTCTAAATTAAATTTGTAAGATATAAGCTTAAAATTAAATTCTTTTGCAATATCAACAATATGCTCCATTCCAAAAAAATATAAATGTGGAGTTGCAAATACATCATGATCCATATCCAGTAACTTAAAATCATTTTGGCTAGGAACTTCAATAAATAAATATTTATTTTGCTTAATATTTGTATATGCAGCTTCCCAGAAAATTCTTAAATCGTGTATATGTTCTAAAACATTTGTTGAAACAGTTAAATCAAATGAATCATTTATACTACCGACCTTATAATAATCTTCTACAACTTCTATATTCAATTTTTTTCTAACCATAGATGAATAATCTGTATTTGGTTCCAGTCCCATCATTTTAGTTTCAGGAAATAATTTTTTTAAGTGGTAGAGTAAAAAACCCGCCCCACAGCCAATATCTAGTATTGAAGAGACTTTACTTTGAATATTACTTTTTACGAAAAGTGCTTTTTTATAAGAATCAGATTCTTCCAAGGGAAGAGAAATAATTTTATTAAAATAGTCTTCTGGAGTAATCTTTCTAAATTCGTATGTACGATATTTGGAATATATTATTGTTGCTTCTTCTTCAGTAATTGCAGGCGATCTAAAAACAAATCTACAACTATCACATTTAAACCACACTCTTTCAATATCATTTAAACGTTCGTCAACTAAAGATAAATATTTGTCCTTATGGTTTTGCACACCCACTATTCTTTTATTATCTTCATTACAATATGGACAATTCTTAACTTCTGTCATCTATTTTCTCCCATAAAAAACTTTCTTTAACATAACAATTTTTACAAATATCAATATTGTCAAGTTTGACATCATCTTGAATTTTTCTCATTTTTGTCATTTTATTTCCACTCCAGATATCTTTTAAAGATTCTTTAAACACGTCACCTACAATATACTTTTGATCCCAATCAGCGCAACATGGACTCACTCTACCATCTCGTGCAATAATTAATCGTTGAAAAGGTTGAGGGCACCTTCTTCTACCAACCGTAACTTGATCCCCAACTGATAAATGACCACCTTGTCCCCTATCCATAACATCACTTATTCGAACATCG
>Ga0105351_1000860_pt1 | contig 14153 bp, 11 predicted proteins | sample EN4Hudsemesocosm_FD_83662 | JGI IMG/M metagenome (GOLD analysis project Ga0105351, IMG submission 83662) | Methane-oxidizing microbial communities from mesocosms in the Hudson Canyon - EN4B Hudson Canyon | ecosystem: Environmental > Aquatic > Marine > Cold seeps | place: Hudson Canyon... | reverse complement strand
TTGTGGTTTTACATATAATGAATTTTATTTTACTGAGAATAATTTAGAACAATATTATAGGCAAAATGATTACTATTTAGATGCGGTGACGGGTGGGTCTGGTGGAATTTCGTCTGAAGATGGTAGGCGTTATCAGTTGATATGGGATACTGTTCAACCCTTCATAAAAAAACAAAATCCATCTGTTCTGGATGTTGGATGTGGAAAAGGAGGCTTTCTTCACTGGTTAATGAAAACAGGCCTCACAAACCTTGCGGGGGTTGAGCCTGGTAAGGCATGTCGTGATTATCTGAAAGCCATTAATTCAGATGTTTGTGTTTATTCATCTGTCGATGAATTAACTTTGCAGACGTTTGATGTGATTATCCTTTCTCATGTATTAGAACATGTAATTAACCCCAGAGAGTTGTTAAGTAAGCTTAGGAGGGTTATGCATGATTCAACCGTAGTATATATCGAGGTGCCTGATTCAGAATTTTATTTAAAATCGTCCCCACTGTGGAAAGAGCTTTATTTTGAACATATAAATCATTTTACGAAGTTTACCTTACACGAACTGTGCGGTATTGAAAATATTCGTTGCCAGCGGGTTAAGAGTAAGCGATTTTCAAGTCACATAAAAGACAGCCCTAACTGTTTATATACCGTTTGTTTTATAGAGAGCCAGGCAAGTGATTTTCGATCTGATATAAAACAGAACAAAACGCTAAGTGGCCTTGACGATTATATTGAGCGAGAGATTATCAGGGGGACGCCTAATACATTTGCTTTCTGGGGGATTTCTCAGTACGTGCAGTTGTTGCTGGGAAGTAAAACCTCTCTCTTGAACCAGACAGTTGGATTGTTTGATAGCTCACCTACTAAAATTGGACGGTCAATTCGTTCCAAAAAAATTAAGCACTTTGATGCCATTTCTTCGCTAAATTCAGACGTAGTGCTGTTATTACCTGATAAAGAATATGCCTATGAAATGGAGGAGTATCTCGCATCAGTTGATTTTAAGGGTGAAATAAGACGATTTTAGTGATGGTATTTGGGGGCAGTTTTTAGTGGAAAAATCTATCGTGGAGAAAGGTCTGGGTGATGAGTAATAGAAAATGTCCTGTTTGTAAGTGTAGTGAATCGGTTGTGCTTGCAAACTACAGTACGCAACTTTTTGATGACACACCGGCTTCTGGTAAGTATAAGCTGGTGGCTTGTGATAATTGTTGTTTTATTTATTACGACTCACCAACTACCGGAAAACAATGGAACGACTTCTATGCTAATCACTACTTCATACAGTTTTACAAAGTAAGAGAAAGTGATAACGTGCAAAAAACGTTGTTAGAACGAAGTGCAAATTTCATTATATCTTCAGGCTTAAAATCAACAGATGTGATTGCTGATGTCGGTTGTGGACCAGGTCATCTTTTAACGACCATAAAAAAAAGTGGCTTTAATTATGTTCAGGGTGTCGAGGTCTGTAAGGATTTTTTTCCTGAGCTTGTGTCTCGTGGTATTACGGCTGTAGAGGGGGTTTCAGAAAAGTTACCTTACGAGCCGGATGAGCTAGATGTATTGTGTTACAGCCATATAATTGAGCACTTGCTTGAACCAGATAAAACCACTTCTGAGGCTTACAGGGTCTTGAAAGAGGGAGGCCTAGTATATGTTGAACTGCCTGATGTGGGTCACTATGATTCAGTGGATGGGGTTCACCCATTAAACCAGTTTATATTTGAACATATTAATCATTTTGATCTGGAACATCTGGAACTATTATTTAATCAGGCGGGTTTTGTTCTGGAAAAATATGAGCGAGACGAAAAAGACAATATGCCTATTTTGAGAGTTGTGTTTAGAAAGGCGTCATATAAACAGGCAGTAAAAGACATCTCGCTGTGCAGATCAAAAGAGCTGATCCAGTCATGGTTAAAAAATCCATTACCCCATGCTTTGTTGATAGAAGAGCTAATAGAAAAAAAGAGCCCTGTACATATATGGGGTATATCATATCAAACACTTGATCGCCTATCTCTGTATGATGCTTTTAAGTGTGAGGTCGTTGGTTTGTACGATATTGATACCAGAAAGCAAGCAAAAGTGGTTAAGGGGATAAGTATTGTTCACCCTGATGTGTTGAAAAATACCCCCGAAGATGAAGTGATATTTATTGGAGTGGGGCCTTCTTCGGCTTATATGTATTCTGAGGCAATAAAAAATAACCCGGAATGTCGAATTATCCGGTTGTGAGCGTTCTTGCGTCCGAGGGGATTTACTCCGTTAAGATAAAATAACCTGCTAATGTTTACTATAAATTACTTGATCTGAGAGATTTATCAATAACTAGGCATCAGGCCAGTTTAAGTTATGAAGAGTTGGTATAAGCATTAAAAAAATGCTTATACCTGCAATATCCATAAACATATTGAACAATAGAACGTGTGATTCATTGACTAATAGCTGCTAAGACTTAACGTAGGACTTATAAAAAGATGCAAGCAACATTAGATAACAAAAATGTCATCATTTACGCTGCGGGAAATGACGGGCGAAGTCTTTTACGTGTTCTAAAAAAACAAAATATCACACCATTGTTCTTTATTGATATCAATGCCTCAAAAATTAAGGAAGTAGATGGCATAAACGTCTATGAGCCTTCTAACTTACCTAATACAATTGAGCTGAGTTTAACGGTCGTATTTATCGCTCTTGGCAATACTAGATTTTACTCAGACGCTTTAAGAAATCTTCGAAGCCTGGGTTTTAAGGATATACGCAATGGCGTTGAAACGATCTTTGAAATCAATAAAGCGGTCTGTGAAAATATATTAACAACAGACAAAAATGAAATTAATGCCGCGAATTGCCTTAATTGCATAACCAAATATCATGAGTGTCCTGTATTTCAGTCATCTATAAGAAAAAATAATCTAACCTTTTCAGCTAACAAGCTTGAAGTACCCACAGTTTCATTCCAGGTTACTACTCGATGCCCTCATCGATGTAAAGACTGTATTGTTTCAGTGCCCTATATTAAACAAGCTGACGTTGATCTAGACCTTTTAATTAATGATATTGACGCGTATTTAAATAATGTCAGTTACCTATATCGTCTAGCTCTGGGCGGTGGTGAACTTTTCATGTATAGGAAGTTTCCAGAGTTGCTGGAATACCTTCTGTCACACAAACAAATTGGTTCTCTGCAGATAGCAACAACGGGAGTCATTATCCCCAGCGAAAGGCTGTACAAAGTTTTAGATAATCCACGCATATCAATCAGCGTTAGTAGTTATGGTGATTTTTTAAACGAAAAAATGGCCCAAAAAACAGAGCAATTTATGGGGGAACTAAAAAAACGGAACAAGCCATACCGTTATAATAAATCAATTGTATGGTACGACTTTGGCGACACTAGCGAGAGACAACGAACTGAAAAAGCACATAAAGCCGTGTTTAGGTCCTGTGAGATTCGTAAAGACTGCAATATGATCTGGGACGGTAAGCTATATCACTGCTCAAAAACACATACATTTGATGAAATGGACCTCGTTTCTGCAACTGAAGAAGACTATGTTGATCTACGAATTTCGAAAAACCTTGAACAACGAATAAAAGCTTTTTATAAACAAGATTTCGTTAACACTTGTCGCTTTTGTGACGGAACAAGTAACTGCGCTGAAATACCGGCAGGCATCCAACTCGAAAAGCCAAAGCGACGAAGTGTAGAAAGCCAAGTTTTACATGTTATTAAATAATTCCAGCCGCCCAGAGGTCATACTGACGTGGTCAGTAAAACAGCTTAAAAAGTTAGCCAGAATGTATTGGAACTCAATGACAACCTAATACCGATAATAACAGTGTCACTCGAACTTTTTTGATTGGAGAAATAAAAATGCTACAAGCTGCTTTCAATAAGTGTCATACCTTCAATTTAAATTATCTGCTCGTTATGCCGAGAGTGGTTAATAGTGTAAAGGATAGCTATGGATTTCCCCTCGGAATTGCATATGTTTCAGCTTGCATTAAAAAAGCAGGCTTTAACGTAAGTACGCTAAACCTGAATCAGATTGAGGGTTCTGTGGAACAGGTTCTGAGTGACAGAATGCTTTCCGATAGTATTGATGTGGTTATGACCGGAGGTTTGTCTGCTGAATATTGTATGGTGCGCACCATTATTGAAGTAGCTAAACGTGTAAATGACTCCATTATAACGGTTGTGGGTGGGGGCATTATTTCATCTGACCCTGAGACTGCTATGGAGGCTTTGGAGTATGTTGATTTTGGTGTAATTGGAGAAGGGGAGATAACTAGTGTTGAGCTATGCAATGCCCTTGAGACTAATGGTGATTTCTCTCAAATCAACGGCTTAATTTATAAAGCAAAATCCAGCCATGCTGGAAAAGCACTTCCTTTAGAGCTTAAAAGTACTGATGATATAATTTTTCGTTCGGCGGATGCGGCAGAGGAGATCGATAAAGGAAAATACATTAAAACCGTATCTCGAGTGGTGATTAATGACCTGGATACCATTCCATGGCCGGACTACGAAGGCTTCGATATGGAGGACTATTTGGCTGCGACGTTAGGAGCAGCAGGATTCAATGGAGGAAATACCCTTGCAATGATTAGTGCTAGGTCATGCCCTTTTGGCTGCACCTTTTGCTTTCACACCATCGGTAGAAAGTATCGAGCTAGATCTCATGAAGACTTCTTCAAAGAACTGGAATACTACATATCGAGATACAATATTAAGAGTCTTTCACTCAATGACGACCTGTTCGGTATTAAGGAAAGTCGTCTCATCGAGTTTTGCAATACAATGATCGAGAAGAATTATGGTATTCACTGGATGGGGGCTTTTCGGCTTACTCAGGTTAACCCCAATATGCTTAAGCTCTTAAAAGAAGCAAACTGCTTTATGATGGGGTTTGGGCTAGAGAGTGCAGATAACCGTATTTTAAAAAGCATGGAAAAGAAGTTGACCATCGAGCAGGCTGAAAAGAGCTTGGCCATGGTGGCTAAATCAGGAATTTCCATCTCAGCTTGTCTGATTATGGGTGATCCCGAAGAGACCCGTGAAACAGCACAAGTAAGCTTCGATTGGTGGAAACGTAATCCCCAGTATTATATCCCTATCCGTCTGATTACCCCTTACCCTGGGACGCCTATCTATGAATATGCATGTAGGACCGGAAAAATAAAAGACAAAGTCCAATATTTACGCGATTGCGCGCCGCAAGTTAATATATCCAAAATGTCTGATGAAGACTTTCAGGATTTTACCTTGGAGGTGATGAAAGCCTCGTTCAAAGATGTAAAAAATTTAGCATCTTTTAAGTACAGTAGACTTGATGCGGGTTGTGTGAATATAACAGGCGAATGTAGTGAATGCGGAAGCAAGAATGAGTGGGAGAGGGTTAGGTTATTTAAACTTAATTTCGTGGCCTGTATTAAGTGTGGACAACAGTATTTCCCCCCATTAGATGGTGATGCTCGGGACGCAATTGATAAGAATATTTTGAAAATACAAAAGGAGACGAGCGGTAAAATCGGTTTATGGGGAATGACGGTACACACAGTTGATGCTATCTCAAACTCTGAGGTTCTTAAAGGTGAAAACATTTATCCCATAGATATTTGTCAGAGCAAGCAGCACAAAAACTTTTTTGGAAAACAGGTTTTTTCGCCCCATGTAATTGATCGGGAAAATATTGAAACAGTAATTGTTTCAGCACCGAATCATATTGGATTTATTCAATCTCAAATTGAGACAAACTATAAGCATGTCACAAGAATTATCGATATCTCTAATCTGAATGACCCAGATTTTGATCTTAAGACGGTGTATGTCTACGATGCTAAAGTAAGGCATAACCTTAATCTTGATATGAATAATATGACGTTTTCCAGCTCAGTGGTTTTACCCTAGTAAAGTGGGGGCTGTCGCAAAATTTTTAAAACGACAAGGCGAGCATTCTTTCAGGTATAGCTAGGTCGCAAATTCGTAAAAACACTAGAAGGCTGGAATAGTCTCCGCTTTTTCATATTGCCCTTTTCTCAGCATGTGACATAGTTCAATTCCAGCCGGCGTCGACTCAGCCGTATGATACGCTTTGAATCCCATCATCGGACGAATAAATCGTTTAATGAATTGGTGGTTCTGTTCGATGATATTGTTCAAATATTTAATATGGAGTGTACCGCCTTCGGTATTGTTAGATTGTATATCGATAAACATGTGACTACTGATTTAATATCTAAAGCAATGACTAAGGCAGTGAACTTACGTCAGCCACAAAGTAGTGGACGCTACTGAAAAGTAATTTCATTTGGCTTAAATTTACTTTCTTCCAAAAAAAAACAGAGAATTATCTGTGTTTGTAGTCATATTCATGGGGTACATTTCTGTAGGCCTATATAAGAGAAATCTACGTCAGGATAAAAACGACTGTAACTTATAATCCTATTTCTCATCTCTTGAGATAATTCACTCCCCCGGCCACTAATAGCCGTATTTTTTCTTGTTTCTTGTTTTTCGGAAATACTTAGCGCATCTAAAATGGCCGCCTCACTTCTTGGTTCAGAAATAAACTCAAGTATAGATGTGACTGTTTTGACTGGGTCTGAATTCAGCTCATTGTAGTTAATTTTTAACAATTTATTACTATTAAAAAATGGAGATTTGTACCAGCCAATATAGAAATTGAAATACCAGGGAACAACGAGATCTACAATAAACCACAACCGATCTTCTTGACTTAAATTGTCCCACATACCTTGATCAATATAGGCTGGGAAGCCTCCATGGGTAGCGTCTGTATTCAAGTGGTCACAAACACTGATAACAGAGTCGAATATATCTCTGAGTTGTAAAATAATATGAGAGTTAAGCGCGTTAGCAACCTTGTCGGTCATTTTGCTATAACGGCAATGTTGCTGAGGTGAAAATACCTTTCCTTCTATACCGGCAAAAAATAAGGGGAAAATGTCTGCTTCTTGCTCTCGGCGGTCATACCCTGGAACCAGAGGAACTTTGGGAAACTTCAAGAGATTTTCCAGCACTGTGCTTAACCACGTTGAGCCAGATTTTGGTGAGCAAATCAGCCAGACATGTTTTTCTATTGTATTATTCAGGTATTGCAATGCATCATTGTAACTTGATACAGGCCCATTATTAGACATTTGAAATTTCCTTTGTGCTACAAGTACCTTTAAAAACGGCGATAGATTCTATTTTGGTCCAACCTTAATTGGATCTGACGTAAGCTTCAATGCGTTTATTACATCAATAAAAGTTTCAGAATTATAGCTTTTTCCACACTGGGCACTTTCTAAATCAAATTCATTAAAAAATAAGATGAAATCTTTTTGGTCGTTAAAATCACTCACAGGTATAGCTTTGGTCACCTTTACGGGTTTTATTTTTAAATGCTTTTTAGCCAAATCAAATAAAAACTCGAGATTTTTTTTCTTAATGGAGTATATCAATAGCCTCTGTACATGAGGTTTTGCTATAAGTATGTTGTTTAAGACTTGCATGGCTGCTTTTACAATGTGTTTTTGATCCCACTCATGAGCAAAGCCTGAAAAGAGATCCTGATTATAGAGCATTCCTTTTTTGATAGCCCATTGAGAATGGATGAGATTATTATTTTGATAGCTATTCAACATCATCCATTGATAGTAGATTGCTTTATAGTTTACGAGTGTTTGAATTTTTTCATTGCTAGAGCCGCCCAAACCAGATAGTAAAATTTCAGCATCAGAAATGGTTAAAGAATGAAAATGAGAGTCATTATTTTGAATGTTTGAATATTGATTTTTATGAGAATAATAGTTAAAAAATGTATAAGGCGTTATGCATATGTTGCCATGGGATAGAAAAATACCCATAAGCTGCCACCCTAGATGACAAAAATTAACATGAGGGTTTGTCAGATGTTTTTGAAGGTCAGTTTTGTAGATAGGCAAGTCTAACCTTACAAATCGCCTTAACAGAGTGTGGGCGTTTTCACTACTGAAAACTTCAATGGTTTTAGAACGCTGCTGTGTCTCTATCAACTTATTTTTAGAGTTATATTTATTATATCCACCGTAAACAGCCGCTAAACCAGGATTATTTTCAAGCAACCCAACTCCAAGTATTAAGTCATTTTCATTTGCCATATCATCATCAGGTAATAAAAATGTGTATTTCTGTGTGGCTAGCTTGAGCACTAAATCGAAATTGTATTGAATATCTACCGTTTCTGACGTACATATATAATTAAATTTCTTGAATTTTTTTTTATACTTATCAATGACTTTTGATGTCGCGTCATTTGAGTTGTTATTAGAAATATTGACTTCGATATCTAGTTTAGAAAAAGTTAGTAAATGCTTCAGGTTTCTTTCTAAAAAAATGGCTCGATTATAAGTCGGTATACAAATACTTAACATGTTAGAAGACCTTGGGTTAACTTCATGTGGGTACTATTTTTTTTATTTATCACTATCATCGTCATGACTTCTAGCTAACTTTATTAGTGCTGTATAATGATGTTTTTGGGTGTAAATTTTAACGAGTTTATTACGTTCATAAAAATTTCAGAATTATAGGTTTTTCCGCATTGAGCGCTGTCAAAATCGAGTTCATTAAAAAATATGATGAAATCTTGAGTATCGTCAAAGTTGTTGATTGTACTTCCACAGGTAATCTTCGTTGGTTCTATTATTAACTTCTCTTTAATCAGCCCATACAAATAATCTAATGATTTTTGTTCGTTACAGTAAATCAGTACTTTTTTAACATGAGGTTTTGCTAAAAGTGCATTGTTTAGGTCTTGAATTGCAGCTGTTACGAGGTGTTTTTGATCCCACTCCTGAGCGAAATTAGAAAAAATATCAGGGTTATACAACATTCCTTTTTTGATGGCCGAGTGAGCATGAATCAGGTCATTCATTTGATAGCTACGCCACACTTTGTAACGATAATACTTTGCTTTGAAATTAACTAATGCTTGAAATTTTTCATTGGGGGAGCAGGTTAATTTTGCTAAGAAAATTTCAACGTGAGAAATCCATATATCGTGAAATTGAGAGCTACTATTTTGGGTGTTCGAATATTGATCATCATGAGAATAACGGTTAATAAAAAAGTAGGGGACAATGCCAATGTTACCTTTTGAAAGAAAAGTGCTAATAGGCTCCCACCCCATAGGCGAATAGTTATCATGGGTGTTTATTAGAAATTTGTGGAGTTCTGTTTTGTAAATTCCCAGGTCTAACGATATGAACCTGCTTAATAACAAATGTGCATTTTCTAGGTTGTAAACCTCTAAGGTTTCAGAGAACTTTAACGTTTCTAGTAGTTCATTTTTCAAGTTATATTTCTTGAACCCACTGTAGACTGCGACTAAATCTGTTTCATTCTCGAGTAATGAAACACCCAATATAAGGTCGCTTTCATTTGCAAGGTCATCATCGCACAGTACTAGCGTGTATTTTTGAGTTGCCAAATGTAGAGCCAAATCAAAATTGTCGAGAATATCTACTGTCTCATTAGTGGTGACATAGTTAAATTTTTCAAACTTTTGTTTATATTTCTCGATGACTTTTAATGTTTCATCGTTTGAATTATTGTTAGAAATATTGACTTCAATATCCAATTTTGAAAAGGTTAGTAAATGGTTGAGAGTCTTTTCTAAGAGTGCTGCTCGATTATAAGTCGGTATACATATGCTTAACATGTTAAATATGCGTCCTAAATGCTTTTGTGTGTTTTTTTATTACAGATTCAAATTTAGGGATAATAACTCTAACTCTTTAATATTATACGCAATGTTCTGGCCAATTCCACCATGCCACTTTCTAGCTGGCTAGTTATGCCATGATGATATCTTAATGTTTGACGGTTATTGTCTACCACTAACGTGTCCAGACCTATTAGGCTAAAATACATTGCTCACTGTTTGAACGGATCTTTTTCTGTCCAATATTATGCAACGTTCTTTAAGCGAATGAAAATGATGAATCATCTTATTCATTGTGATAATTTTGATATGGTCAATTTAGTTTACTACCCTGATGTTCATATCTGACGTAGATAGTAACTGAGTATAGGCGTTACTGAACAATGTAGGGAATAGCCATTTTATGATACAAAAACCTGAAAACAAGAAAAAACTAATTATTTATGGCAATGGCCATATGGCGAAAATGATTTATCAGTTTGCTAAGTGTGAGTTTGATGTGGTGGCATTTACAGTTGATAGGGTCTGCATAAATACTAACGAACTATGTAATCTGCCATTAATTCCATTTGATGAAATAGAGCAGCATTACTCCCCTGATCAATGCGATATGCTGATTGCAGTTGGTTACGTTGACATGAACTGCGTAAGAGAACAAAAATATATTGAAGGAAAGTCTAAGAAATACCGGTTTGTAAATTATATTCACCCGTCGGTGGTGATGCATGATAGTTTGGTTTTAGGCGAAAATAATGTAATTTTAGACCATGCGTCTATCCACCCGTATACGGTGATTGGAAATGGTAATTTTATTAGCAGCAACAGCAATATCGGACATGGCTGTATTGTTGGTGATAATGCCTGGGTGAATGCCGGAGTATCCGTTGCGGGAGAAACTACGATTGAAAATAATGTATTTCTTGGTATTAATTCAGCAGTTGGCCATGGCTTAGTAGTAAGAAATAAAACATTTGTGGGGGCTTGTACCCAGGTTAATCGAGACACAGAGCTCGGTAGTGTTTATCTTTCTGAGAGTGGAGAGAAGCACCGTCTTGGCAGTGAGGCTTTTTTGAGGTTTTCAGCGGGTATGCAATCACAACCTTCTAATAGGGATAACAGTTAACTATCTATGTCTATTATTCAACAGTTCGCAGAAAATGTAGCGCTTACTCCAGCCAAGGCCGCGGTGATTTTTGGAGATGAAATCGTTAGTTACCAACAGCTCGCTTGCCACGTGTCTAGCGTATCAAACAACTTATTGGCCAGAGGTGTAAAAAAGGGCGACCATATTGCTGTTTTACTCCCAAACAGTATTGAGTTTGTTATTTTGATGCTGGTGGCTGCAAATATCGGTGTTGTCTTGGTTCCTCATAATATGACACTGAGTGACGAGGCCTTGTCTCGTGCACTACATGCTGCAGATATTAAGCATGTAGTTGCCTGGAGTGCGTTAATTCCTGGTTTGAAATCGGTTTTTGATAATGCGTTAAACCAGGAGGCATTATTGATATCGGTGGGAGGGGCGAGTGACGGTTGTATTTCGTTGAATGCTCTTCTGTCTGATACTCAAACGACCTGTTTGGCTAATCATAATATCCCCCCCGGTCAAGCCTATATCTTAACGATGACATCTGGTTCTACAGGCGACCCAAAACCCATTGTTTTATCGCAGTCTACTAAAGAAAAGCGAGCAAAAGCCGCTATTCAATTATACGGCGTTACAAGTAAAGACATTGTATTGGTTGCAACACCAATGTACCACTCGCTGGCTGAGAGGTTGGTTTTAATTCCACTAATAAGTGGAGGTTCGTGTGTTGTTATGGGGAGCTATACAGCCAAAAAGTGGATAGATGAAGTTGTTGAACATGATGTTAGTTTCTCAATTGTTGTGTCATCTCAATTGAAACAAATTCTCTCAGAACTTAAAGTCAGCCGACTTTCTCTTGACTCACTACGTTGCTTGGTGTCTTCTTCTGAGCGGCTTCCTGACGCTGTGAGGGAGGAAATGAAACAACTTCTTACTTGTGGGTTTCATGAATGCTATGGCGCATCAGAAATTTCCATTGCGACAAACCTTGATCATCAGTTTACTCAGGTAGCTTCAGTAGGCACTGCGGCACCCAATGTTGATGTTCAAATACTTAATGATGATCGAGTGCTAGCAAAAGTGGGTGAGGCGGGTGAAATAATCTGTAAAACGCCGATGCTGTTCTCTGGGTATTACAACAAAGCAGAAAAAACCGAAGCGGCGATGTGGGGTGACTATTTTTGTACTGGCGATGTTGGAAGGCTAGATGACAATGGCTTTCTAACCTTTCTAGGTAGGAAAAAGGATATCATCATTACCGGAGGTATTAATATATACCCTAAGGATATAGAAGATGCTCTTAACACCCATCCAAATATTGTCGAATGTGCTGTAATTCCTCTTTTGGATGATTCGCTTGGTGAAAAATTAACAGCAGTAGTGGTAGCTAAAACAGGAGTGAATATTTCAGTGAGAGAGCTACAGAGGCTTTGTGCTAAAGAGTTGGCTGATTATCAGCAGCCTAGACATTATATTTTTAGCACATCGATACCGAAAAATGCAATGGGTAAAGTAATGAAGAAAGTGCTTATTCAGCAGCTTTCTGACCAAACAGATGCAGGATTGTAATGAGTAAACTCGCCTCGAAAAAGTGCTATTCATTAGGTTTTATTGGTGGCGCTATAGATTCTGCTGTTGGTCATACCCATCAAATAGCCAGTCAAATGGATGGGCGTTGGAAGTTAGAGGCCGGTTGTTTTAGTCAGGCGTCGTTAGTTAACGATCAAACAGCTGATGAGTGGGGTCTAACTGAGGACCGCACTTATGCTACATACCAAGACCTGATAGAAAAAGAAAAAGGAAAGCTGGATGCTATTGTTGTGCTTACACCTACACCATCTCATACAGCGATTGTTATTGACGCATTAAACGCTGGTTATGCAGTTATTTGTGAAAAGGCACTATCTACCTCTAGTAAAGACGCGGAATTAATTTCAGATACAGTTAAGAAAAATAACGGTTTCCTTGCTGTAACCTTAAATTATTCGGGTTACCCCATGTTACGTGAGCTAAGACATTTAATTAAGTCTGGGAAATTGGGCGGTATTCAGCAAATTCAAATAGAAATGCCTCAAGAAGGGTTTATTCGTTTAGATTCCAGTGGTAAAAAGCCCCAACCTCAGAGGTGGAGATTAGAAGATGGTACTGTCCCAACTATATCGTTAGATTTGGGTATTCATCTTCACCATATTGTTCATTACTTAATACAAGAGCTCCCTGTAGATGTGGTGGCAGATCAGTCTAGCTTTGGCTGGTTTAAGGGGCTTGTTGATAATGTTACGTGCATGGTGCGTTACACGGGAGGCGTTCGCTGCCAAATGTGGTTTAGCAAGGTGGCATTAGGGCATCGGAATGGATTAAAAGTAAGGGTATATGGTGATCAGGGTAGTGCTGAGTGGCTTCAAGTACAGCCAGAAGAACTACTGCTGAGTTATGTTAATGGACGACGGGAGATTGTCGACCGGGCATCAACGGTCGATGAGGCTTGCTTGCAGCGTTATAATCGATTTAAGGCAGGGCACCCAGCAGGGTTTATAGAAGCATTTGCAAATTTGTATTGTGATATTGCCGATTGTTATGCTGAATATCAAAAAAGCGGGGTCTATACTTCTAGCGAGGTATTTGGTGTGGCTCACGCTATTGAAGGCTTACAACTTTTCGAGGCAATAGCTAAATCGGCAAATGAGCATCGTTGGGTTTCACTCTGATAGTGAGTATCAGCGTTTTATATATGTCGAAGGAACTTTATGAACAATACAATAACAAGCTATATCGTTTCTCTTTTAGAGAGAAAACAAGCAATTCCAAAGAACGTTGATATTAATGACTACCGGTTTATGGAGTCGGGACATATTGATTCATTAGGTGTCATGAAATTTATTTTACAGCTGGAAGACAAGTTTGAGATAGAGATGCGCGATGAGGATATGGTATCTGAAGCCTTTCGAACGGTAGGAGGGTTATCAGAGTTGATTAATAAAAAAATAAAACATCAAACGACAAATATAGCTGTTGAATAAGTGCCGTCTGAGTAATAAATATCCATATACTTAGTCAAGTGATAAGTATTGTCTATTTGTCAATTTGAACAAACTTCTGTTCGATAGTTATGTTTGTGGCGTTTACGTGTTTTTCCTCTTCATGCTGCTCAATCCACTGAATGACATTAACTAGTCTACAGCTGGATTCAGCGCTAGCATTACTCTTCTGTGGGTAGAATAAGTCGTAAGGCTTGGCGTTTTTGATATTTGTAGATAGTTCTTTACGTAGTGGTTCATTGTGAATTAGGTATATCAAGTTTGCCAGTAATTCGGCTTCTGATTTAGGCGTTAATATTTCTGGTAGATCTA
>Ga0105351_1000849_pt1 | contig 14241 bp, 10 predicted proteins | sample EN4Hudsemesocosm_FD_83662 | JGI IMG/M metagenome (GOLD analysis project Ga0105351, IMG submission 83662) | Methane-oxidizing microbial communities from mesocosms in the Hudson Canyon - EN4B Hudson Canyon | ecosystem: Environmental > Aquatic > Marine > Cold seeps | place: Hudson Canyon... | reverse complement strand
GGATATATGAAAAAGGAAGAACTGTTTATTAAAGGCTCTAAAACACTTTTAATCGTTGGAAATCATGACAGTTTAGCCGTTGTAAAAGACCTACCAAAACTATTTGATATCAAAATACCTTATGTCATGGTAGCAAATATTTCAAATGCACCTTGGTTTATCAAAAAATGGGCGATTCCTGGAAAACTAGAAGAGTTAGTAAAAGATATTAAAACACCAATGATTTATGACACCGATGGGTTGATGGTTAAATCACTGTTATTAGACAACCTAGAACCTACTAAATATTTTGCTTATTTAGTAAGTGAAGATGGCAGTGTAAAAAATATTTATACAGGAAATGTAAAAGTGGGAGCTTTAGAAAATGGTTTTACTCCTGAAGATGCTCGTGCTGCTTTATCACCATTAATGGAGTTCTTGAAGTAAAACTATTAGGGTATAATGCTGTTTATGAACTCAATCAAACAAAATTGGAATAAACTTTTTATTGTACTATTCTCACTTCTGGTTGTAGGTGTTGCTTTTACCTATATACTTGATATCAAAGGTAAAGAGTTGGTTGACGACTCTTTTTCCCAAGCTGTCATTGTATTTGGAAGTGCAAAAGCGTTAAATGCTGTCATCTCTTTAGCTCAAGGAACTGAGCTTGACCTTCCTTTTCTTACTATTGCTATAGGAGAAGTTCTAGATCCCATCAATGATTTAATTGAACAGTTCTCTCTTGTCATGTTAGCAAGCATTACCTCACTGGGTATTCAAAAAATATTAATGAACTTTGTCACCAGTGGTTTTTACAATATTGTTTTGGCTTGTAGTCTGTTTATTGTAAATATATGGCTTTTTTTCAGATTTTCAAAAGATGAAAAGTCAAGAATCCTATTTTTCAAATTAACGGTCATCCTGATCTTTTTACGTTTTGCAGTACCTTCCATGTCTTTTGTGAATGATTTAGCCTATAACAGCATTGTAAAGCCCGAATACAACATAGAAAAACTCAATGAAAATATTGTTGGTGTCAAAGATGAAGTTAACAAAGTGATGAATCTAACCATCAAAGAAAAAGAAGACAAATCAATTTTGACAAAATTTACTGAAAAATTGGATTCTTCTTACTATTCAAAAAAAGTAGATGAATACAAAAATGCCGTTGAAAACTCCAGTGATTATATCATTGCTTTAATTATTGCTTTTGTATTTCAAACTATATTCTTGCCTCTTATCTTTCTTTTTATTCTGTATCAGTTGATACGTGGGATTTTTAATATAGGAAGGTGATATTCTTTATATTGCATTTTGACATAAAAAAGTAAACTCTTTTTAAAAAATACTACAATTACCCATCAAAGGATAAGAATGAATTGTAAAGTATACATAGCAACCAGTATTGATGGATTTATTGCTACAAAAGATGGTGGAGTTGACTGGTTGATGGAAATTGAAAATCCCAATAATGATGATTTTGGATTTGCAGATTTTATAGAAGGTGTTGATGCTTTAGTTATGGGAAGAAATACTTTTGAAAAAGTGCTTACTTTTGGAGACTGGGTTTACAGTAAGCCTGTATATGTTTTGAGTTCAACGTTAAAGAGTATCCCTGAAAGCTTATATGGAAAAGCTTTTTTAATCGGTGGTGATATAAAAGATGTTTTACATACCTTAGAAAATAAAGGTTTAACTAACTTATATATTGATGGTGGAAAAGTGATTCAGAGTTTCTTAGAATTGGACTTGATTGATGAGATGACCATTACTCGAATACCACGAGTTTTAGGGGAGGGGATTCCTTTGTTTGAGTCTATGTCTAATTGTATTAAGTTTTCGCATGTAAAAACGGAAGTCTTATTAGATGAGTTGGTTAAGACTCATTATAAAAAAGTATAAATTCTTTATAAGTATTCTTTCCTCTTGTAATAATAAAACTGTTAGAGTTTGTTAGATTTTTTAGTATATCAATGCAGTCTGTAATTTTAAACCGCAGCTTACTGAGAGTAAGTGAGGATTTAAAATTACAGACTAACGCAGAGAGACTGACAAAGATGACAGAATCTAACACGTTTTTAGAAGAATTTAGAGTTCAAGGTATCAACCAATCCTTGCACCGAATTAACAGACTGCTTAAACAACTCTTTTTGCTCATCACTTAAATTCAGCTCAATTATTTTTTCAACTCCATTACTTCCAAGCATAACGGGAACTCCTCCTATGATATTTTCATAGTCATATTCCCCATCAAGCATTACTGAACATGGATAGATTTTTCTTTTATTATGTAAAATTGCTTCAACCATAAGTGAGGTGGCATGAGCTGGTGCATAGTACGCTGAACCAGTTTCAAGTAGTTTTACTATTTGTAGTCCACCATTTTTTGTTTTTGTTACTATATCTAATATATCACTTTTACTTAATAATTCAGGCAATGAAACTCCTGCAACAGTTGAGTAATTTGGAAGTGGAACCATATCATCTCCATGTCCACCCATTACTGATGATTCTATTTGTCCCGCACCATAACCTACTTTTTCTAAAATAAAGTGAGACATTCTTGCACTATCTAAGATTCCTGCCATTCCTATAACTTGTTCTCTTGGAAAGCCAGTTACTTTTAAAGCTGTGTAAACCATTGCATCAAGTGGATTTGATACTATAACTAATTTTGCTTTTGGAGCATAAATTTTTACATCTTCTAAAACGCTTTCCATAATTTTAGCATTTGTTACAAGTAAATCATCTCTACTCATTCCAGGAGTTCTTGGAAGACCTGCAGTTATAACTATAACATCACATCCTTTTAACTCAATTCCTGATGTAGCAGCGGTTACAATTGTATGTGATTTTGCTGCATTAGCTGATTGTGAAATATCTAAAGCCATTGCTTGTACTATATTTTCTCTAATATCTTTTAATACAATATTTGAACAAATTCCCTTATGGGCTAGTGTGTAAGCTAATGTTGAACCAACATTTCCTACTCCAATGATTCCTACTTTTTTAGTATTCACTATAAATCCCTTGTGTTTTAATAGTTTAATTATATCAAATTAAGTTTAATATAATTAAACTATTGCATTTTTATTAAAAAAAAAGGTAAGACTTTTTAGTCTTACCTTTTTTACTTTGTAATTATTCGTAATTATCCGATGATTGAGTTTAAAGTTGCTGATGGTCTCATAGCTGCTGCTGCTAATTCATCATTTGGTAAGTAGTATCCACCGATATCTACAGAATTACCATGAGCTGCAACCAACTCAGAATTAATTTTATCTTCATTTGAGCTCATAGCTTCTGCAATTGGTGCAAATTCAGCTGCAAGTGCTGAATCAGAAGACTGTGCTAATTCTTGTGCCCAGTACATTGCAAGATAGAAGTGAGAACCTCTGTTATCAACTGAACCTAATTTTCTTGAAGGAGATTTATCTTCTAAAAGGAATGTTCCAGTAGCTTTATCTAATGTATCTGCTAAGATTTTTGCTTTTGCATTATTTTGAGTATTACCTAAGTGCTCAAAAGAAGCTGCTAGTGCCATAAATTCACCTAATGAATCCCATCTTAAGTAAGACTCGTCATTGAATTGTTGAACGTGTTTAGGAGCTGATCCACCTGCACCAGTTTCAAATAATCCTCCACCTTTCATTAGTGGAACGATTGATAACATTTTTGCAGATGTTCCAAGCTCTAAAATTGGGAATAAGTCAGTATTGTAATCTCTTAAAACATTTCCTGTTACAGAAATAGTATCTTGACCTTTTCTCATTCTCTCTAAAGATGTTTTAGTTGCATCAACAGGTGCTGCAATTGAAATATCTAAACCAGCAGTATCATGTTCTGGAAGATATTTATTTACTTTTTTAATCATCTCAGCATCGTGAGCTCTGTTTTCGTCTAACCAGAAGATTGCAGGAGTGTTAGAAAGTCTAGCTCTGCTAACTGCTAATTTAACCCAGTCTTGGATTGGAGCATCTTTTGCTTGACACATTCTGAAAATATCACCCTCTTCAGTATCAAAAGAGAATACAACTTCTCCGGCTTTATTAGTTACTTGAATTTTACCTTCACAACAAGCTTGGAAAGTTTTATCATGTGAACCATACTCTTCAGCTTTTTTAGCCATAAGACCAACATTTGGAACTGTACCAATTGTTGTTACATCTAATGTACCGTTTGCTTTACAATCTTCGATAACTGCTTGGAATGATGCAGCATAACAACGATCTGGAATAACTGCAATAGTATCTTCTTCTTTATCATCAGCATTCCACATTTTACCACCACCTTTAAGCATAGCAGGCATTGATGCATCAATAATAACATCAGATGGTACATGTAAGTTTGTAATTCCTTTAGCTGAATTTACCATAGCAAGTCTTGGCTGCTTAGCATAAACAGCTGCGATATCAGCTTCGATTTCAGCTTTTTTAGCAGTATCTACTTGATCTAACTTAGAGTATAAGTCTCCAAGTCCATTGTTGAAGTTAACACTTAATGAATCAAATAGTTCACCATGTTTAGCAACTAAATCTTTGAAGTATACTTTAACAGCAAATCCAAACATAATTGGATCAGATACTTTCATCATAGTAGCTTTTAAGTGAAGTGATAATAATACATCTTGCTCTTTAGCTCTGTTGATTGCTGTTTGGTAAAATTCTTGTAAAGATTTAGCACTCATACAAGTCGCATCAATGATTTCACCAGCTTCAACAGGAGTTGAAGCTTTTAATACTTTTTCTTCTCCAGATTTACTAACAAAAGAAATTTTTAAATCATCAGCGTCTGCAAAAGTAGTTGATAATTCAGCACCATAAAAATCATTTTCATTCATGTGCATAACTTCAGTTTTTGAATCAGCTGTCCATTTACCCATTCTATGAGGGTTGTTTTTAGCGTAGTTTTTAACTGCACCTGGAGCTCGTCTGTCAGAGTTACCTTCTCTTAATACTGGGTTAACAGCAGATCCTAAGATTTTAGAGTATCTAGCTGTTACATCAGCAGATTCTTCATAGTTAGGAACCTTAAAACCTTTTGATTGTAATTCTGCAATTGCTGCTTTTAATTGTGGAATAGAAGCAGAAACATTTGGAAGTTTTACAATATTAACAGATGGGTCTTGAGTTAATGCACCAAGTTCTGCTAAGTGATCAGCAATTTTTTGATCATCAGTTAAGTTTTCTGGAAAAGTAGAAAGAATTCTTCCTGCTAGTGAGATATCTTTTGTTACCATTTCTATACCAGAACTTTTTGTAAAAGTTTTTAGGATAGGTAGTAAAGAGTAAGTTGCTAATGCTGGAGCTTCATCAACTTTTGTATAAATGATTTTTGCCATATTTATTCCTTGAATTTTAGTATTAAATTTAGTATAAATAATACCATTGATTAGATATGGAACTAATGAAAACTTAAGGTTTTAAGAGGGGTTTTTAATTTATGTTTCGATTATGCACAAAACTACTTAACATTATTCCATAATGATTTAACTGATTTTGCTTTTCTTGCAGTTGGTTTTTTCTTAAAAACACTTTTTTCTTGGGTCGTTAAGGCTTTTTTGTATGTAACTTTTTTAGTGGATTTTCTCTTTCTTTTGACTCTTTTTTTCTTTCTGTTTTTTTTAATATTCTTTAAGTGAGTCTTGTAGTTCTCTGAAAATATGTGACTTTTCGTAACGTTATCTTTTACAAAGTAGAGAAATTTTGTTTTGGCTGGAAAGATTGCATGTTTGATGGCATTTAAACTCACCGCACAAACTGGGTTACTTGGGATGCCTCTGTTTTTATAGGTATTATATGAAGATTCATCTGTTCTTATTTTTTTAGAGGTTACTTTTGTATGGGAGTACTTACCATAATTTAAAGTGCCATCCATTTGAAGTTTCATGCCTTTTTTTAATCGGTTATGAATAACACTTGAAACCAATGGCATCTCTTTGTTGTTTGCAGCTTCTTTTTGAATAATAGAAGCAATGGTGATATAGTAATACCACTTCTTTTTGTTATACTCACCAAAAATTTTCGTACTGAACTCTTGATATTTTTTATTGGTATAATTAATCAAATAGAACATTAAATGCTCTTCATCCATACCAAGAGGCAAGTTATAAGTTTCAGCTAATATATTTCCATCTGTTTTGTATGAAAACTTATTATAACTGCTTTGTAGTTTTTCTTTAGATAAATTTAGTTTCGTTGCTAATTGGTCAAGAAAAAAGTATGAGGTCTCACCTGGGATTAAAGTGACTGTTTTTAAAGCGGCTTTTGAAATAGTTAATTTATGTAAAAAATCCCCTTTTGACATTTCTTCTTCTTTTAAATCAATCCACCCACTTTGTGGATATCCAAAAGTTCTGACAATTATGGAGTCTAAGGCGTTCATTTCATATCCGCTTTTGCCTAGATATGATATAATAGAAGCTGTACTACCTTTAGGAATAAATATAACTTTTGTTGAATATAAGGGTTGTGTCAAATAAAATAAAACCGCGATACTAGCTACAAGGAATACCTCAATAATGTTTAGAAGAATTACTACATATTTACTTTTCATTTGTTCTATTCTTTTTGCTGTTTTATTTTTCTTATTTGAGGGTATATCAATAGATTCTCTATCAATGCCTGGTGTTAAAATTACGCAATTGTATATTAAATTGGATAAAAAGCTGATTTTAGATGCTAAAAAAATTGTAATTTCCAAGCAATCTAATGTTGAACACTCTTTTGATGATATTAAAAAAGATATCAATAAATTGCCTATATATTTAAAATTTTTTCAACAAGTACATATTGAAAATCTTCAAATAAGTGGAAACTCATTTGTAATTGAAATAAATGATAAAATACTGTTTATAGATAATAAGTTTATCAATATATCTGCAAAACCAAAATTTGGTATAAATGATGTATCTATGGAACTGTACTCTTTATATTTAAAAGATACTGATACCTTATTAAATGGTGATATTTATGTTGATCTTCTGAATGATACTACCAAATTCACTGGTACTTATTCAAGAAATGGCGTCAATGGAAAATTAAATATTACGGGTAATGAAAAATTCTTAGACTTTAGTCTTGATTCAAACAATCAAGAAAATATTCATTTTGTAAAAGATTTTGTCCGATTAGCTCCTGGTATTGAAGTGTGGATGTATGATAATGTTTTAGGAACGTACAAACTCAATAAATTTGAAGGACGAATTTCAACGGTTGATTTTCAACCCATTATAAAAAGTTTTAAGGGGTCTGCAACTGTAAGTGATGCAAGAATTAGGTTTCACAAGGATGTAGATTATGTTAACTCAAAAAAAGTAACGGTTACTTTTAATAATGATAATTTATCTTTTGATTTAGAAAAACCCACTTATAAAGATATTGATATCAATGGAAGTAATGTTGTTATTTATAATATCAGTGGAGCAAATTCAAACATCGATGTGAATTTGGAGACACAAAACAGATTCAGTCAAGATATCATAGATATTATTGCAGCATACGGTGCCCACGTTCCTATTATACAACTTGATGGAACAACGAATTCAAAACTTACTATCAATGTAAATTTTAAGACATTAAACGTCACCACAAAAGGTGAATTTAGTTCAAAAAAAGCCAATTTTAAAATAAAAGATTTGACTTTTTTAGCCACTGATGCCAAAGTGAAACTTAACAATAACAATATATATATCACGGATGCAAATGTAACCTACAATGACAATCTTAATGCCATGTTGGATTTAAAAATTGATACCGCTGTTTCAACAGCTACTGGTTTGACCAAAATAAATTTTTTTAATATCAAAACAGACAATAATGATATTATAAGCATCAAAGATGAAATAAGCAACTTTGATGTTGATTTTAATGAAAACGTACAACTTGATTTTAGAGAGTTATTAACTTCAGTAAATATCAATGAAGAATCAATAGATGTTCGTATCAAAAAACTGGAAACCATTTACGAAAAATCAAAACTGCTTCAAAGCTTGAAAGCTAAGCATGGAACACTGTTTTTATCCATTTATACATTAGAGAATATTGGTATCAAAGCCGATGTTTATAATTTAGATTTACCCATAAAAAGAGATAACGAATACATATCTTCTTTAGAAATCCAAGGTACCATTAAAGATGATATCGTTGAAGCAAATACGACCGATAATAGACTCTCTTTATATATGAACGACGATGTGATTAATTTATCTCTTAATAACACCGATATTGTCTTTGATACAAACAGTACTGGATTAGACACTATTAAGCGTGATATTAATTTGAAATTTAATAAATCCAATATTGATTTAAAAGATATTTATACTTTTGATGTTGACTCTTTTAATATCTTGAAAAATAAATCGGGTCTCACTTTTTACGGTGATATACTTAACCCAAATATACCCGTTTTAGAAGAAGGTAAACCCCTTGAAAAGCTTAAAATAAGTGGTTCATACATAAATGAAAAACTCAATGTAAAATCAGCCAATGACAAAATAAATTTAGAAGTGAATGAAAAGGGTGATACTGTAGCTAATATAACTGGATATGATATTTCATATGATACCAATAGCAGTAATAGTTTTACCAATAAAAAGATATTGCTAAATGGACATGATTCTTCTATTGTTATAAATAATAAATACAAATTACTCTCCAATAAATATAACTTTATACTTGATGGTAATGAAGTCGTATTTGATTCTTTTTATAACCAGAGCACTATCAATCTAAAACAAGATCCAGATGGTTATAAAACTGTAAATGGAAATAATCTTGATGGTGAATTAATAAGTAGCTTTTTAGATAAAAAATTAATCAGTGGTGGAAAAGTTAATTTTGTCTCCAGTGGATTTGATGATAATATAAAAGGTAAAGTATTTTTAGAAAACAACAAAATTGAAAATTTGGCTTTTGTCAATAACTTAATACTGTTTTTAAACACCTCTCCAGCGTTAGTGAACCCTTTCTTTATCATCCCCGCGGTCATTAATATTGCGCAAAATAAGGGCGTTTCTGTTGATGGCTACTATGTAAAAAAAGGAAATATTGAATTTGATTATGACTTAAGTAAAAATATTTTCAATGCTGAAAAAATCGTCACTGAAGGCAGCGTTGTTGATTTCAATGGTTATGCAAAACTTGATTTTGAAAATTCAGAAATAAACTCAACGATGAATGTTGCATTTCTCAAAGTCTATTCAAATATCGTAAAAGAGATTCCTATATTAAATTATATATTCTTAGGTGAAGATAATAAAGTGACAACAAAAGTTGATATCAGTGGTGATTTAAATGATCCTAAATATACTACAAACTTAGTTGAAGATGGGGCTAAGATACCTATTGATGTAGTTAAAAGAATATTCAATCTGCCTAAAAAAGCAATAGATTCTTTAAGCAAATAAAAAAGTAAGCTAAATTATTCGTTTCTTAATACATCAATAACATCGATGTTTGTTGCTTTTTTTGCTGGATAATACGATGAAAATACAACAATAACAACCGCACCAATTAATATTGAAACAAAATCAGTCGTTGATAATTCAAGTGGAAGTTTTGACGTTCCATATACATCTGCTGGAAGTGAGATAATATTAAAGTTATCGAGCAAGTAAATTCCAAAAAATCCCAATCCTACGCCAAGGATTATTCCACTAAAACCAACGATAGTTCCAAGCCGTAGAAAAATATGTTTAATCTCTTTTTTTGATGTTCCCATTGATAAAAGTAGGGCGATCTCTTTTCTTCTACTCATTACAGTCATTAAAAGCGAACTGATGATGTTTAAAGAGGCAATTAGGATGATGAGCATTAAAACAATAAAAAGGGCTTTCTTTTCCATTTCCATTGCAGCAAAGAAGTTTCCATTTTGTTGCCACCAACCTACAATTCCTGCATTGCTGTTTTTTAATTCATTTTTTATTAATAAAATATCATTAAAAGCATCATCGGAATAGATATGAATACCATCATAGGTATCACTGTCTTTTTTTAATAGAGTTTGTAAAGCTTCAATAGTTGTGTACATATAGGCTTTATCATAAGCATTAAGCCCTGATTTGAAAGCATTTTTGTATTTGAATCGTTTCATCTTTGGCATCATTGAAAAACCACTTGGATCTATACTTGTAAAATACAGAGTCATCTTTTCATTTTTATTTAAATAAAGTTTGTCTTTGATACCTTGACCTAAAATAATGTCGTATTTGTTTATGGTTGTATTTAAAGCAGCTTTTTTATAAATAGAGTTGATTTGCATCTCTTTATCTTTATCCACTCCAAAAATCATACCTCCACTCATAGAGTCACCATTTTGAATAATAGCTTGAGATGACAGATACGGTGAAAATTGTAAATTAGGAAATTTCTTTTCAAGAGAGGCTACCATCTCTTTATTGATAGAACCTTCTACTTTTGGATAAATTGAGAGGGGATAGTTCATTGTAAAGAGCTTGTCTTTAAATTCTTTTGCTGTTCCATTCATAATTGCCATAGATACAATAAGTACCATAACTCCAATAGCAACACCTACAAATGCCAAAATAGCACTTATAGATATAAATGGATTTTTCGTATCAAATTTTAAATATTTTTTTACAATAAAGTTTACAAGTTTAGTATTCATTTTAAATCAATGAGGTGTATGAGTTATGAGTGTATATCACAACTCATAACAGCTTACTAACCTGCAAGTACTCCTTTTTTTGGACCACTTTTACCACAACATTGTTTATACTTCTTACCACTGCCACAAGGACACGGTTCATTTCTTGCAATTTTCTTTTCAATGACTGGCGCTGACCCAGCTGCATTTGTCGTGTGTTTGTCTTTACCATCTTCCATATCAGATACCATTTGATCTAACATTTCTTTGTCTCTATTCTCATCATCTTCGTTTCGTAATTGAATAGTAAATAGAACTTTAATAACCTCAAATTTGATTGAAGAGATTAAATCAATAAACATATTGTAACTCTCTTTTTTATATTCAACCAAAGGATCTTTTTGATTATATCCTCGAAGTCCAATTCCTGTTTTCAGTGTATCCATAGAGTATAAGTGCTCTCTCCATGCATTGTCAAGAATTTGAAGGTATAAGATTCGCTCTATTTCACTTCTTTGATCTGGTGCTGCTGCACTCATTTTATCTTCATAAACCGTTTTAATAATATGAGTTATTGCTTCTTCACACTCTTCAAATGAGTTTGATTTGATATCATCTTCTGTTATTACAAGGTTTAAATCTTCTCTTATTTTTGCTACAACTGCTTCATAGTTATAATCTTCAGTTGGCATACCATCAATTATTTCAGCACTTGCCATTAAGTTTGTAACGTATTCCAGTCTGTTTTCATTTAGTTTTGCATCAATATCAAATTTTGTATCTAATAAGTCATTTCTAAATGAATAAATAACAAGTCTTTGTTTATTAGCAACATCATCATACTCTAAAAGATGTTTTCTAGATTCAAAGTGCATTGTCTCAACTTTTTTCTGTGCGTTTTCAACTGCTCTTGTTACCATTTTTGATTCGATGTGTTCACCATCTTCAATACCAAGTCTTTCCATGATACCTTTGATTTTGTCACTTCCGAAAATTCGAAGTAAGTTATCTTCAAGACTTAAGTAAAATTGAGATTCACCCACATCACCTTGTCGTCCAGATCTTCCTCGAAGTTGATTATCAATTCTTCTACTCTCATGTCTCTCTGTACCAATGATTGCTAAACCACCAAGGGCAAGTGTCTCTTCAGTTAGTTTAATATCAACACCACGCCCAGCCATATTGGTTGCAATCGTAACTGCACCCATTTGCCCAGCATCGGCAATAATCTTACCTTCTTGTTCATGTTGTTTTGCATTTAAAACGGTATGTGGTACTTTTGCTGCTTTTAATAGTTTGTGTAAGTGTTCTGATTTTTCAATTGAACCAGTTCCAACGAGAACTGGCTGACCTTTTTTATTGTATTCTTGAATTTTTTTACAAGCTGCTTCAAATTTTTCTAATTCACTTTTGTAAATTAAATCATTTTTATCATTTCTTTTTGCTGGAACATTTGTAGGAATAGAAACAACATCCAGTGAATAAATTTCAGCAAACTCAGTTGCTTCAGTTTGTGCAGTTCCCGTCATACCTGCTAGTTTGTTATACATTCTAAAGTAGTTTTGGAATGTAATGTCTGCTAGGGTTTGTGACTCATCTTGAATTTTAACGTTTTCTTTTGCTTCAAGTGCTTGGTGTAACCCTTCACTGAATCGTCTACCTTCACTAAGTCGTCCAGTGAACTCATCAACAATGATAACTTCGTTGTCTTTTACAACATAATCAACATCTTTGATAAAAATATAGTTTGCTTTTAATGATTGATCTAAGTGATGAGAAAGCATTGCATTTTCTAATGAGTATAAATTATCTACTTCAAAAAGTTTTTCTGCATTTGTATTACCTTGCTCTGTTAAAAGAACTGTTTTGTTCTTTTCATCAACCACAAAATCACCTGTTGTTTTAGCACTTTCACTTGCATCTTTAGGTTCAATTCTCTCACCACGTTCAAGTTGTAAAGAGATATCATGCGCTTTTTGATAATTTGCACTTTTGTGATTGGTTGGACCTGAAATAATTAAAGGAGTTCTTGCTTCATCAATTAAAATTGAATCCACTTCATCCACAATTACAAAGTTGTGATGGTTTTGAACTTTTTCTTCTGAGTCATATCTCATGTTGTCTCTTAAGAAGTCAAATCCAAATTCATTGTTTGTACCATACGTAATATCAGCACTGTATTGCTCTTTACGTTGTTGCTCATCGTGAATATCACCTAAAATAGCTCCAACAGTAAATCCTAAGAAGTTATATAAAGGTTCAAGTTCTTTTGCATCTCTGCTTGCAAGGTAATCATTTACAGTTACAACATGAACACCTTTTCCAGTCATTGCATTTAAAACTACAGGTAGAGTTCCAACTAAAGTTTTACCTTCACCTGTTTTCATTTCAGCAATTCTTCCGTCGTTTAGAACCATACCACCAATAAGTTGTACATCATAGTGTCTTAAACCAAGTGTTCTTTTGCTGGCTTCTCTTGTCATTGCAAAGGCATCATATAATATGTCATCTAAAGTTTTTTCTTCATTTTGAACTTGTTTTTTAAGTTCTTCAAAAGTAGATTTTAACTCTTCATCACTTAGTGCTTCATACTTTGGCTCAAGTGCATCAATTTCTTTTGCTTTTTTAAGATATCTTTTTACTTCTTTATCATTTTGTGTTCCGAAAATTTTTGAAAAAATATTTAACATAAAATAAAATCCTTTTTGATATAATGCGCAGATTATATTAAAATAAAGGTTAAAAGATGTTTTATAAGTTGATTTTTACGTTCATGTTTATTATTTCTTCTTCTTGGGCAGCTCAAGAGGTAGAAGATATTAAAACTTTTGAGGCAAAATTTACACAAACCATAATAAACAGTTCTGATAAAAAGATTGTATACAAGGGCAAAATCTATATCAAAGACCAAACTAAAATAGTCTGGAAATATGAAAGTCCTATTATAAAAAATGTCTACATAGACAGAGATTTTGCAATTATTGACGAGCCAGAGTTAGAGCAAGCAATTTTCACTTCTTTGAAAAAAGAGATTAATATTGTCAAACTCATAAAAGAAGCAAAAAAAATAGAACCAAATATTTACAAAACCACTATGTATGATACTGATTATACGATTCAAATAGAAAACAGAAGAATCAAGTCTGTGAAATATAAAGATGAATTGGAAAACAGTATTGCTATTGTCTTTTCTGATATTTTACAAAATCATAAGATAGATGAATCAAATTTCAAATTTAATCCTCCTATTGGATATGACATTATACGAAAATAAGTAATTATTCAGTATCATTGCGAATTAGGTACAACAGATAATAGCTTGAAGCAATTCAAGAGGAAAGTCTGGGCTGCCGTGAAGTAGGGTTCCATCTAACGGATGGCTAGAGTAATCTAAGGGAAAGTGCAACAGAAAGTATATCGCCACTTTAAGAGACTCTCACACATCTGTGTGTTTGTTTTTGTGGTAAGAGTGAAACGGAGAGGTAAGAGCTCCCCAGTGCTTAGAGTAATCTTCGCAGCTATGTAAACCCAACCTGCAGCAAGAAGAGATGGTAACAAACTTCACAATAAGTTTCTCTTCGCTAGAGCGTTCAAGTAATTTTTCGCCTAGACAAATTATTATCATAAACAAAACTCAGCTTATAGTTGTGCCTATTT
>Ga0105351_1000846_pt1 | contig 14249 bp, 14 predicted proteins | sample EN4Hudsemesocosm_FD_83662 | JGI IMG/M metagenome (GOLD analysis project Ga0105351, IMG submission 83662) | Methane-oxidizing microbial communities from mesocosms in the Hudson Canyon - EN4B Hudson Canyon | ecosystem: Environmental > Aquatic > Marine > Cold seeps | place: Hudson Canyon... | reverse complement strand
TGGTATTTGTAGAAATAACGCTAACCAGAACCTCTTCAGATATATTCAATAAATTTAATCAGGCCGTGGTAAATCTTGCCCCCGTTCTTGAATGCCATTTAGTTTCAGGGAATTTCGACTATTTGATAAAAGCCCGGGTTGCCAATATGGAGGAATACAGAAAGTTTCTTGGTGAAACATTACTTACACTACCTGGAGTGGCGGACTCAAGAAGTTATGTTGTTATGGAGGAAGTTAAAGAGACGCTGAGCATTCCCATTACCTAAGCATATCTAAATGCAGGTATGTCATGTTATTTGAAGAACCAGCTCTCTATATTCGCTGCAGGGTAACTCTCTCACCCTAACCTCATCCACCACGAATTGTTCATTGCAGTTCTCACAACAAACCTTTTTATCTCTTATTTTATGCAAAGTAGTGGTCGAAATCACCACCGAAGATACTCTCCACGAGCTGCATTTGTCACAAAATAATTCTGTCACTTTGCAGCCTTCAGATGTGGCTGGTGAATCTTCCAGGCGATCACACATTACAAATTTATTATGTAACCAAGGAATTTGAAGTTCCTGTCTATCAACATCTATGACCCAAATCTCATCCAGCATCTCAGTCACCCTCACCCGGGCACTTTGTGCATCTTTAGCGGTAACGATTATTGGGCTTTTATATTGAATCGAGCTCCACAAAGCCTCACCCAAATACTCCTTTTTAGGTATTAACTTCCAATATTCCATCATGGCAACCTATTATGAGATTTTATTTTTTATGTTTCTCATAATGTTAGCTCATAATATCATAAAATATTAGTACCTCTACAGAGATAACTGCTACATCAAAGCAGCGTTTTCCAATTACATAAAGAAAGTTGTTTCATCAGTGCAGCACACAAAGAAACAAAACCTCAGCCTCCCATTTTTCAACCTAAGCTATTCATAGAATCACATAATGAAGAAGAGCGAAATAGTGAAGAGCACTCCCTAAAATCAAAAAAATGTGCCTAATAATATGGGTTACTACAAGGTCAATAGCATTGAGGCTACACTTTTAAATAAGCAGGGGGGCAAGAAGCACATTGCTCAAACTCGCCATGATCATGAGAGCAAAATAAAGTGATATCTGAACGCTCTGTTTTTAAAGTGCGTAATCGCTTTTGATTATAAATTCGCTCAGCCCGGCTGGTTTCATCAATCATTTGAGTCAGTGATAAGCCTGGCGCGCAGTGGGGCTTTGCCAATGACATTTCATCATGGTCAAAATAAGCATCACCACAATGTAAAATCCAACCTTCAGTCGTGGGCACCGCTACACCGCAATGGCCTCGACTATGGCCATGTAGAGGGATCAGCAAGAGGTCTTGCAAGCGACCCCCCAATACTTGAACACTTTCAAAATCAAGCCAGCGCTCTCCTTCAAACCGGTGTAGTTGCCAGTCAGGGTTATGTTTCCACATTTGACGCCTATAACGAACCGTTTCAATCAATGAACAAGGTTCTGTTGCCGCGCTGTATTCTTTCTCATGTAAATGTACTTTGGCATTAGGGAAATCTACGATACCACCCGCATGGTCTGGGTCTAAGTGGGTTAATATAATATGCCTGACATCATCTCGCTTAAACCCTAACTTTTCTATTTGGTAGAGTGCCGTTTGTGCAGGGTCCATTATTGGGTTCATTGCTTTTTTTACGACCAAACCCATGCGCGAAGCGCTCCGCATATCTTCAACACCAAATCCGGTATCAACCAGTATTAGCCCTTCATTGGACTCAATAAGGAGGCAGTGACATGAGAGTAGGCCTTTCTCAAACAGCCCTCCTTTGCCATTAAAGAATTTGGCACCCTGAGGGCACAGCGTTGCACAATTTAGGTGATGAATTCGGTAAGCCATTTAACCTCTCAAATAAAATAATTATAAGAAATAAAAAGCACTATTACTTAATTGTACAAAAGTATCAATATATGAAGATGGCTATTGAGACGTGCTTTCAGGTGTAGGCGTAGACATAGATGCCGTGCCACGCCTGCCTTTTGCTTTTGTAAATAGCTCCCAGACAAGGTCTTCTCTATAAATATCTTCTACTGCTTTTTTAAAGTCGGGGATTAATGCTTGGTAAGCAGACTTATTAGAAAAGTGAAGCCACCACTCCTTTTTATTCAAAACAAAAGGCTCACCCCATACTTTAGGTTGAAGTTCTAAATTATACAGCGCCTCTTCCAGACCAGACTGTGAGCCAACAATGGCATCAACGCGGTTTACATTCAGCATCCTGAACCCACTTTCATAGTTCACAACAGTGAATTTATTAATATTAGTATCTGAATCAAAACGAGGTTCAAAATTTGCGAGCCTCAGCACCGCAATATTCCCGAGTGAATAAAGGTCGTCATAAGAACGAATCTTAAACTCTTTACGTGGAATAATAAGGACTTTAGATTTAGAAATTTCACCTATATACGTAACATAAGGCTTTAGTGATTTATTTTTAAATATAATGGCAAGATCCAAATCACCTCGCCTCATACTCTCAACAACACGAGGGTAAGGATGATAAATAATTTTAATTTTAACCTTTAGCTCTTTTTCAAGCATATGGAAAATATCAACAACAACCCCACGATCAACATTTTCGTTAGGGTACGCAAAGGGTGGGAAAGGAGGCAGACCAACTCGTAATACAGGCAACTCAGAAGACATTTCGTCTGCGCACGCAAAAGCCGAAAAGCAAAGAGCCAATAGAAATACAACGCGCCTTAATATCATGCAGTCCTTATCACCTGAAAAATAGCGATCCTAGAGAGGAGCTGTGCTTATTAACATTTACCTATTAACAATTTAGTTCTAAGCCCACATTTGTCAATTCAGATTTGTTTTATCAATGAGTTAACACTATTAAAAATCAATACTATACTGATCTTTGTGGTTACATTTCTAATAAAATTAAAGAGTTTACTGTGAGCACATTAAGCCATCAAACCTCATCGTTTTTATTAGCCTGTTTATTCAGCATCAATGTTTGGTGCGAAGAAATTAATTATCTCGTAGTTGAAGATATTTCAGAACCCTTTCAGATTACCGATAATAATGAAAGTAAAGGGGGGATTGTTTCTGACATCATAGATGAAGTATTCAAGGGGTCTCAGCACTCCATTACACGTCATGTTCTACCGTTAAAACGTATCTACAAGCTAGTAGAATCTGGTGAAGTCTCAAACTGGATAGCCTATGATGCAAAGGTATGGAATGCATTAAGCCAATGGGGGAATTTTGTTGATGAGCCTCTATTCCCCGTTAACCATACTTATCTAACTTGCCAACAAAACGCGCCAGTGCAAATATCATCAAGCAAAGATATAGAAACACACAACGTAGCTATCATCAAAAACTTTGATTACCCAGAACTTACACAACTACAGCAAACAGGCAAACTGAGCCTCACCTCTGTGGATGGTTACCAGCAAGGCATTAACTTGGCCGGTTTAAATAGAATTGATGGTTTTGTTGAGATGGAGTTACGCCTTCGTTTTAATATTCAGCAAGAGCAACTAAACAAACCCTGTTTTCAATTTATAGATATGAGCCAAGTGATTCCTAAGTATTCCATTTATTTAACCATAGACAAAAAGAATAAGAGCGGACTGAATGCATTTGTCTTGCAACGTATCAACACCTTAAAAGAAACAAACGTTATTAATAATATTTTAAGTCATTACACTAAGCATTCACTATAACCAAAAAGCTTCCCCGGGTGCCAAAGGAGATATTTTAATTCCGTATTTCCGAGCCTCTTTTCTAAACCAGCGAATAGGCTCCCCCATCGGTTCATCAGAAAGATCATACGTTCCAAAATGCATAGGAATAACCTCTTTAGCTCCCAAGATTTTTGCAGCATTTATAGCCTCTAAAGGATTAATGTGTGATGACTTCATCATAAAGTCCGGGCTATATGCCCCGATAGGAAGAATACAAATATCAACAGGTCCCACGGTTTCGAAAATTTCCATAAAATGCTTGGAGTGAGCTGTATCTCCTGCAAAGTAGATTTTCTTCCCCCCTGCCTCAATTAAAAAGCTACCCCATAACACAGAATTAAAATCAAATAAACCTCTTCTGTGCCAATGATAACTGGGTAGCAAGGTTACCTTTACCTCATTACATGTATCATAACGCTGATACCAAGCCGCACATTGATATCGAGGTTTGGCGACAGTATTTATATAAAGTTCATCCATATTAAGTGGCATCAAAGCTTCAACGTTAGGAAATCGGTCTGAAATATCCTTTACACTTTGTGTATCAAAGTGATCAAAATGGGCATGAGACACAAGTAAATAATCCAGAGATGGCAAGTCACCTAAAACGGCAGGAAGAGCAGCTTTTCTTTCAATAAATGGTAAATCATAAAAACATGGGTCGGTAACAAATGTAGTGTTATTTAAGCGGATAGCAAATGACGCATGCCCGAGCCATACAAGGCCATCATTAGTGTTTGAAAGAAATGTAGAACTTGATGAAACCGGTAATTTATACTGCTCCTTGGCTTTCTCCTCTCGCTGAGGGTTAGATGTTAATTTCCACCGAAGCACGTCAAATATCGGAGCGCCGCCAATAGTATAATCATTAATGAATTGCCCATTTTTCCAATAATTTCCTACTTCCCCTTTTTTAATAAAAGGAAGAGATGTATTAAATAAATAATCTGATGACACAGCCCTATCTAATACGTTCTTTGCACCAGACATAGGGACTCCTGGCATAGTAACCTCTGTCGTTTTTCTCATCTCATAATCCTTTATCGAGCAGCCTAGCATTAACTTACTGCTTAAACCTACAATCAACTCCCTGCGGGATAACATATAACAGTCTCATAAATTTAAGGCCTTGGTACAACATAACCCAAGACAATGAACTAAGTTAGTTGATGATTAGAGATTAACCACTACCAATGACAGTAACGATATTAAAACAAGCATAATGTGGACTTGTTGAACTTGTGGCATTTTTATCCAGTAGGCAAACCATAACCCTCCACACAGGAAAAAGAACCATGTCATTAACATTGAGCTCAACCAATGTTCGCCACCGACGTTGCCATGCTCAAACCTTCAGCACTACCACCAGATATAATCTGCTGTAATAATAAAACATCAGCATACCAGAGTATGATTGAAGATATTATTTGCAGTACAATCGCAAAAACAAGGCTGGCTACAGGCATCCAGTTTGAGTCTACAGCCCGCCATAATAAAGCCTTTCCTCCAGGCGTCTCGTTGTCCTGTTTTATAAGCACCATTCTCATCATAGCAGCAACCAAACCTACATTGGTTTTGGGGTCGGTTATATTGTTTATAACTGCAATTGAGCACCAAAGTGCAAGACCTGAAATTAGCGTTATTTTGACTATGAGTAAGCTCGTAATAGCATCCATAAATTACATCCTTTAATTGATAATCCTTTTAACATCCCTAATGGGTCACACACTTTCTGTGGCGAGATCAGACTCTTTGTGTTTGGTATTAATCCCGCTCTCGTGCATTGAAAAAACCTCTAGTGCACGAGTATCTTCGATATCTTTTAATACTGACTTGGGGTACCCCGTGCCTCGACAAGTGATTTTACAACAAGGTTGATCGAGCTGAATAAATTCAGTTTCTGCGATACATTTAAGTGAATGTTCTCCTTTCCAGCTGATATTTCTTAACGTCAGCTGAATGCCTACCTCTAGTGGAAATACAAAGTTCTGAAACTCAACAGACATTTGATTAAGCGCATAAGAAAAGACACCTTTCTTTTTATCATCCATCAGATGCTCTTCAACTGTGGCCATGAACATTTGACGCGCCGCTTCAATCAATATGTTACCTTGAAGATGTTTTCCAGTAGTATGATCCATCATTTCAGCACAACGATCATCTAATGCTAAGTGAGCACGATAGACGTCCGGCTCAATTTCTTCTGGTTCTGTGATAAAAACATTCTCACCATTCACCTTGTGAACCAGAGCTTTATCTACTCGCCTCCCCTGTTTTCTTATCAACTCAAAATCATCTAGTCTTCCAAGAGATGATAAGTAAGCTTGAAGGTTTGTTAGCCGCTCATCATCTAACCCTTGCGCTATCACATAGGTTCCTGCTTTCGCAGTATTTGCATCAAGCATTTTAAGAAACTGACTAAAGCCGTGTACATTATTTAATTCATGCAACTCAGTAAAAGCATCACCAATAATATAATTCATCATGTTATCCATCCCTACGTTATTAAAGTATTTTTATTAATCCTGAGTCACACTTGAATCACTTCCCATAAATACTCGAAGCTGCTCTATTAAGCTATCTTCATCTTCCTCAAGCTTTTCCATGAGTTTAATGCTACCTGGTAGCTCTGAAATAACGTCAGATTCTTCTTTATTCATTTGCTGAGCTTTCATTTTTCTCTCCTTAGATTCAAAATGTCATTAAGCTGAACTGCAACCAGCTCACTGACGTCAAGGAACATTCTAGAAAAATGGTCTACAGTCAGACTATAAACAACAACCAATAATGGTTATTGGTTAAACTAATACTCAAGTCATAAATTAACTCCTAATATAATTTGATAGGAACTATTTTGTATAAACTGCACCTAATAAACTCAGAAAACATTCCTGTTAATTAATTGAATAATGTTGTCCAAAATACAATGAAAAAAAACACTCGCGCTGAAAAAGCACAATTAAAAAGCCAGGCAATCCTGAAAGCTGCAGCTTCATTATTCGTAAAATCCGGCTATGCAGGCACCTCGATGAGTGAAATTGCTAAAGAAGCAAAAGTCACTCAAAGCCTGATTCACCATTATTTTGGAAGCAAAAAAGAGTTATGGGCTGAAGTTAAACGAACCTTCTTCAGTCGCTATATTGAAAACCAGGAAGGAATCATGGATAAGCATGAGTCCTCGCCAGTCAAACTACTGGAACAAACTCTTCGCCAACGGTTTGAGTTTTTTAGAAACAACCCAGATGTCTCACGTTTCTTAAGCTGGATGGAGCTCGAACAGGATACAACAGGTCTTGAGGATGGCGACGATCTGTTTCTTTCAGCATTAAAAGAAATTCGTCACGCTCAATCAAAAGGTATAATAAGAGAAAATATAGATCCTAAGTATATTTTATCAGTCCTTATATCTATGACTAATTACTGGTTTCGAGCCAGGCACTTTTTTCAACACTGGTTTTCTCTTGAAACCCAAATATCTACAGCTAATGATGAGCCGATAGATGATCAAACTTATCTTGATGAGGCACTAAATATTTTCTTTAGAGGAATCCTGAACCCCAAAATAGAATAATTAGCTTTTAGCCACTATCGGAAAAAACTTTTAGTAAAACTCACCGTATTTTTTACTCCTACCTTCTCAACTGTCAAAAAAATTTAACTCAAATTGATTGATCGATCAGTCAATTTGAGTTATAAAATTATCTCACATAAACACTGATGAGGATAAAAGGATGGCCTTATGGTTTTCAAATGGTGTGATTAGGTATCGATGGATGATTCTAATCTCAACCTTAATGTGCGTAATACTGTTCGGGATTGGAGCAAAAGGCCTATCTCTCAGTACAGACTACAAGCACTATTTCAAAGAAAAAAATCAACAGCTTATTGATTACGAATACATACAAAAAACATTTACTAAAGGTGATAACGTTCTGTTTGTCGTTAGTAGCCGCTCAGGGGATATTTATAACAAAAGCAGTTTGCAATCCATTGAAGCTCTCACCAGCAAGGCATGGAAGTTACCCTACACAATTAGGGTTGAATCTATTACAAACTTTCAGAATAGCTATGGTGATGAAGATAATCTAATTGTAGAAAAATTGGTGAAAAACTCAGACACCCTTAATGCTTCTGATATTCAAAAAATTAAAGATATTTCACTTTCAGACCCATTAATTAAAAAGCGACTAGTTTCGTATGATGGCTCAACTGCTGCAGTCAATGCCGTTGTGGAATGGCCATCACAACAACCAAAAGATGGAGTCATCAAAGTTGTTACTACTGCACGACAACTCGCTGCAGAAATAATGGAAGAAAACCCTGACATAGTTATTGAGTTAACAGGACAGGTGCTGATAAATAACGCCTTCCCAGAAGCCGCTCAGGTTGATGGAAAAACATTAATGCCCATCATGTTTTTGGTAATACTGTTTGTATTAGCCTTTATGTTACGGGATGTCGCATCCATTTTCGCAACGCTATTAGTTATTATTTTTTCTATAGTTGTCGCCATGGGCTCTGCGGGCTGGTTTAAAACAATATTAACACCACCAGCTACATCTGCGCCTAATATTATTCTTACTATTGCTGTAGCAAACGCCGTACATATTCTCGTCAGCTTTATTAATATTTTACGCTCTGAGAACAAATCAAAAAATGAGTCTATTAAGGAGAGTATACGGGTTAATATACAACCTATTCTACTCACAAACCTAACGACTGTTTTCGGTTTCTTAACTCTCAACTTTAGTGACTCCCCCCCTTTTAATACGCTAGGAAACATCACCGCAGTAGGTGTATTAGCAGCAATGGTTCTGTCACTAACATTTTTACCAGCTCTTATATCTACACTCCCCATACGCAAAAAAGGAAACCCAACGCGTGGGAGTGCAACCATGAGAAAATTTGCTGACTGGGTGATAAATAAAAGAACAGCCATCCTTATTGGGTTTGGAGTAACCACCATTTGTGTAGCCGTATTGATTCCTAGAAACGAAGTAAATGACATTTTTGTTCATTACTTCGATGAGTCTATGCCTATTCGTACAGCGACTGATCATGCCACTGAGAAACTTACAGGCCCGCTTAACATTAGCTATGCTGTAAGCGCTCAACGTTCAGGGGGCATTTATGACCCGCTTTATCTAAAAAAGCTAGACCAATTTGCTACTTGGCTTAAGGAACAGCCAGAAGTAAATCATGTATCAACCATCACAGATGTATTCAAACGACTCAATTTGAATATGCACAACAATGCTCAAGAATGGTATCGCTTGCCAGAAGATACGTCTCAAGCCGCGCAGTATATGCTGCTTTATGAAATGTCACTCCCCTTAGGCTTTGACTTAAATAACCAAAAAAATGTTGATAACTCATCTACACGACTAGTCGTTTCGCTAAAGATAGTTTCAACAAACACTCTTATAGCGTTCGAACAAAAGGTAAAAAACTGGGTACATAACTCTGCCCCTGAATGGAAGGTTCAAGGTTCGAGCCCTGCTCTTATGTTTGCTCACATAGGCAAGAATAATATCTGGAGCATGCTCGAAGGAACAACGATCGCTTTAATACTTATCTCCCTAACACTCATTATTGCCTTGGGGTCATTTAAATACGGTATGTTGAGTATGGTACCAAACCTTCTGCCTGCTGCGATGGCCTTTGGTGTGTGGGGGCTCTTTGTTGGTCAAATAGGGTTAGCCTCGTCAATAATTACCGCGATGACATTAGGCATAGTTGTTGATGACACTGTTCATTTCTTATCTAAATACCTAAGGGCAAAAAGAGAGAAAAATCTTAGCCCTGAAGAATGTATTCGTTATGCATTTGAACATGTAGGTACTGCGCTCTGGGTGACTTCTGCTGTTCTTTTTGCCGGATTCATGGTGCTAGCCCTCTCCCCCTTTAAATTAAACAATCAAATGGGTCTATTAACGGCGATTACCATTGCTTTTGCACTTTTTGTCGATTTCACATTACTTCCATCATTACTATCAATCAAGAAAGGAAAAAAGTCTGATGAAAAAGATACATCTGATTTATCCGATACTGCTATTGCTTAGCGAATCAAGTATTGCCATTGAAAACAATGCAGCAATACCTATCGTACAAAAATACCACGCACAAAATAACGGCTTTGGCGATTTTTCTGGAAATCTAACGATGACCTTAAGAAACAGCGCTCAAGAAGAAAGTAAGCGTATGTTGAGAATCAGAACCGTTGAAGTTCCAGGCGAAGGAGACAAAAGTATGATTGTTTTCGACAAGCCCTCAGACGTCAGAGGAACCGCATTACTCACACACTCACATAAAACAGATAACAATGACCAATGGCTGTACCTCCCTAGCCTTAAACGAGTTAAGCGCATATCAACCAGTAACCAAAGTGGCCCATTCTTAGGAAGTGAGTTTGCCTTTGAGGATCTTTCTTCAGAGGAAATGGAAAAATACAACTATAAGTTCTTAACAGAAGAGAACTGTGGTGATTCCGTTTGCTATACGTACGAACAGCACCCTATCAATAAGAATTCAGGTTATACCCGACAAATCGTCACCATGGACAAATTTAAGATGCGGCCAGTATCAGTTCAATATTATGACCGTAAAGATGCATTACTTAAAACACTAACCTACAGCAATTATCAATTATATCTTGATAAGTACTGGCGATCTCACCAGATGGATATGGTTAACCACCAAACCGAAAAAAGCACCACCCTCTTGTGGGAGGACGTTGTGTACCAAGCAGGCCTTGAAGAAAGAGCTTTTAGCAAACAAGGTCTAAAGCGAATTCGCTAAAAAGGTAGATGTAAATGGCAATGCTTATCATTAGGTATTGCCATTCTAAATACGCAAGACGCAATATATCTGGGGTTTTCCATGACAACAAATTCTGCAGCTTTTTTTGACGTAGACGGAACACTATTGAGCATTACCAGCTTACGCTGTTTTCAAGAGTATTACTTAAAAAATAGCCTTACGATTCCTGACACAGAACGAGAGTCACTAAGAAAGTCTTTTATTCGCTTATTTACAGACTACCGTCACGTAGGTAAAAACAGAGAATATATTAACAGGGAATTTTATCGGACATTTTACGGTAGAAATAAAGAAGAAGTCCTAAGACAAGCATACAAATGGTGGAATTGGGAACTAAAAAATCAATCATCACTTTTTGTAGACTCTGTTGTTTACGAATTACAGAAACACCAAAAGAGTAACCGTAAAACAGTACTAGTATCAGGTTCATGCTATGAAATTCTAAAACCAATAGCTGAACATTTAAATGCTGACGACCTACTTTGCACAGAATTAGACATAAATGAAGGAGTCTACACAGGTGAAATATTAGGAGAGCAATTTATTGGAGAAGGAAAACGCACAGCAATAAACCTTTACTGTAAGAACCACAACCTTAAATCAGATCAGTGCTTTGCGTATGGTGACCATATCTCAGATTTGCCAATGCTCGAGTCGGTTGGAAATCCCTTTGTGATCCTTGGAGACCAAGCTCTGGAAACAGTAGCAAATAGTCGGGGCTGGTTGAGACTACAAAGAAATACTCAATTGAATGCCAAACTAATTTAACACTGAAGACCCAGTTTTTTTAGCAGTAACAAGAATTTAAAGGTTTTCCAAATGCCATGTAAAGACATAAACCTAAATTTACTTATATCCCTTGATGCCTTGCTAAAGCATGAGAGCGTGTCACACGCTGCCTGCCATCTTGGAGTAAGTCAGCCTACAATGAGCCAAACACTAAAGCAACTCAGAGCATTACTTCAAGATGCACTACTAGTGAGGCATGCAGGTAAAATGTCTTGTACTCAGTTAGCCAAAGACCTACAACCAAGAATAAGACATATATTATGTGAAATAGAAAACACACTGATTACAAACCAACCCAATGATCCATCCATGTATCAATGTGAATTGAATATGACATGCGATGACTCTGTCGCAACAATTTTTCTATGCCCACACTTGAAAGAGTTACAATCCTTAGCCCCAGGAATAAAAATCAATCTGTTAAACCTCTCACCAAGAGAGACCATTGCACAATTGCTCAATGGTGAGCTCCATTTAGCAATTGGTAGCTTCTCTCGACTTCCAGAAACTTTATATTCACGAGAGTTATTATATGATGAATTAAAACTGCTCGTCCGGGAAAACCACCCTCTAGGTCACTCACTACTACCCACAAGTTGTACGCTTGCCTCTCTTCCTCGGGTAAATATTGAGGATGGTGCTTGTTGGAGTAAAATAGCAAATGCATCCCTTTTACATCAGGACTCGCCATCCTTACTTTCTGTATCATCACCATTACCTGGAATATTCAGCCTGTTGCAGACCGATGCATATATGCCAGTTCCCCATCTAACAGCCAACTTTTTTATTGAATTCTTTCCATTAAGAATAGTTCCATTGCCAGGGGAAACTTCAAAAATAACATGGAAGGAAGTCTGGGGGGCATATCATCACAACAACCCTGCTTTAAGATGGCTTAGGCACACTTTGTTTGAAAAAATCACAGACAGTCAATGCAACACTCAACTTACTAGTCACAGTTTAAACATGCAAAAAAGACAATAAGCCCTTCTAATCAAAACAAATTACATCAACTAAAGATATTGAAGCTAAAACTTAGTCATCATCAATTTTTTTGATTACTCAGAATTAACTCAGTTAGAAAGGCGGAAAAACTAAGCCTTGTTCCTGTGGAAGGATACCAACAAGGCATTAGTCTAACGCCAATCATTCAACTTAAAATCAAACACCAGCTCTTCAGATTCTAAGCGTAATATTCCTGCCTCAGGTATAGTAATGACCCAGCGTGAATCATTTAATGCCAATGATTTACTGTTTTCAGTATAGTTATTACAAGGTACGTTTATAAATTCAACTTGTTGAAAAACAAGCGAATCGCTCTCAAGCAGGGCCATTGCACTAAACTGTCTGCAGCCATCATGCACCTCTACAAACATCTGATCACCAAAGTCTAGGGTAGGTAATACATTAAATTGACTGATATCCACTGACTCATTATTTATAGCCGTTAACATCCAGCGGTGATGCTGTAAGTCAGCTGGGGTTACTTCATTATTGTTCGAGCACCCACCGATTAAAACAACAAGTAAAAAGACAAACCCTATTTTTCTCATAACATGAACCCTGCGCGGTTAACCATTACGCTCTCTTCCGCAATATTCAAATTAGCGATTAGACAGCGTTTCATTCACTCGAGTGGTCATGCGAATAATTTGTGGCCAGTCATAAGAAACAATATCTTGTCCATGAGCTAAATTATTGCGTAATGACTCAACTTCTTTAACAGCCATTTTAGCTTCTCGTCTTGAGCTATAGCCAAACTGCTCCAGGTGGACGGGGTCTTCCAGCAAAATAAGCGCTTTATCTGATAGCTGTACACAATCCAATAGCTCACATTGCTGCCCTCGCCTTTCTCGCTCTACCTTAAGCTCTTTGGCTTTAGCTAGCCTGGCAGGTGTCGAAAACTTAACCCAATCACCACTTGGCCAGGTTAGTTTAATCTGATCCGCAATATATTGTTCAATTAAGGTAATGATGCCAAACAACCACATGCGTACTACGGGTTTTTGAATATCATTTCTAGAAATAACACCCGCCACTCGCCCCATACTGGTAACAAAGCAAAACTGATGGTGTACAAGAACCGCAATAACACTTAATAAGGGAGTATCAATATCAACCTGTTGCGCATCCATGAATCGCCGTTTAAGGCAGGCTGGTTTACTGTTTGTTTCATCCTGCAAAACATAGCCATTTACAAAGCCATCTTGCCTTAAACCTATTACAGGCATATGGGTGTTATGCAGGTGGTGTAACAACTCTCTCTCGCTAATATCCCATTCATAAGAAGGTAATGATTCAGCAATGTCCCGGGCGCAAAACATTTCACCAAACACCCTCTGTAATTTTCGATTCGAAAATAGCTCACTCGTTGCATAAGGCGTAGAAGATTCTGACCATATCACTTCTGCACTAGGCGATATTGACCACTTTTCAGCCCACTTTTTACAAAGACGTTGTGCCCTCTGATAAAGGCGTTCGTCCCCGTCAGCCAAGTGGGGTAACAGCTGTTGCATCTCCATTACAAACACGCGACCAAAACGTTCATCGTGCTTACAAATATCAGCACAGTTATCCATTAGATCTGCAAGTTTTATAGTTTTAGCTGCGGGTGATGCCTGGCTAAGATGTTCACGATCTATAGCTTTACGCTGGGCTCGACTGCCATCTCCGGGGCGACTCACATCAGTGAGATCAAAAACAAACTGAACCACCCTAGCACCAAAATTAAGTTCAATATCTTCAAACGTGGCAGGCGTATCTTCAACCGTATCATGCAACCAGGCCGCAGCGATAATTTCCGGATCATCCGTTACTTCGGATACGGTTTGTGCCACTCGCTTCAGGTGTACCTGATAAGGCTGCTTTGTGTACTTTCTTAAGTGGTTTATTTG
>Ga0105351_1000844_pt1 | contig 14255 bp, 12 predicted proteins | sample EN4Hudsemesocosm_FD_83662 | JGI IMG/M metagenome (GOLD analysis project Ga0105351, IMG submission 83662) | Methane-oxidizing microbial communities from mesocosms in the Hudson Canyon - EN4B Hudson Canyon | ecosystem: Environmental > Aquatic > Marine > Cold seeps | place: Hudson Canyon... | reverse complement strand
TTATTTGTATCAAATCAAACTTGTCTTTAATTATTTTTCTACCTTGCCAAAAATCGCTCATACTTTCCTCTTCTTTAAAATAATTTGTTATAATAGTTTTTTTTCGTTTACTCTGTGTGTATAAACTATATTATAAGGAAAAAATATAAAAATCTCTATTATTATCCCTGTTTACAATGAAAAATCCATAAATATTTATCTTGAAAAATTAATAACTAATCCTACGTTTAAAGACTATGAAATAATTGTGGTTGATGGAAATAGAACATCAACAATTGAGACTATAACATTTGACAATATTATAAAAATATCTTCAAAAAAAGGAAGAGCAAATCAAATGAATGCAGGTGCTAAAATAGCATCCTATGAAACATTACTTTTTTTACATGCAGATACAATTTTACCAAATAACGCACTAGAATTAATATCCAAAAACTTTAAAAATAAACATATCGTAGCAGGTGCTTTTGATTTGAGTTTTGCAACACCCAATACACTTTTAACAATCATTGCTACCATAGCCTCTTATCGCTCAAGACTGACAAAACTTCCATATGGAGATCAAGCTATTTTTATTAGAAAAGATATATTTGATGAAATACATGGATATGAAGATTTACTCTTAATGGAAGATGTAAACTTGATGCAAAAGCTCAAAAAACTTCATTACAAAATAGAAATACTTGACCAAAAAGTAATAACGAGCGCCAGAAAATGGGAAAATAGCGGTATAATTTATACAACACTTCGAAATTGGGTTTTACTCTCTTTATATTTCTGTGGTGTTCATCCTAATAAACTAGCAAAATATTACAAGTAGAGATCATTTTTACATTCTTGACTTACTAAAACATGTGACATTTCACACACTTTTCACATATTTTTATTTTATAATTTAAAACAATAAATATTAAGTAAAGCAGGTAACCTTGAATGCAAGCTACAATAAATTTACTAAAAAACTTTTCAATTTTGTATGTTGAAAGTGATTTTAGCACACACACTAATATATTAAAAATATACAATAATATTTTTAAAAAAGTCTATTTCGCAGATACTACGGAAAAAGCGTTTAATCTTTTTGAAAAACATAACACCGATATTCAGCTTTCTATTATTGAAGAAAATATGCCAATAACTTCTGGTTTACAATTGATAAATACCATTCGTAATAAATACGGTTATAAACATGCGATATTACTCACAACAAAAGCAAATAACGAAAATATTTTCATTCAAGGAATAAAACTTGGCGTTCTTGATTATATAATAAAACCAGTCTTACCTAAAACACATTTAAATATTTTAAAAAATATTTTAAAACCTATTCATGAATCACTTTCAATACATGTAAAGAATCAAGAGTTGAGGATTTATAAAAAATCCAGTGATATGCAACTTCTCATTTCTAAAACTGACTTAGATGGTACTATCACATATGCAAACGAAATTTTTTGTAAAGTATCTATGTTTACAAAAGAAGAACTCTTAGGACACTCACACAATATAGTTCGACATCCAAATACAAATAGCCAAGTATTCAAGGAACTTTGGGACACTATTAAAAGGGGTGAAACTTGGAGTGGAACAATACAAAACAAAGCCAAAGACGGCAGTTCATATTATGTTGAAGCCAAAATATTTCCTCTGAAAAACACAAAAGGAGATATAGTTGAATATATTAGTTTAAGACAAGATATTACAAAATATACAAATAAAAATAACTTAGCAAAACAAGTATTGAGAAAAACAAAATTAAATTATTCAAAAATATATGAGGATTCAATTACAAAAGCAAATAAAAATGTTACAAAAGAACTACTAAACCTGAAACTAACAATAAACAGAGAAAGAGAAAATTCAAAAAAAATTGAATCTAAAAAAAATAATGCTCAAAAAAAATTAAATGAAACAGTACTTTTGAAAAATCAAGAAATAGACAAATGGAAATCAGTTTGTGAAAAGTCCTATCATCGTTTAGAAGTTATTTACAATGAAAACAAAAAGTTAACATCCAATTCAAATTCATTTTCATCAAGCATCACACAAAAAGACAACATATGTTCATCTTTACAAAATGAAATTGTTCAACTTCAAAATGAAAAACAAAATTTAAAAAAAATTAAGGACAACAAAGATATTCTAATTCAACGACTAGAAAAACTTCTTACATAATAATATACGAAGTATAAAAAAAGTATCATAATCAATACATATATAGGATCAAAGAATAAACTCATGTTACTAAATAACCGTACAAACAGTATACAAACCATTGCAAGAACCATTATTTTATTGTTTATCTTTATGACAAGTTTATATTCAAAATCACTCAAAGATTTAACGATTACAGATGTACTTGTATCCAGTGAATCAAATCCTTTTACTACTATTAAAACTGTAACCAATTTTAATAGTAAGATTTTTAAAATCAAAGTTATTGTTAATCCAAAAGTACTAAAAGATAAAATATTTTATGTGAGACTTCTTATGCCAAATAAGTATGTTACTGCTTCAAGTAGTGAGTATACGCTTGAAAACAACTTTCCTACATACAAAATAACCAAACATTCACCTAAAGAAATAATAATAAGTTTTGATTATAAAAATGAAATTCCACTTTTGAAAATGGACATATCAACACAATACGAGTACGATAATATTATGGGCAGAGAAGATTTATTATTTGGTATGGCTTATGGGATAATGTTATGCGCTCTTTTATATAACTTAGCAATTTTTTACTTTAATAGGGAAAAATCATTTATATATTACTCTTGTTTACAATTTTCATCTATTAGTATGTTACTTGTACTTGGGACACCCATTAAATTTTTTGGTATTTTATATCAATATGTTAATATTTTTAATATAACACTTAACTTTGTCTTAGTATTTTTTATTTTATTCAGTATGCATTTTTTAGACACAAAAAAAATATTACCACATATTCATAAACTTCTAAACTTTATGCTTTACGTGACATATTTAGATATAGCAATTATAGCAGTATCAAAAGAAACACTACTTTATAACTATATTCCTGGATACTTACCTATTGGAATTTTGATATTATGTGCTGCACTTATTGTAAAAAAGGGATATAAACCTGCTATCTTTTATATTTGCGGATGGATTGTTTTATTTGTTTGCGCATTTATGGCTGAATCAGGTTTTTTTGACATCAATGATACTTATTTGTTGCATGTAGCCTTCCCACTTGAAGCACTGATTTTTTCTTTTGCGCTGGGTATTAAAATTAAATTAATGGAAGAAGAGAAAAAAGAGAGCGAGAAGCTCTTAGTTCAGCAAAGCAAGTTAGCTTCAATGGGAGAAATGGTTGCTAATATTTCACACCAATGGAGACAACCTTTAACTCACCTTTCGTATGTAAGCATGAATTTAAAGGCTGCATATCATGCTGACAAACTTAATACAAAATACATAGATAAAAAAACAGATGAAATTAATGCACAAATAGAATTCATGTCAAATACTATAGATGATTTTAGAAACTTTTTTAGAAGTGATAAAAGAATAGAAGAATTTGGCATTTTGGGTGCGGTTAAAAATAGTTATAGTTTGTTAAAGGCTGCACTTAAACACTATGACATTGAAGTTGTAATTACTTGTGAAAAAGAAGTATTTATAAAATCATATAAAAACGAGTTTACCCAAGTAATATTTAATATGCTTAATAATTCAAAACAAGCATTTGAAGAAAGAGGTATTCAAAAAAGAAAAATAGATATTGTTATTAAAAAGAATAAAAAAGAGTTATCAATTTTACTAAGCGATAATGCATTAGGAATTAACGAGAAACTTTTATCAAAAGTATTTGAACCATACTTTACAACTAAAGACGAAGGAATGGGGATTGGGCTTTATATGTCAAAAGTAATTATTGAAAAACATATGAGTGGCAAATTAAGTGCTAAAAATGTACCTAAGGGTATATTATTTGAAATTTTACTACCTTTAACTAAAAAGAATTAATATTTTACCATCTTAAATGGTTTAATGCTTTTAGTGACTGCTTTTAGATACAATACCAAAAATAATACCAAATATAAAGTGAATACATGAAAAGAGTTTTTTTACAAAAACAAGAAAAATTAGATTTTAAATTTTACCAAAATGTTGACGATTTTATCGTAACGGAACAGCCAATAAAGTTTACAGGAAAAGGGAACTTTATTATTCTTAAAGTCAAAAAATCAAACCTTGGAACTTGGGATTTAATTGAAAAAGTAGCCAAAGGTTTGCAAATTTATGAAAATGAGATTGGATATGCAGGTCTTAAAGATAAAAACGCAACAACAACACAGTACATATCAATTCCAAGAAAATATGCAAAAGATCTTAAAAAATTTAAACATCATAAAATTGAAATTATGGAAACATTTTTACATAAAACAAAACTAAATATTGGTGATTTAGAAGGAAATGGCTTTGAGATCAATCTTCATGAAGTGGAAGAAAAAGATCTTTTTGAAATACAAAAAAGAATTAAACAAATAAGCAAAATAGGTCTTCCAAATTACTTTGGATACCAAAGATTTGGGCGTGATGTTAAAGAGAACTTAGAAAAAGCCAAAAATGTAATCTATGGTGAGCTTAAAATAAAAGACAGAAAACTAGAAAAAATGTTAATTTCTGCTTATCAAAGTGATTTTTTCAATAGATGGCTTGCACAAAGAATACAAATGAGCGAAGATTCATACAAACTTCTAAGTGGGGATGTCATGATAAATCTTGAAGATCAGAAGGTCTTTACTCCAAAAATAATTTCTGATAAAATTCAAAATGATTTTAACGATCATAAAATAACATTTACAGGACTTCTATCAGGACGTGCTGTTTATAAAGCTTTTGGTGATGCTAGAAAAATTGAAGAACAGTTTGATGATACTTATATTCAAGAAAAAGGCTTACGTCGAGCAGCGATAATTTTTCCTAAAAATGTATCCGTAAATTACAATAAAAATGACAAAAAATGTAAATTAAAATTCATTCTTCCAAAAGCATCTTATGCAACTGTTTTGGTCGAAAATATCGCAAATACTTCTTATTTCTCATAAAACAACCACAAAAGTGGTTGTTTTATTTCCAGTGTACTTCTATTTTTTAAGATATAAATGTCTTGTATAAATTGTATCTAGTGGATTAACCTTAGGGTATCCCCCTACTCTTGTTTTAACCATTCGTACAGTTGCGTATTGATATATTGGAATAATCGGCATATCTTCTGTAATAATTAAATCAATTTTTTGATAAAGTTTATTTCTTTTTTTATCATCAATGGTTACTCTAGCTTCATTCATTAATTTATCATACATTGGGTTATCATAAAAAGAAGAATTTGTAGAGTGTCCTTTTGTTAAGATATCCAACATTGTTGAAGCTTCATTATAATCGCCAGTCCATCCAGCACGGCCAACTTCAAAATTACCCAGTCTTTTTTCTTCAAGAAACGTTTTCCACTCTTGATTTTTCAAAGTTACAATAACTGCACCCTTAAATGCTCTTTTCCACATAGAATTAACAGCAAGTGCAATTCTTTTATGACCATCACTTGTATTGTATAATAGTTCAAGTTTTAAAGGATTTATTTTTGATATTCCCGCTTCATTAAGCAGTTCTATTGCTTTAATATTTCTTTGTTTTTGAGTTAATAACTCGTAGCTTGGAGTAGGTGGAGTGTACCCTGAAATGGTATTAGGTACAAAAGTATAAGCTGGTAGCTCACCACTTCCTTGTACTTTTTTAGCAATTACTTCTCTATTGATTGCATAAGAGAGAGCTTTTCTTACTCGTACATCATCATAAGGTTTCTTTCTCATATTTAAATGATAATAATACGTTCCTACTTTTCCCAATACTTTTAATTCATTTGGATAGTTTTTTTTCAAATGTTTAAATTGACTCTTTGGAATTCCCGTAGTAAAATCAATCTCACCTGCTTTGTATCTTTTAAGTTCTGTTGAGGCATCTGTAATTGGTAAAAATGTAACTTGATCAATTTTAACCTTATCTTTTGCATAATAGTTGTTATTTTTAGACAACACTATTTTTTCATTAACAACCCACTGTTTTAAGGTATAAGCACCATTACTTACCATATTTCCAGGTCTTGTCCATTTGTTACCAAGTTTTTCAACTGTTTTTTGATGAATAGGTGCCGTTGTAATGTGGGCAACTCCAATTAAAAAATATGGAATTGGCTTATCAAGTGTAATTTTTAAGGTTTGATTATCAAGGGCTTTTACACCAAGTGAATCAACAGGCATTTTTCCATCTAAAATAGCTGCACCATTTTTAATTCCTAGAATTTTAAAATACCATGAGTATTTTGCTGCACTTAGTGGATTTACACCTCTTTTAAATGCATATTCAAAGTCATGTGCAGTTACAGCATCACCATTAGACCATTTTGCATTATTTCTAATTTTGAAGGTATATACTGTTTTGTCCTCACTAATTGTATAAGATTGTGCTTGGCCAGGTATAACATTACCTTCCCCATCTTCAGTCATAAGAGCTTCGAATAAATCTCTCATAATATTAGTACCAGAATTTTCTTCACTCAATGTTGGATCTAAAGTTGCAGGTTCTGCAAAATTTCCTCTCACTAAATGTGAACTTGCGTGAACACTTGTAATTGTTAAAAACAATACAAGCACTAATTTGATAATTTTACTTACATTCATTTTTTTCCTTTAGGTAATTTATTAGTAATATCATAGGACTTTATAATGAATAAAAAATGAGTATTTAGTATTTATTGAAAAATTTATAAAATATTAGAATTAAAAATTATATTTAATTTATCAAGAGAACTAGAGAATAAAGTTTATGAAACAAGAGGCGTAGATAGTTAAAGTATTTGTAAAACAGCCAAGAATATGGCTGTTTTACTTTAGTAGGTTTACAGGTAATTAAAACATTTTAAAATATGTTTATCATTAACAACTGTTGTTTCTGGTTTTGTAATTGAACATTCATCAATTACATTTGGACATCTTGTTCTAAAGACACAACCACTTGGTGGATTAATAGGAGATGGTAAATCCCCTTCTAAAAATTGTATCTTTTTCTCTCTCTCACCTCTTGGATCTGCAATAGGAACAGCAGAGATTAAAGCTTTATTATATGGGTGTAATGGATTATCAAACAATTCATTTTTTTCAGCCATTTCAACCATATTTCCTAAGTAAATTACAAGAATTTTATGTGAGATGTGCTTAATTACAGATAAATCATGTGAGATAAAAATCAGTGATAAATTCATCTCTTTTTGTAAATCCATCAATAAGTTTGTAACTTGTGCTTGAATAGACACATCAAGTGCAGATACAGGTTCATCACAAATAATTAGTTTTGGTTCAGTAATTAAAGCTCGCGCAATTCCGATTCTTTGACACTGACCACCACTAAATTCATGTGGGTATCTATTAATAACATTAGGTAAAAGCCCTACTTTACTCATAGTTTTAAGAACTTTTTCTTTTCGTTGTTTTTTATTTAACTTTGGAAAAAATGACAATAATGGTTCAGAAATAATATCTCCAATTGTCATACGAGGATCAAGAGATGCCAAAGGATCTTGAAAAATCATTTGCATGTCTTTTTTAAGTAACCATCTTTCTTTTTCACTCATTGAAGTAATTTCTTGACCTTCAAAAGTAATTTTCCCAGACGCGGTTGGAACTAAATCAATAATAGCACGAGCTAATGTAGATTTTCCACATCCAGACTCACCAACTATTCCAATAGTCTCACCTTGTTTAAGGTCAAAACTCACCCCATCAACTGCTTTTAATTTATCATATCCAAAATCAAAAAAGTGTTTATTAGATTTTATATCAAATTGTACTTTTAAATCTTCAACTTTTAATATTACATCGCTACTCATATTTAAACCCTTCAAAACTACATGCTCTTTGTCTTGTATTATTTGCAAAATTCACCAAAGAAGGTTTTTGAGTTTTACATATTTCAGTTGCTGCGTAACATCTTTGCTCAAAGGCACACCCTTGTGGAAGATTCAAAATATTAGGTGGATTTCCTGGAATGGTTTGAAGTGAATCCAAATTATCCGTTAATTTTGGAATAGACTTTAACAATGATGTTGTATAAGGATGTGCTGGTTCATAAAAGATATTATCAACAGTTCCATACTCCATTGTTTGACCAGCATACATTACCATTACATCATCACAAATACCAGCAACCACACCTAAATCATGTGTGATTAAGATAATTCCAGTGTTAAATTCTGTTTTTAATTCATCTAATAGTGATAAAATTTGAGCTTGAACGGTAACATCAAGTGCTGTTGTTGGTTCATCTGCAATTAAAAGTTTTGGCTTACATAATAAAGACATAGCAATCATTAATCTTTGTCTCATACCTCCACTAAATTCATGTGGGTACATTTCCATTCTTTTTCTTGCTTCTGGAATTTTAACAGCATCTAACATTTTTACTGATTCTTCAAAAGCATCATGTCTAGTCATACCTTTATGTTTAATCAAAACTTCCATTAACTGTTTTTTAACTTTTAAATATGGATTTAAAGAAGTCATTGGATCTTGAAAAATCATTGCAATTTGTTCAGCTCTAATATGATTTAACTCTTTTTCTGGTAAATTTAAAATTTCATTTCCCTGAAATTTTACACTTCCACTTGCTATTCCATTTTTTGCTAACAATCCCATAATAGAAAAAACACTTTGACTTTTTCCACTTCCTGACTCACCAACGATTCCCAATGTTTTTCCCTCTTCAAGAGAAAAATTTAGTTTATTTACTGCTTGAACAATTCCATCAGGAGTTTCGAAACTTACACTTAAATCTTTTACATCAAGTAAACTCATACTAACTCCTATCTATCTTTTGGATCAAGAGCATCTCTTAGCCCATCACCAACAAAGTTGAAACAAAAAAGCGTAACTACTAGGAATAACCCTGGGTAAATTAGCTGCCAAATTGCAATATCCATTACTTTAGAACCTTCATTAACTAAAGCTCCCCATGACGTATCAGGTTCTTGAACTCCAAGTCCTAGAAAACTTAAAAATGATTCAAAAATAATCATGTTTGGAATTAAAAGTGTTGCATAAACAACTACAATTCCAATTACATTTGGAATAATGTGTTTTCGTACAATTTTAGAATTTGAAGTACCACTTACGTGAGCTGCTTCAATAAATTCTTTTTCTTTTAATCCTAAGGTTTGACCTCTTACAATTCTTGCAATATCTAACCATGAAACCATTCCAATAGCAACAAAAATAAATCCGATGTTTCTACCAAAAAATGTTACCAGTAAAATAACAAAAAACATAAAAGGAAATGATGCTAAAATATCAACAAATCTCATCATGATATTATCAACTTTACCACCAATAAAACCAGCAGTTGCGCCATATAATACACCAATCAAAACAGCAACCAGTGCACCCATAATACCAACCATAAGTGATATTTTTCCACCTTGAAGTGTTCTAACAAAAATATCTCTACCTAAATCATCTGTCCCAAAATAGTGCCCATTTTCAAAGTTAGGGGCCATTTGCATATAGTCCCAATCAATATCATCATAAGCATGTATTGAAATACTTTGACCAAATATAACCAACAAAACAATTATTGCAATTACACACAAACTAAAAACAGCAGCTTTATTTTTTAAAAACCGTACTTTTGCATCTTGAAATAAACTTCTACTTTCAAGTTCTAAATCTTTTAGAACTTCAGTATTTTCTTCGTCTCTACTTATTGTACCAATCATAATTTAATCTTTAATATTTAATTTTTGGATCAATAACAACGTATAAAATATCTACAATTGTATTGAATAATATCATTAATCCACCAACAATAATTGTCAATGTTAATACCATGTTATAATCTCTGTTTAACGCACCATTTACAAAAAGCTGACCAATTCCTGGAAGTCCAAAAATTGTCTCAATTACAACTGAACCAGTAATAATACCAACAAATGCTGGTCCCATGTATGAAACTACTGGTAAAATTGCAGGTCTTAGAGCATGGTGAAGAATAATATATTTACTTGCCATTCCTTTTGCTTTTGCAGTTCGAATAAAGTTTGAGTTTAAAACTTCAATCATACTTGCTCTCATAATTCTGGCAATAGAAGCAATATATCTAAAACTCATAGCTAATACTGGAAGAATGATATATTCTATATTTCCACCATTCCAACCACCAGCTGGTAAAACTTTAAAGTAAATTGCAAAAACAACTACTAAAATTGGACCTAATACAAAGTTAGGAATTGCGACACCAACCATTGCAAAAGACATTACAGCGTAATCTATTTTTGTATTTTGATTCAGGGCACCTACTACTCCACAGGCGACGCCTATCACTATGGCTAACACAAAAGCCCAAAATCCAATTTTAACAGATACTCCAAATGAAGCATTAACTAATTCATTAATACTAAAATCTTTGTATTTAAATGAAGGACCAAAATCCCAACTAACAACATCTTTTAGATAATAGACATATTGCACATATAAAGGCTTATCAAGGTGATATTTTGCCTCAATGTTTTTCATCAGTTCAGGTGAAATATCTCTATCATCTGTAAATGGTGAACCAGGTGCTGAGTGCACTAAAATAAATGAGATACTAATAAGTATCAACAAAGTTGGTATTGCTACCAATATTCTTTTAATTATAAATTTTAACAATTCATTCTCCCAAAATAAAAGGGCTTGTTAATATAACAAGCCCTTTTTTTACTATTGATAATTATTTTTTGATGTATAAATGCTTAGTGTAGATTGCACCAAGTGGGTTTACTTTAGGGTATCCGCCAACTCTTGGTTTAATTAATCTTGCATTTGAGTATTGAAATAATGGAATAACTGGCATATCTTGTGCTACCATTAAATCAACTTGTTGATAAAGTTTATTTCTTTTTGCATCATCTGAAGTAACTCTTGCTTCATTCATTAACTTATCATATTTTGGGTTATTGTAAAATGAGTTATTTGAAGAGTGTCCTACTGTTAATAAATCTAACATAGTAGATGCTTCATTATAATCACCAATCCAACCAGCTCGTGCAACTTGGTAGTTACCTGATTTTTTCTCTTCAAGGTATGTTTTCCACTCTTGATTTTTAAGTGTAACAATAACAGCACCTTTAAATGCTTTTTTCCACATAGAAGCAATTGCTAATGCATTTCTTTTATGTTGTTCACTTGTATTGTATAATAATTCAAATTTCAATGGATTTGATTTAGTAATTCCAGCTTCATTCATTAATTCTAAAGCTTTTGCTTCTCTTTGTTTTTGAGTCCATGTTTGGTACTCAGGAACTGGAGCAGTATATCCTGAAACAATATTTGGTACAAAAGTATATGCTGGGATTTCACCAGTTCCTAGTACTTTTTCAGCTAATATTTTTCTGTTAACTGCATAAGATAATGCTTTTCTAACTCTAATATCATCAAATGGCTTTTTCTTCATGTTTAAGTAGTAGTAATACGTTCCAACTCGACCTAATACTTTTACTTCATTTGGAATAGTTTTCATAAGGTTTTTATATTGATTTTTTGGTAATTCATAAACGTAATCAATTTCACCAGCTTTATATCTGTTAAGTTCAGTTGATTGTTCAGGAATTGGTAAAAATGTTACTTTATCAATTTTAACATCGTTACTTGCATAATATTTATCATTTTTAACTAATACAATTTTTTCATTAACAACCCATTCTTTTAACTTGTAAGGTCCGTTTGTAACAATTGTTTTAGGATTAGTCCATTTTTTACCATGTTTTTCAATAATTTTTTGTGGTACTGGAGCTGTTGTAATATGTGAAACTCCCATTAAGAAATAAGGAATTGGTTGACCTAAAGTAATTTGTAATGACTTATCACTTAAAGCTTTTACACCTAAAGAATCAACAGATTTTTTACCATCAAGAATAGCGGCACCATTTTTAATTCCAAGAATTTTGAAGTACCAAGAATATTTAGCTGCAATTTTAGGATCAACTCCTCTTTTAAATGCATACTCAAAATCATGTGCAGTTACAGGGTCACCATTTGACCAGTTTGCATTATCTCTAATTTTAAATGTGTATACAAGTTTATCATCACTGATTGTGTAAGACTCTGCTTGACCAGGAATTATATTTCCTTCACCATCTTCTGTCATAAGAGTTTCATATAAATCTCTCATTACATTTGAACCAGGAACACCTTCACCTAATGTTGCATCAAGTGTTGCAGGTTCTGCACCATTCCCTCTTACTAAATCTTGACTTGCGATCCCACTAGTTACTAGTAAAAAAGCAGCTAGTGTAATTTTAGCTAATTTGTTAAATCTCATCTATTTCTCCTTGGATTTTGATTTTTGATTTCGTAACAACAATTGTAATATATCAGAGTGGGTAAAAGGTGAGTTTTCTTAAAAAGTTCTAAAATATTATTTTTAAGTGTTATTTGAATGTGATAATAAAGTTAAAGAAACTAAATAAATGCTTTTAATATTATCTCTTTTATAGGATAGTATACAACAGTTAAGGTAGTAGATTGACTTTAAAAATGATTGTTTTGAAAGAAAACAAATTAGAAATAATCCTTTGCAACAAACATCAAGAATTTTGAAACAAGTATTTGGTAAATAAAAGGAAAGTTCCTTTTATTTACAAGTTTAATTATCTCTTCTGTCTACTCTTCTGATAACTCTTCTTATTTGTGATCTGTTTGATGTAACAATTTGCCCAACTGCATTTACAGTTCCTTCAACAATTGTCATACTAGAGGTAACTGGGGCTGGAACCATGATGACTTTTTTTACCGTAACATACGTAGTTTTTGGAACCATTTTTTTAATCCACTTTATATCTCCATTCACAACAGTTTCAGTGTATACAACTCCCTCAACTACTTTATCTTGTGCAAAAACAACCATACTTAATGCAAACAAACCTATTAATAACTTTTTCATAATAATCCTTTTTCATTTCATTTCTTATATTTGGATTATGCATAAAAAAAGTTTCTTTTTGGTTTCCCCGTAATAAATAAATTAATAAAAGTACTAAATATTATGAAAACTTAAGACCTAGGAATAATTATTTTTCTTTGAAAGTATTTAAAAAGAAAATTGTCTCTGACTATACTTTTATTATAAGAGGAGTTAAATCTTTTTTTTGAGCTGTATTCATCTTTGTAATCAACTTTAAACTTTTCAAGTACTTCTTTATAGAGTTTTCCATCGTTATCTACTATTAGAATATCTCGCATTCCAAAAATATAAATTACGCTTAAATAATCGGTATTGTTAATCAAATAGGTTTTGAACTTGTAGTTTTTTAACTCAAAGTTCTCGATAGTTCTCATACTTGATATCTCTTTTGTTAAGCTAAGTTTTGTTTCTAAAAAACTCAATGGTAATCCGTTCCAAAAACATATATTGTCTAAAGAGATATTCTCTATAAACAGTTTTCCATAAAGTTTGTGATTTATTGATGCGGCATACGAAAAATTAGAACATCTATTAAAACTTAACTGATACTTTTCATTGGATAACTGTACTTTTATTGAGTTGTTTTTATTTGGTCCTAGTATCAAAACCTCATCTTTGGTTGAAAAATTAAACCCAATACTTTGACTACAAGATGTAAAAAACAATGGCAAAAGAAGTAACACTATATATTTAAAATTTTTCATACTTTCCCTTTTCTACTCAATAAAAAAGTATATCACAAAAGTTTATAAGTTTAAATTTATTTAAAATAGCCATCTGTTACTTGAATAATTAATCCTGTAGTTACATCACTTATGCATATGACAAGACTTACATTATTGTGAGGTCTATTCAATTATATTTACGATTATATCATCCTTGAAGTAAATCTGAATCAATCATATGACCGCTAGTTTTTTTATAAAAATCCTTTTTATAGCCTAGGTTTAATATAAAAAAATATTGTTATTTATTGTTAGAATTTAAATAAAAAGAAGGAAAATTCACTTCTTTTTATTTCATTTTTATTTAATTTACTTCAAATACAGAAGTTGATCCACTAATTTCAAAAGCCACTAACAGTAAAGCTTTATGAGTAGGACTATCTTTAGCTTCTACAAACTTCATTCCCTCAGGAGAGAGATCACTATTTTTTGTATTTATATAGTTTACAAATGAGGCTTTTTTAGGATTTGTTATATCATAAATTACAATTGAACTTTGTCTTTCAAGTC
>Ga0105351_1000836_pt1 | contig 14317 bp, 10 predicted proteins | sample EN4Hudsemesocosm_FD_83662 | JGI IMG/M metagenome (GOLD analysis project Ga0105351, IMG submission 83662) | Methane-oxidizing microbial communities from mesocosms in the Hudson Canyon - EN4B Hudson Canyon | ecosystem: Environmental > Aquatic > Marine > Cold seeps | place: Hudson Canyon... | reverse complement strand
GTATTGGATTTATTGTTTTGTAGGAAATTCAATTATATCCAATAAAAGATTAAAGCTTAACGTTAACTTACGCTAAAGTCCTTATTTTTCAAATATTTGATGCTTCACTGGTAGCGGCATTAGTGGCAGGGTGGTTGAATAATGATATTTATTAAAAGGAGCTAAAGATGTTTTTATCTTTAGAACCAGCAATTTATGAAGCATTTAATTATGGAATTATTAGTGCTTGCTCATTACCCTTGGGGTGTTTAACCATTTTATTATGGAAGCCTTCAGATAGAGTGATTGCTTTTTTGATGGCTTTTGGTGGGGGGGCATTATTAGCCGCTTTAACGATAGATTTGGTCGCAAGTACGCTAGAGAAAGGTGATTTCTATCCTTTGGCTGCAGGTTGTATTGTAGGTGGATTAGTTTTTATTATATTGAATCAGGTTGTTAATAATTTTGGTGGCTTTGTCAGAAAGGCATCAACTCATATTTATCACGTAAAAAAACTTAAATATAGGCGTTTCAAAGATATTCTTTCGGCTGTTAAACGTGTTGATGTTTTTAAACAGCTTGATAATAAAGATTTTAAAACCCTTGCCGAAGATATGTATCATTGGGATGTTAAAAAAGGAACTTTAATTTTTAGTCAGGGGGAGCCTTGTGATGAGTTATATATTGTTGCAACAGGTGGTGTTGAACTCTTTGACCCTGAAGGGAAAGTTGCATCATTATTTTTAGAAAATCATGATGACTTAGGTTGGTTGGCTTTTCTGACGGGGACTCCCTATCGTTTTACAGCGATAGCTACTGAAAATACTCGTTTATGGGTGATACCAAAAACAACTTTTTTTAATTTATTAGCTGTTTCCCCAAAGCTTGTTGAAGCCATCCAACAGTGGCTTAAAAGCCCAAAAATAAAGCAATACCTACAATATCAGCATCATTTATCAGATAATAAAATTGATGAATGGTGTCATTTGTCTTCAAAAAAAATAACGCAGCATGGTTTTTATAATAGTGCGGTAAAAGTTGAACATAATAAAGATAATTTTAAAGCAATAGCCAATGAAATTAAGGGGCTGGGGCTGATTACTGATTTGCCAGAAAATGAATTGGATACGATTGCTAATCATTTAGTGTATAAAAAATACGCTAAAGGCAATACTTTTTATCATCAAGGTGAAGCAGCAGATCATTTGTTTTTTATAGATACAGGACATGTTTCAGTTATTGACGTGGCTGATAGTTTTAGCCGTAGCATTGATTTAATGCCACACTATGCATTTGGTTATAACTCGTTTATGACGGGAGGACGGTATAGCATATCAACGATGGCACTTGAACCAACTGCTGTTTGGGTGTTACGGAAAAAAGAGTTTAATTCTTTATTAAGTATTTTGCCTGAATTTTCCCGACGTTATAAGAAACATTTACAACAGCAAGAAATTAAAAATTATCTTATCAAAAGACAAAAATTAACTGAAGGTAATGCCTCACTCTGGGTTAAAAATGCAGTTAAAAATTTAAATCAAGGTGTAGAAATAAAACCTGTCATGGCTTTTCATTCAGGTATTCATCATCAAAAAGGTGCGCCATTAGGCATTTGGCTCGGGCTGATGCTTGATGGAATACCCGAAGCCCTTGTGATTGGCGCTAGTTTGATTCAATCCAATCTTGGCTATTCCTTATTAGCTGGGTTGTTTTTATCCAACTATCCCGAAGCACTTTCTAGTTCTGTGGGGATGCGTAAACAAGGGATGAAATTCCCAGTTATCCTGATGATGTGGACTAGTTTGATGTTAATGACAGGAGTGTTAAGTGCTTTAGGGAATATTTATTTTGCAGGGGTAGGGCATGAAGTTTTTTCCTTTACTCAAGGTGTAGCCGCTGGTGCAATGTTAACAATGATTGCTCAAACCATGTTGCCTGAAGCTTATTTTAAAGGGGGGGAAATTATAGGTTTTTCGACATTGCTTGGTTTTCTTGCTGCTATATTTTTTAAAACGCTTGAGTAAGGGACGGATTAAATTATCTAAAAATCTACCATGGAAATAATACCTACTTTATACGTAGGAGCGTCCGCCCCCGGCGCGAATTAAATACGCTCTTTCTCTTAGAGTCCTTTAATATTCGCGCCGAGGGCGGACGATCCTACAGATTAAGGCGAATCTTAGTCAAAGTTATTAGGCTATTACTGGTGACAGGTTATTGTTTAATTAGAGGCTCCTTAATAAAATATTTAATATATTCTTCATACCCCGCTGATTTAAGTTCTACTACAGGAATAAACCGTAATGCAGCTGAATTAATGCAATATCTAAGTCCTGTAGGTTTAGGTCCATCAGTAAAAACATGTCCTAAGTGAGAATCTGCATATTTACTGCGAATTTCAGTGCGAGGGTAAACTAAATAGTAATCAGTTTTTTCTATAATATGTTCTGACACTAAGGGTTTGCTAAAGCTTGGCCAACCAGTGCCTGATTTGAATTTATCAACAGATGAAAATAAAGGTTCACCACTAGCAATATCCACATAAATTCCTTCTCTTTTTTCATCCCAAAATTCATTGTTAAAAGCTTGTTCTGTTGCTTCATTTTGAGTGACTTTATATTGTAATGTTGTGAGTTTATCTAGTAATATCTCATCAGAAGGTTTGCTATATTTTAGTTTGGTTGTGGGCATGAATTTTAAGTCATCTCCCCAGGTTTTAACTAAATATTGGTCTCTACCTGAATTGTAGCGGTAGTATTTATAACGAATCGGATTCTTTTTGTAATAATCTTGATGGTATTCTTCTGCAGGGTAAAAGTTATTAAAAGCTTTGATTTCTACTGTAATGGGAGCAGTGTACTTCAGTGAATATATAAGCTCTTGCTTAGACATTTCTGCTAGTTTTTGTTGATCATTATTATGATAAAAAATAACGGGGCGATAATGTTTTCCGCGATCAACAAATTGTCCTTCGTTATCTGTCGGGTTGATTTGTCGCCAGAAAGCTTGCAATAAATCAGGATAACTAATGGTGTTAGGGTCGTAATAGACTTGTACCGCTTCTACATGCCCTGTATTTCCTGCTGAAACTTGTTTATAGCTAGGGTTGGCGACATGACCATCACTAAAGCCAGAAATAACTTGATGAACCCCTGGCACTTTCTCAAAATCTGATTCAACACACCAAAAACATCCTCCTGCAAAAGTAACAATAGAGAGCTTAGAATCTGATAAGGCAGAGGGTGTTTGTTGGGATTCCGCACAGGCAGATATTATAAAAATGCTGGCTAGAAGAATATAGGGTGAAAGTTTGTTTTTCATATTACGGAAAGATTAATTTAAGCAATAATGATTTGTTTCATTTTAGTGGTATAAGTTCAAAATAGGAAAATATTGTAAGTTTTTGAGATTATAAGTTAAGAGATTCTAAAGTCTTTTTTGCTTTACAGATACAACTGCTTGACAGATAATTATAAGTTATGGATAAGAAAAAATTAGTTAAACAAAAATGGATTTCTGAAGCGGCTTATTACAAGTCATTAGAAAGAAATACAAAAACAGGTTCAGCATCGAGTGATTGGGTTGAAGCTGAACAAGAGTATCTGCTTCTTATTAAAAAGTATGTTAAATCAGGGCTTGTAAGAATTGTTTAGATGATTCAGTTTGTAAGTATTATTATTGGGTACTTTTGATTGTTATTTTGTAGGGCTTTTTTAGAGTAAATCATGCAGAAAAAAGTTAAAAAATTAGATTCCGTTGTCCTTCCATTTAATCAGAACGATGGATTGAGTGTAGAGCAGTCAAGTGAGTTGTTAGAAATGCAAAGAAAAGTCATGGAAAAGGTGGCTTTGGGACATGATCCACAATTAACTCTTGATGCTCTTTGTCATTCAGTTGAAGCTATGATTGATGATGCTGTGGCTTCAGTTATGAAATATGATGAAAGTGATTCTTTTTTAGAAGTAATTTCTGCTCCTTCTTTACCTGATACTGCTAAATCATGCCTCAATGGATTGATTCCAGATCGCTATGCGGGCTCATGTGGCACAGCAGTATATAGTAATGAAGCACAATATGTTTATGACACAAGAATTGATGATCGTTGGCAATACTTTCAACAATTTGTAACAGATTTTAATGTAGGTGCCTGTTGGTCAGTGCCCATTAGAACATCAAATGATGCGGCTATTGGTTCATTTGCGCTCTCTAGCTTTGAACAAAGAAAACCTTCTGCATTCTATAGAAGCCTTTTAGAAACGGCTGCTCACATTGCAGGTATTGTGGTAAAAAGACAGCAAGAAGAAAAGATATTATGGGATATGGCGCATTATGACAGTCTTACAGGATTGCCCAATCGATCTTTTTTTCAATTAAGGCTTGAGCATGCGTTAGAAAAATCTAGTCGAAATAAGACCAAAGGTGCATTGTTATTTCTTGATTTAGATAAGTTTAAGGATATTAATGACAGTGAAGGACATGACTGTGGTGATAAAGTTTTAAAGTATGCAGCTGATCAAATGGCTCAATGCTTACGTAAAGGAGATACTTTGGCACGGATTGGTGGCGATGAGTTTATTATTTTAATTGAAGATATTGAAAGTATCGCGGTTGTGCAAAAAGTTTGCGATAAGGTTAAGAAGGCTTTGGGGAAAAAACAGGCTCCCCATTTTATAAAACGAATATTAACTACCAGTATTGGTATAAGTTTGTATCCTGATGATGCTAATTCGCCATCTCTTTTGTTGAGGAATGCTGATACTGCAATGTATGAAGCTAAAAAACAAGGTACAGGACAATACTGTTTTTATAAACAGACCCTTACTGAAGAAGTACATACCCGACTATCTACAGCCGATGCTTTGGAAATTGCTTTAATAAGAGAGGAATTTATTGTTTATTACCAGCCTCAGTATTGTTGTATAAGTGGAAATATTAAGGGTATAGAGGCTTTGGTGCGTTGGCAGGATCCTGAAAAAGGGATATTACCTCCTAGTGGATTTATAACTATTGCTGAAGAGACAGGATTGATCAGTGGTATTGGTGATCAGGTTTTTAAAATAGCGTGCAGTCAATGTATTGAATGGTGGAATAACGGTCTACCTCGATTTGTTTTGGCTGTTAACTTGTCGGTTATTGAATTACAGCAGGGTTATGCAGAAAAATTACTGGATAATTTAAATCAGATTCAATTTCCAATAGAGTGGTTAGAGCTTGAAATAACGGAAAGCATGATTATGGATGATGCAAATCGTGATGAATTAAAAAAATTACATGAATTTGGTTTTAAAATTGCGATGGATGATTTTGGTACAGGGCATTCATCTTTAGCGCAATTAAAGCATTTGCCTATTTCAAAGTTAAAAATTGATCGCTCATTTGTAAAAGATATACCAGAAGATGAAAATGATATGATTGTGGCTCAAACTATTATTACCATGGGACACAGTTTAGGGCTTAAAATTGTGGCTGAAGGTGTGGAAACTGAAGCTCAAAAAGATTTTTTTATTGAAAAGGGCAGTGATTTCTTGCAAGGTTTTTTATTGAGTAAACCTTTGGCAATGAAGGATATGGAAAAATTATTGATTAAGAGAAAGTAAAGAGGTTTTTATTATTACGTGATAGTAATAAACTTTGAGGGTTCCTTTGTTTCTCCCGTTGCTGTAAGCAGAATATATTGCTCTATTTATAGACAGACAAGTTATTGAAATAACCTGAAACGAAAAACTTGTTTTATTTAATGCTTAGATATATGCTTATGCGTATATTACACAGGTGGATTATGTTACCCGCTCAATTTTTTAAATGTTTATCAGATGATACGCGGTTACGTTGTATTGCTTTGCTACAGCAACAGGGAAAGTTGTGTGTTTGTGAATTAACTGTCGCACTAGAGCTTTCACAACCCAAAATTTCCAGGCACTTAGCTTCGCTAAGACAATATGGTTTATTGCTGGACAGTCGAGAAGGTCAGTGGGTTTACTATCTGGTTAATCCAGATTTGCCAGACTGGATCCCCCCTTTGTTAAATAATGCTTTGCTTGCTGTTAAATCAGCAGGTTCATTTGATCAAGATTTAGCACGCTTACAGCAAATGGAAAATAGGCCTGATCAGTCTATATGCTGTTAATTTTTTGAATATATTAAATTTATTAGGAATCATAATGAAAAGATTACACGTCCACCTTTCAGTCGATAATTTGAAGCAAAATATTGAATTTTACAGCACGATGTTTGGTGCTGAACCCACTGTTCAACATAAAGATTATGCAAAATGGATGCTGGATGATCCAAGAGTAAATTTTGCAATTTCAGATCGTAGTGATGTGAAAGGTTTAGATCATTTAGGGATTCAAGCTGACAGTGAACAAGAGCTTGATGCTATTAAGCATTGTCTGGATGCGACACAAGCACCGATAGAAACACAGGAAGAAGCTTCTTGTTGTTATGTGGAATCAAACAAACATTGGGTCACTGATCCTCAAGGAATTGCTTGGGAATCTTTTCATTCATTAAAAGAAATCCCAACCTTTAACGATAAAAAATCAGCTTCAGATGGTGAAAAGCCAAGTGCATGCTGCCCACCACCTGTCGAAACTAAAAAATCATCTTGTTGTGGTTAATTAAGATTTTAAAAAAATGGTTTTGGAATTAAGTTTTAAGTAAGGAATAAGATGTTAAATGTTTTTGTTATATGTACCGGTAATTCATGCCGTAGTGTATTAGGTGAGGCCTTGTTTAATCATTTGGGCAAAGGGCGAATTAAGGCGTTCTCTGCTGGGAGCCATCCATTGGGCCGACTCAATCAAGGTGCATTAGCTACGTTGGAGCGGCATGGCCTACCGACTGAAGGATATAAAAGTCAATCTTGGGATGAGTTTGACGATCAGCCAATGGATGTTGTTATTACTGTTTGTGATAATGCAGCAGCTGAAACCTGCCCTGTTTATTTAAGTGAAGCTGCTCAAGTACATTGGGGCTTAGTTGATCCTGGCCATGTCGAAGGGACAGAGGAAGAAAAGATAGCTGCATTTGAAAAAACTTATGCCATTTTAGAGCACCGTATTAATAGAGTATTGACTTTACCATTAGAAACAATGACAGGTGAAGAATTGGCAATATTATTTAATGCAATGGTTGAGGCTTAATAAGTGATAGAAAAGAAACATGATATGGGTGTTTTTGAACGCTACTTAACTGTATGGGTTGGTTTATGTATTGTTTTTGGTGTTTTGCTCGGCGTTTATGCCCCGGAATTTGCTAAAACATTAGATGCTATGAGCATTGATGTTAATGGTGCGCCTGTAGTTTCCATTCCTATCGCCATTTGTTTGTTTTTTATGATGTACCCCATCATGGTAAAAATTGATTTTTCTGAAGTGGTAAAAGCAGGTAAAAGTATTAAGCCTGTGTCACTGACTTTAATAGTCAATTGGGCTATTAAGCCATTTACCATGTATGCCATCGCTTATTTTTTTCTCGGTATGCTGTTTCAACAGTTTATTGGTGTTGATGCTATTGATTTGGTAAAAATGCCATTCGGTCTAGATTTACCTGTTGGTAGTCAATATGGTTCTGGTGTAGTGGTCATGGAAGAAGGCATTAAAATGCTAGCGGTTCCTTTATGGCGCAGTTATCTGGCTGGCTGCATTTTATTGGGTGTAGCGCCATGTACTGCTATGGTATTAGTATGGGGATATTTAGCTCATGGTAATGCAGGGCATACTTTAGTAATGGTGGCAATTAATTCATTGATCATGTTGTTGTTATTTGGTGTGATTGGCGGGTTTTTGTTAGGGGTAGGGCAGTTACCCGTGCCTTGGCAAGCTTTATTATTATCAATTAGTGTCTATGTTGCTTTACCTCTAATTGCAGGCTATTTTTCACGTAAATGGATTGTGGCTTATAAAGGTTTAGAATGGTTTGAGCAGAAGTTTTTACATGTGTTAACACCTATTACTATTGTTGCGTTATTGCTAACATTGGTTCTACTGTTTTCTTTTAAAGGCGGCGTGATTATAGCTAACCCATTAACTATTTTATGGATAGCAATTCCCTTAGCATTACAAACCATTTTGATATTTGCAGTTACTTATATTGCAGCAAAATATTGGGGATTTTCTTATGAAAATGCAGCGCCATCAGCATTAATAGGAGCATCTAATCATTTTGAAGTGGCTATTGCCACGGCAGTAATGCTGTTTGGCTTATCATCTGGCGCAGCATTAGCAACGGTTGTAGGGGTGCTGATTGAAGTCCCTTTAATGCTTGCATTAGTTGGGTTTTGTAAGCGAACTAAACCTTGGTTTTCTGTTTAAAATGATGGTTTACAGTAAATAGCTTCTATTAATTTGATGCTATTTACTGGTATAGCTTTCCTTTAAATTCTCTTTTAGCGCATGAATTGAAGTGTATGGCTAGTTGAGTTTAATATTTAGGAGTTTTTAAAGTTTTAATAAAGTCTTCTCCTGTAACAGGTTTGCTAAAATAATAACCCTGAGCATATAAACAACCTCGCTTATCCAAAAAATCGGCATGTTCAGCTTGTTCAACGCCTTCAGCAACAACCTTTAGCTCAAAATTATTAGCTATATCCAATATTGTTTCTACCAAAGAGGCATCATTTTCATCTATTAAAATATCTCTTATAAAAGAACGGTCAATTTTTAAAATATCTAGAGGTATCTTTTTTAAATAACTGAGAGATGAATAACCTGTCCCAAAATCGTCCATAGCAATAGATACCCCATGTTCTCTGAATGTATTAAGTTGCTGTATGTAATTCTGTTTTCCAGAAATCATCAAGCTCTCGGTAATTTCTACTACAACATTATCACAACCAATATTGCTTTCATTAATAATCTTTAGACTGTTTTCCACGCAATCCTGCTGAAGAAATTGTTGATTAGAAAAGTTAATGGCAATATGTAGAGGCTTAGGTAATTCTTTATTCAATTGGGCAATAAATTGACAAGCTTGTTGCAACACAAAGTCTCCAATTGAAGACATTATGTTCAGGTCTTCTGCAACATGAATAAACTCTTCTGGTGAAATAAATCCTTTACTTGGATGGTTCCAACGAATGAGTGCTTCAGCACCAACAATTTTCTGTGTTTTTAATTCAATAACTGGTTGATAATATACTTGAAACATTTTGTACTTTACTGCAATTTTTATATCATTAGCCATACGATGATGACTGACAACTTGTTCATGCATCTTAGCAGTAAAGAACTGATATGAATTTCGTCCTTCTGATTTCGCTTTATACATTGCATTGTCTGCATGCTGTATTAAGGTTTCAGCATTTTCACCATTGTTTGGGTAAATTGAAACACCAATACTGGCAGTAATATTTAACTTGATATTATCAACTTTGATAGGTTCCTCAATGGCTAGTAATAACTTTTCAGCTAAAGGAATAACGTCGGATTCTGATTCCATGTTGGCAATGAAACAAGTAAATTCATCACCACCAAAACGGGCAAAGGTATCAGATTCTCTGGCAACATGGGTCATTCGCTTTGCCACTTCCTGCAATACACAATCCCCTTGAGAATGTCCCATTGAATCATTGATAATTTTGAAACCATCCAAATCAATAAACATAATTCCTATTAGTTTATTTTGGCGTTTAGCTTGAATCATTGCTTGCTGTAAGCGGTCAAAAAACAGATGTCTATTAGGCAGTAAGGTTAATGCATCAAAGTTTGCTTGTTTCTGAATGATATGTTGGGCTTCTACCAAGTTGCTAATGTCAGAAAAAATACCAATATAACCATTGGATTTTCCATCTTTATCTAGTAGTTGACTAATTGAAAGCCACTCAGGATAAATCTCCCCATTTTTTCGTCGGTTCCATATTTCCCCTTGCCATTTCCCTGTATTATCAATAGCCCCCCACATTTGCAGATAAAAGGCTTTATCTTGTTTACCTGAAGAGAGAATTTGAGGATTTTTACCAATCACTTCATAGTCAGCATAACCTGTTATTTCCTTGAATGCTTCATTAACTGTGAGTATCTGTTTGTTAGAGTCTGTTACTATAATGCCTTCAGTAGCCGTTTTAAACACCATAGCGGCAGTATGAAGTTGCTGTTCTGCTTTATATTTTTCCGTAATATCGGTAATGGTCATTACCACGCCAGTTTTACTGTTAGTCCTACTATTTATATAGGGGTAAAGCATTATTTCATAATACTGCTGTTGATGAAGCAGCGTATCCTGAAAGACTAGGCCTGATTTTATAACCTGTCTGATCTCATTAATTAATGATTCTGCATTAAAAAATATTTCTATCGAACTTAGGTTGGGGTGTGTTTTTATACTGGAAAGGTTAAAGAATTTTCGACTATTTTCATTAAACTGCTTGATTGTCAGATTTTCATCTATGACTAAGATGCTTTTTTTTATGCTATTAAGTACATTTTTAAAATCGTTATTAATCTGTTCTAATTCATCTGTTTTATCAGCAAGTTCATCATTAACAACGGTAAGTTCTTCATTAGTTGACTGTAACTCTTCATTTGAGGTTTCAAGTTCTTCATTCGTTGATTGTAGTTCCTCATTAGAAACCTGCGCTTCTTCATTGAGAGACTGTAATTCATAAATAGAAGTTTCTAGTGCTTCAGTTACTGAGTGCAGGTTTTCTCTTCTGATACTCAGTTCATGTTGTAGAGCTATTAAATCTTCAGATTCTTCAGTTGAGCACTGATCCTTCTTAATATCAGCCGGTAATATTTTATGAAAACTGAGCAAAAACAGTTGTTCCTGCGTCTGTGGGCTATCAATCAGGTTAAAGCTTAAGCGATATGTTTGCTCTTCATCATCTATAAAGAGAGGTACTGGCAGACTAAAAATAGTGTCTCTAGAATTTAATGCTCTGTGCAATAGGCTTTTAAGCTCTGTTTTGAGTAAAGGGTCAAGGATTGAAAACAGATTAAAATCAGCTACTCCTGGTTTTACTTTAATAAATGCTGAACAATCATTATAAAACTCTAATATTACCCCTTGATATGTTGCAAGAATAGTCGGTTTAGAATAAATTTCGACTATCTTTCTTTCTCCTAGTTGTCGATATTCAAATTCATGACTTTCTGTTGGAATAGATTCATCTGGCGTATTTAATACGGTTGATAAGGGCGAGTTTATTTCTGGACGAAAGGTTTTTGACTGACGTTTTATATATAACTTATGTTTTTTATTGAAATCAGCAAAAGCATTGGTTAAGTTTCCAATACTTTCTGAACGTCCTAAAAAAACAAGGCCATTTACCACAAGGCCATAGTGAAAGTTTTTTAATATACGTTGCTGTGATTTACTGTTGAGGTAAATCAATAAGTTTCGGCAACTTATTAAATCCATACGAATAAAGGGAGGGTCTTTTAATAAATCATGTTGTGAAAATATAACCATATCGCGTAACAATTTATTAACAGTAATAAATTGTTTTTGCCGGATAAAATATTTATCTTGTAGTGATTTTGGTAAATTCGCTAGCGCTGTTTCGTTGTATATCCCTTTTCGAGAAAAATTAATATTATGAGAATTAATATCTGTGCCAAAGATTTGTATCCGATAACGTGATAGTTCGTGTCCTAATTCTTCAGCCAATAATATTGCAATCGAAAAAGCTTCTTCGCCTGTTGCACAACCAGGCACCCATACTCTAATTTCATCTCCAGCGCTTTTACGTTTAATAACATCTTGTAACGCTTGCTTCAAAGAGTGATAGCTGTCCTTGTCTCGAAAGAATGAAGTAACACAAACCAGAAAGTTATTTGCCAGTTGTGTGGATTCATTGTGATTGTCTTTGATGTACAGACCATAGTTTTTTAATGTATCTATGTGTAATAAAGCCATACGACGCTTAATTTGCCGATGAATGGTTGCCGGTTTATAATTTAGAAAATCTATCCCTGTCAATTTAAGGGTTTGTTGAATAATTTGCTGACTATTTTCTGGAGGTAGATCATCTTGGTCAGCGAGGTTTAAAGAACTGGGATTTTTAGCAAATTCAGCTAACTTATTAGCAGATTGTTCAGGGGTGAGAAGTAAGTCAACATTGGCCAATTGAATGGCTGCTTTAGGCATACTATCAAAATCTGCAGAATATGGGGGTTGTGCGATGGTGATTCCTCCTGCAGCTTTAATCGCTTTACATCCTTGTGCACCATCAGAACCTGAGCCAGAAAAAATGATACCAATAGCTTGTTGTTTATAATTGTCAGCAAGGCTGGAGAATAACTGATCGATAGATGGTCGTGGTGGTGTAGTGGTTGAATCAGCTTGGGAAACGATTATCCTATCATCGGTACAATGAACTTCATTAATATAAGGTAATACATATATCGTATTTACACAGAGTTGCATGCTTTCTTCTACTTTTACAACATCTAAAGTTGTGCAATTAGCTAGTAATTTTGCTAGAGTGCAAGGGTGGTCTGGCGACATGTGTTGTGCAACTATATAAGCCATATTATTGGCATCTTTCAAGTTGCTTACGAATGTACGAATAGCATCTAAGCCACCTGCTGATGCACCTATCCCTACGATGAACATGTTTTTTGTTTTTAATGGCATGAAATGTTAATAAAAATGAGTATCAATAAAATAATAGCATATTAGTAGAGTTACATTATCGCTTGGAGGTTAGCAGCCTAAAAGATAGTGGTTAACGTTCTTAAATTATGGAATATATTTATATTGTAGTGAGCTAACTATAGATAAAAAATTGAAATAAGACTTTAACTTCCTTTTTTCCTTTTTTCTAAAGGGGATGTTAAAGTCATATTTCAAAATTGATGATCCTAGTTCAAAAAAATATTTTTTTTAGTTTAGCTGTTGAGTACTTGAGAGCTTAATTTTTGAGGTTTTCTTAGAATTGAAGGATCATGTAGCTGTTTTAACTAGAAATTAGGTTTACTATTTTAGTGGATGGTATAAGTCTAATCGTCATTCCTGATTTTCTGTTCAGGAATAGCAAGAAGTGGAATGTTGTATTTTGAAATAATTGTTTGAATTTTCTCTTTATTCTTATCAATTAAACCTTCCAGCATTTCCTTTCTTTTATTATCTCCGTAACGAATCCCCATCGCCATTGAAAAATCAAACTTCATCCCAGGAGTGGATTGCATGGGGATAATATTATATGAACCCTCAGGGCTTTGTGAAGCAACATAACCAGCCATTGGTCCCCATAGTATAACCATATCAATTTTACCTGCTTTAAGATCCTTTTCTATTTGCATAGCCACATTGTTTTTATTATCACCTGTCATGGTTTGATAAGGGATTCCTTGGCCTAATAATCCGCTTTTTTGTAACCAAGCCGTACCTGGTCCACGATCAAACATCGCTATTTTTAAAGATTCTTCACGTTGTAGTGATAAGTTAGACAATTGAGAAGGTTTGCTTATATCATCCCAGCCACGTCCTTTAGCAATCACTAGGGCGTAAGTTGAGTGATAGTAAGGTTTTGTTGTTTTTGCAAAGTCAAAGCCGACAGGAAGCCCCATAACCACATCACATTTATATTGTTCTGTATTATCAATTTGAGATTTTAGGGTGTTGCGGATAAAACCAATACGTTGAGGAAACCAGTAATACTCTAGTTTTTGATTTAATTCTTTAGCAAATAGCTTTGCAATCTTGTTTTCGAACCCATCTAAATTCTTACTAGAGTAGGGGGGGTGTAATGGATCTGCACAAACTCGAAATTTTTCTTCAGCTGTTGCCGTAAAGGACAAGCTTACAAGGCATAAGCTAATGATGTTCTTTTTAAAACTGGAAAGTGCTTTCATTGAAGTGATTGATCTATATTAGGTTGAGTTTTGTGGATAGTATAGCTTATTTGATTAAATGGTTGGGGCGTAGTGCTTTAGCCTGTTAATTTTGCTGATGAAAGCAGGTAAAGCACTGCGCGCCTTTTATATTATGCATGATAGTTGACGATTAAATTTAATGTTTTCGTTGCTTAAATGATTTTTAAAACTAAAATTCTGTAGCCTCGATGAAATGAAGGTTTATGGCTAAATAATAGGCAAAAAAAAGCCCCTGTTGATTTAAATCAACAGGGGCTTTTTTATCACTATAAAGCGATCGCTAGATCAGCTTACTTAGGTAGTGAGAATACAGTAAATGTACCACCTAATTTAGTGAAAGAGCTTAAGCTTCTGTAAGCACCAACAGCACCAAGACCTTCAGTGTTTGTTGAATCAGAACCATCATCAAGACCAGCAGCAATACCGATACCAGCCCAACCACCAATACCTGATAATACGCCAACATACTGCTTACCTTTGTAAGACCATGTGTTTACGTTACCGATAATGCCAGAAGG
>Ga0105351_1000824_pt1 | contig 14441 bp, 14 predicted proteins | sample EN4Hudsemesocosm_FD_83662 | JGI IMG/M metagenome (GOLD analysis project Ga0105351, IMG submission 83662) | Methane-oxidizing microbial communities from mesocosms in the Hudson Canyon - EN4B Hudson Canyon | ecosystem: Environmental > Aquatic > Marine > Cold seeps | place: Hudson Canyon... | reverse complement strand
AGGTTTTACGTTTTCTGCTTGTGGGCCTTTTTGACCGGTACCTTCAGTAAAGCTAACTTGCTGGCCTTCCTGAAGTGTACGGAATCCGTCACTTGCAATGCTGATGAAGTGAACAAATAGGTCTGGACCGTTTTCACGTGTAATAAAACCAAAACCATTGCTTTCGTTGAACCACTTAACGGTTCCTGTTAATGTTTCAGACATTTTTCTTTAATCCTTCATATTCAAATACAGTAGCTTTAAAACTAATGTTCTAAAGCATGGTTTACTGCCAGGCAGATTTAACAAGCGTTACAGTGGTACGGGTCATAAGCAAGGTCGAGGCATAACATAACTGTCGTACGATTTTACTAATGAAACTCGGAGCCATGGAGCGCTCTGAAACCAGTTTAGTAGTCTTTCTTAGGTATATCAACTTTGAAATGAGCGTTATTAATATAATGCCAAAATCAACGTGTTTTTAGTGAAAATATGAAATAGTTACGCTTTTTTGGCATGTAGATTATGAATTTGATTAAAAAATAATCAGTTTTCGCTTAAAAAGCGAGCAATGAGCGCCTGAAAAGTGTATACTCGCGACCCTTTTTTGAACATTGTTCTTTTTAAACCCTGTTGGCGAATACGGTTGGTGAATCTGTCCCTTTGTATGTGCCATCACTCTATAGGTAACGTATCAGATGACATCACCCGAAATCAACTTTAATGACCTTGCACTTGCAGAACCCCTGTTACGGGCTGTAAAAGAAGCAGGTTATGAAGTTCCATCGCCAATTCAGGCAGAAAGTATCCCTCACTTATTAGAGGGGCATGACCTGTTGGGGCAAGCTCAGACTGGTACGGGTAAAACGGCCGCTTTTGCTCTGCCTTTATTATCAAATATCGATCTTTCTCTGAAAACACCACAGTTGCTGGTACTTGCTCCAACCCGTGAGCTTGCGATTCAGGTGGCAGAGGCGTTTCAGACTTATGCTCGTTACATGAAAGGTTTTCATGTATTACCTATTTATGGTGGTTCTTCTTACGATGGTCAGCTTAGACAGCTAAAGCGTGGCGTACACGTTGTAGTGGGTACACCTGGACGAGTAATGGATCACATGCGTCGTGGTACCTTAAAGCTTGATAATTTATCAGCTTTAGTACTTGATGAAGCTGATGAAATGTTGCGTATGGGCTTTATTGATGATGTTGAGTGGATTTTAGAAAAGACGCCCCCCACACGACAAATTGCGTTGTTTTCAGCAACTATGCCAAATCAGATTAAGAAAGTAACCGAGCGTTACCTGAATAATCCTAAGCACGTTAAGATTGAAGTAAAAACAGCAACAGCTAGCACCATTCGTCAGCGTTACTGGCAGGTAAGTGGTTTTCATAAACTAGATGCACTGACACGTATTCTTGAAGTTGAACCTTTTGACGGTATGATTATTTTTGTTCGTACCAAAACTGCGACCGTTGAAATAGCAGAAAAGCTTGAAGCACGCGGTTACTCAGCGGCTCCGCTTAATGGTGATATTTCTCAGGTAGTACGAGAAAGGACAGTAGCAAGACTGAAGAAAGGTCAAATTGACATACTGATTGCTACTGATGTTGCGGCTCGTGGTCTTGATGTTGAGCGTATTAGTCACGTAGTTAACTACGATATTCCTTATGATACTGAAGCGTATGTTCACCGTATTGGACGAACTGGCCGTGCAGGTCGTACCGGTGACGCGATTTTATTTGTTTCTCCTCGTGAAAAACGCATGCTTTTCTCTATTGAAAAGGCGACTAAGCAGAAAATTGAAAAGATGGTAATGCCATCTACAGACGATGTTAACGACCAGCGCGTGGCGAAGTTTAAGCAGAAAATTACTGATACTTTAGCGGCTAATGATGGCTTAGAGTTTTTTCAGAAGATGTTTGAGTCGTACCAGGAAGAGCATGATGTTCCTGCTATTGAAATCGCAGCTGCGTTAGCCAAATTAGTTCAGGGTGATGAGCCTTTATTGTTTAAGCCTCAACCTGTTCGTCAGGAGCGTTCAGAGCGTTCAGAACGTCCGGGTCGTGACAGAGATCGCGGAGACCGTGGAGGCCGTGATGGTGGCCGAGGCAGAGATCGTGGTGACCGTGGTGATCGTCCACGTAAAACTACTGACCGTAAAGCGAAGCCTTTAAAAGATAATCCAGATGTAAATATGGCACGTTACCGTCTTGATGTGGGTTATGACCACGGTGTGAAGCCTGGCAACATTGTTGGCGCTATTGCTAATGAGGCGGACATTCAGTCTAACTTTATTGGTCATATCCAAATATTTGATTCGTTCAGCACCGTAGATTTGCCTGCAGATATGCCAAAAGAGACTTTAAGTGCATTGCGTAAAGTTTGGGTATGTCAGCAATCACTGAATATTGCCCCATTTGAAGGGGGTAGTGAAGGTGAAGGTGAAGGTGGTGGCCGTTCACGCGGTGGACGTGACGGTGGTAGAGGCGATGGCGCTGGTCGTGACGGTGGCAGAAGTGAGGGTGGACGAGGCGAAGGTCGACGTAAGCCAAGAAGGTCAAATGCAAGTGGCCCTTCACCGCGTAGAAAGCCTAAGAAAGACGATTAATAGTCTTAGTAGGTGTTAAGCAAGTCTGTCATCCCCGCGAAGGCGGGGATCCATAAGTCTTTAGGCTCTGTTCTGGATGGATTCCCGCCTTCGCGGGAATGACAATATGGGACGTTTTTTATAACAAATAAGTCTTCTTCAAATACTTCACAATATCTGCTGACTCAAACATCTCTGTTCCTGTATTAGGGTCTACCAAATACGGCACTTGTACATTGCCATGCTGCTGAAAGAAAGCATCTCGCTTGGTGTTTGGTAAAGGTTTATAAGGCTTAAGCGTAAAATGAAAGTTCGCTGGCCCCATATCTGCTCTCTGCTGTTTACCTAAATTAACCAATAAATAAGGTAGCTCCAACTCACAAAGCAACTCTCTCACAGGTCTTGAATAAGGGCTAGATTCAAAACTATATAAGGTTAATGCTTGCTCTGTTCTTGCGGAAGGTTTTGCAGTCATCCCCGCATTTAATCGAATGCCTGTTGCCAGAGACGATGCGAATTGATTAAGTTTATTCGCCTGCAGTTGCTTAGGTGCTGGTTTACCCCTGTATTGTTCAAACAGGTAGTTAACAATAGATTCAGCACCCTGAATTTTTTGTTGGGTGTTCTCGTCAATTAAAAAAGGAAGCTCATTGCTGCCGGTATCTTTTTCTAATTGTCTTATGTTTTTACCACCTAAAGGGCAGGGGGCGATCATCACATCCAGATTTAGCTCGGTAAATGCTTCTCTTACAAATCGGCACTGAGGGCATGCTTCACGATCGAAAAGTACTAATGGCGCTTTAGGCAGGTTACTGGTTTTACTAGCGCTAGTACCTCTCCAAGAACGAAGACTTGAAGCGAGCGTTGAGGTGATAAGATCTAGAGTCTGATTCATCTGTATTTCTCTGTAGGTCGGGTTTTGGTTGAGGCGCCTACGGTTGGTAACCCGACAAGTGATGGTTAGTTTAAGCGTCTTCGTACTTACAAAGATAAGCCGTATCAATAGCCACTTTCAAATCAAAGCTTTGCTTAGCTTCAATAATAAATGTTTCACCTTCGCCAAACTCTTTCCAGTCATCAGATCCTGGTAGTTTCACGGTTAGTGCACCACTAACCACTGTCATATATTCACGTTGTTCTGTGCCAAAGGTGTATTCACCAGGAAGCATCACGCCTACTGTTGCAGGTAGGTCTTTGGTTTGCAGAGCGATAGAGCCTACTTTTCCATCAAAATATTGGTTTATTTTTAACATGGTGATTCTCCGGTAAAAATTAAATAACGTGATTATACCGGAAAAGCGTTACGTTCCAAATTCGATTCCAGAGCACCCTCCAAACCGTAGCGCTTACGCTTAATTTCTTTAATCTTAAGGGCATCAACCATCACCAAACCATCAACACAGTCAGAAAAATCAGGGTCAATATTAAAGTCTAAAAACTGAACCCCACCTATCTCACATAACTCGCTATATTGCTTATAAAGAACCGGCACTGAGTAACCCATATGAGACAGTTGGCTCTTCATCAAGGCGAAAGCCTCTCGGGTATCGAGGTTTTCAAATAACCGTTCTAAGTGCTCTGTTGATTGCTCGTCAATAATATAAGGTGTTTTGGCAAGTACCCATTGTTTATTGCAGCCAAAGTACTGGCTATAAAAATAGATCAGCATATCTTTAGCTGTTTTTGAGTAGGTGTTACTAATGCTCACTGGCCCGATTAAATAACGATATTGAGGATTTTTATTCAGAAAGGCCGCAATGCCATACCACAAATATTCAAGGCTTCGTGTTCCCCAGTATTTAGGTTGAACAAAGCTACGCCCCAGCTCTAGTCCCTGTTTTATATAAGGACTTATTGATGGCTGAAAATCAAACAGCGTGGCGCTGTATACTTTTTGTTTGCCTGAAGGTTTTAAGGCTTTATGTGTGCTGTTTAGTCGATAAGCTCCTACCACTTCGAGTTCATTCGCATCCCATAGCACAATATGAAAGTAGCGCTGGTCAAACTGGTCTATATCACGTCTGTTACCCGTACCTTCTCCCACCGCGCGAAAGGCCACTTCTCTCAAACGGCCAATTTCTCTCATAAGGCAGTCATTAGGTTTGTGGGTGTACAGGTAAATTGTCTTATTGTCTTTTGTTTCTCCGATAAGCTCACATTTTTGAATTTCCTGGCGTAATAATTGAGGGTTCTCAGGGTGAGCAATGGCCTTCTCTGTTGGAAATAATGAAGATTTCCCCTTTCCAATACGGTAAACCTGTTTCTTGAATAAACTGGATTTTGCTTTTAGGGGGATCTTAATGTTTTGAAATATAGCTGGTTTAATTTGCTCGCCTATGCGAATAGATACTGAGTTCTTAGTGTGTTTAAAGGTTTCTCTTATCAGCCATAAAGTGGATAAAGGTCGAGAAAGAAAGGATAGACTGTAGAAAAAGAGTGAATTCCTGGCATCAACAAATACAGGCAATATAGGTGATTGGGTTGCTTCGGCTATTCGCATAAATCCGCTGCGCCACTTTCCATCTTTTACGCCAGAAGGACTCATGCGGGATACTTCTCCCGCAGGGAAAATTATTAGAGCGCCTTCATTAACATTCAGGTGGTTATTAATGGCTTTAAGTTTGTTGCCAGTTGTGCCGCCTTCCATATTGTTGACAGGTAAAACCAGTGAGCGAATAGGGGCTACCGTCATGAGCATATCGTTCCCCATTACTTTTACATCGGCTCTAACTTCGCTTACCAGTTTTAAAATTGCCATTCCATCGAGCGTACCTATGGGGTGGTTCGCAATAATAATTAACTTGCCTGATACAGGTATGCGCTCTCGTTCGTTGTGTCTGACGGAATAACTAAAGTCAAAATAGTTGAACACCTCATCAATAAAATCAACGCCTTGGGCATGAGGGAAGCGCTCACCAAACTGTTGGCATTCTCGTTCATGAAAAAGTAAACGTAGCAGGGCAATAATCGGGCGGGTGATAAATTTGGAACGGTTTAGAAATTCAGGGTAGCGATTTTCAATAACAGACTGAATATTTAACATAGTACTCTCCATGACTATTTCATCTATGGAGGCTAGTCTGAAATTGTGACGGTAATTGGTCAGAATTATTTCAGTTTATTGACGATGCCGATAATAATATTCAAGCCGTAGCCGTGATGGCGTGCAACGGAATCAAGGGGCAGCCATTACCAAGGCTACAAATCACCGTTAATAAACCTGCTGAGTATAGTTATAAGCCACTCAGGGTCATCTAGCGGAATATCATGCCCCGCTGTAGGGTGAGTGATAAGCGGTTTCCCCCATGCTATAGCAATATCCTGACTACAACTTGCGTTAACAACACGGTCATGCCTACTATTAAGTAATAATACGGATTGTGTGGGTATCTTCTTTTGAGGAGAGAACTTAGATGCAGCAATAAGTTGCCTCACGATATTTCGCTTTGAAACAGGCCTTGATCTTGCGATATCTAGCCAGCTATTTAGCGCTTTTTGTCTGCTGAGTGGATTATTTGCCGTCAGTTTCAGAATTGCTTGTTCTTTTTTATCCTGAGACTTCGATAAAACGCTTAATAGTTGCAGATAATTACGGGGATGTAGTCGGTGATAAAAAGGGTTTATTGATTTGAGGCTGGTATTGATAAGCACCGCTTTTGATATTTCATGAGGATATCGCTGCATCCAATCAGTGGCTATCATCCCACCCATAGATAGCGCCAGTATGTTTAATGGTTGTGTGGGTGCATATTGAGAGCGGAGTGCGTCAACCATCTCTGGAATTGATTCAGGGCTTTGTTCTCTATATTTCAAACCGTTGCCTGGAATGTCTAGGGTAATAACATTTGTATTAGGTAGGCGCTGCTGTAGTCGTGTGGGAAAATCTCCCCAGTGCCCTTGTTCTCTTAAAAGTCCTCTTAATAATAGCCAGGTTTTTGCAGGTGCCTCATTTATCATCGTTATTCACCATACCAAAGCGCTTTGGCTAATTGTCGGTTTCTTTCATGGTTCATGGTGCTTGTCCAATATGGATAAGATCGTGTCGCTCGAACAAGAAACTCCATAAGCAATTGATGGTGCCTAAGTACTCGTTTAACCCTGTGAGGTTGAATAGGGTGAAACATGCCAAGTGCATTACGAATTTGCAGGGGATTTTTTTTAACCCACATCCATGAGCCCATCTCTAGCGTAAGGGGAAGAAAGGTTTTACCCGATGCGAGCGATTCATCATAAATATAATCCCATAAATCACCATGGGTTGTGTAGTGCCGTGCTTGTGGTTCAAAAAGATAATTTTGGTGAGGGTAGGTAGAAAAGAACATCTTTCTGAGCTGATATATTTCTGCCATGTGTTTAATGTGTTTATTTTTACTATGGGCGTAGGGGAACCATATTCTATCTTGAAAACCAAAGCCTGAATGACAGTCAACAACAATGCTGAAAGGAGAAGATAAAAGTTCATCTTTAATCGTATTAATCAGTGCCAGTGACTCTCTTTCCATTGGGATATTTTTGGGCCCTCGATACCATGGAAGAGAGGGGGATATTCTATGTCCGCCCACCAGCCATGGCACTTTATCCATGGCCTCGACAGGAGCGTTTCTCATTAGGTCTACACCATTCCCGTTAGAGCGCCAGTTTCGTAGCATGCCTACGGGGTTCATCAGTGGAATGAAAACCAGTTTTACTTGCTGTAGCGCATCAACTAGCGTGGAATCCCAGCGCATTCGTTGGACCAGGGTGTCTAAGAAGGCTAGTACCACCTGAGTTCCAATTCTTTCAATACCATGAATACCTCCGACAAATGCGAGAGCTGGCTTGTTGGGGTCTTCGCTGCCGAGAGAAACAGAATGAATAGGGTATAGATGATCTCGGGTAGGGCATTGGGCGATGGTTGAGACTCTTAAAAGATCACCTCCCTGCTGCAGAATTGAATATAGCTGGCTGAGTTCAGGGAGGTGTGTCTCAATGCGACTTGTGTGCTTTCTCATGAGAAGAAATTATGCACGGCTCTTATGACTGTTTAATTACCCTTTAATGACGTTGAGTTTTTGAAGGCAAAAAAAAGACTCCTCCGGTAAACCGGGGAGTCAAGAGCAAGTGTGCTTGAAGGGAGCAACTATAAAAAAGCACAGTTGTTTAGAGCACTTTACGCGTGTGAAGACGTAAACAATAATGAAAAAGAACACAATGAAGAGATGAATCGCTGTCTTAACTTAGAAACGGTCTCACCTCGAAACTGTTAAAGCTATAGTAACGGAGTCAACCTATCTACAGTATTTCCAATGGATTAAAGAAAGTTAATGGGGGATTTAATGAAAGAGGAGGGGGGCAGTAATGGGGGCTTATAAATAGCAAAAGGGGCATTAAGCCCCTTTCACAAAATCTGACACTAATGCCTGTATAAGGCGCTGTCCTTTAACTTTTGATTAAAGAACAATAGCGGTTATAACAGAACGCCAGACGAACCTTAAACTGGAGCTACGTTCTCAGCTTGTGGCCCTTTCTGACCAGTACCTTCAGTAAAGGTAACTGCCTGGCCTTCCTGTAAAGTACGGAAGCCATCAGAAGAGATGTTGCTGAAATGAACAAATAGATCTGGACCAGATTCACGCTGAATAAATCCAAAACCTTTTGATTCGTTGAACCACTTAACGGTGCCTTCTTGCTTGTCTGACATTATATAACCTTGAGCTTTTAAAACTAATTTATGCTATCTGTTTTTGACTCTTGAACCCCTGCACTATTGACAGAGAGTGCTGACTCAAAAACTTCCTGTTGAAATAAAAACACTTAAAAGCGCTTGTATTTCAATTCCACAGTTTAGTCCTAAGACAAAAAATAAACAAATACTAATTAATGAAAAAATGAGTGCATGGCCAAAAAAACACTAATATTTGCACTTCACTTTGCTACCTATCTATACTTTGAGGTGATTTGTTCTGAGAATAGATCTGTTTGTTTTATTTTTTAAGGAACTTGAGATATGTCTTTTGCCGGGTTAGAGGTATGATTTTCACAGAAAATTCGTCTGTGGTTATGCACCAAATGTTGGTGATTGGCATCATATTGTTTGCTAGTTTGTATGTGGGGAAGTGGGTAAAGCATATCAAGCTACCATCGCTAATTGGATTTATGCTGGTCGGCATTGTGGCGGGGCCTTATGTTAGTAATGTAATAGATCGTGATTTGTTGTCTAGCATGGATTTTGTTATTGAACTGGGTTTGGGTCTGGTTGCGTTTACTATTGGGGCTGTTTTAAGTTTTAAATCATTTAAAAAGACGGGGAAAGGGCTTGCCAGTATCATTATTGGAGAAACCGTTGTAGCGTTTTTGGTTATCTCCCTTGCCGTATTTTTGTTTTCTAATAGTCTACCTATGGCTATATTATTGGGTGCTATTGGCGCGGCCAGTGCACCTGCAGGTACAGTGGCAATCATTCGTGATTATCAGGCTGAAGGCCCTCTAACCAACACTTTGTACGCAGTTGTGGGTTTTGATGATGGCCTTTCCGTTATTATTTATGGTTTTGCTTTGGTATTTGCGAAAGCGATGTTACTTGAAACTAACGGGCATGGTGATTTGGCTCTATTGGTTCAACTTTGGATGCCCATCCAGGAAATACTATTAAGCGTGCTTGTTGGTGCTGTTTCAGGCTGGTTGTTTCTGCGGATGGTGAAAAAACTTCGTAAAGAGAGTGACGTATTGGTACTTTCTTCAGCTCTGGTGATTACTTTAGTGGGCATTTCTCAACAGTGGCATTTATCTCTTGTTCTAACCAATATGGTGGCAGGTATGGTGCTTGTGAACTCAGGTAAGGAAGGTGTTATTAACCGGGTTAGACAGGCGACATCAATGATTATGCCGCTTATATTTATTTTGTTTTTTGCACTTGCGGGTGCTCATCTTGATATATATTCACTCACTATCGTAGGTGCTGGTGGGGTTGTTTACATAATTAGTCGGTGTATTGGAAAAGCGGGAGGTGCGTGGTTGGGGGGCACTATTGGTGGGGCTGATCCTAAGTTGGCGCGTACCTTGGGCCTGGGTATTTTATCGCAAGCAGGTTTGGCGATAGGTTTAGCGCTTATTGTGCAAAAAGAGATGATTCAGATTGCAGAACTTTATCATTTACCCTCTGCGGCTGAAATTGGAGCAACGGTGCTAACAACCATTACAGCAACAACGGTAATTTTTGAGATAATTGGCCCTATATTAACTCGCCATGTGCTGTTAAAGGCTGGTGAGATCAAGGATAAGTGAAGAGTATGTCACAATCAGAAAGCAGGTCAGAGAGTGGAATAGGCACTGCCCAGGATTTACTGGTTTATATTGGAAATAGGCCTTGGCCTTCCGTACAGGAAGGTGCCTCGATTGAAACTGCGGTAGAAGCACTGTCACAATCAGTTTATTCACATATTGTCTATGTGACCGATGAAACACAGGTTCTACAAGGTGTAATCACTGAAGAAACCTTAGTGAAGTATCTTTTTATTCACTATCACGATGATATGTTAGATACTCGCGCCTTAATTAGTCGTGCGCTTTCAGAGCAAGCCTCTGATTTAATGAGAAATGAGCGACTTAAGGCCGTATCCAGTGATGACTTGGATTTTATACTGGAAGAAATGATTGCCTGCAAAGTGGATGAAGTGCCAGTACTGGACGAAGACGGACGAATGCTGGGTGATATTACAATGAAAGATATTATTCGATATCACCGCTATATGAAGAATTGATTGTTACGATATAAAGGATGAAATAGAAAAATACCATGAGCCATATTTGGGATTTAGACGCAGGTTTTCTGGACGATGAGTTGTTGACTGAGCAGATGCGATTACTGTCAGGGCTTATCAATGACCAGACGAACATGGTTAAAAGACTTCCTCCGCATTGGATTGGTCACGAGGAGGCCTTAGTTGTAAGGCTAAATCAGTTAATTGCTGAAATGCGCTTAAGAGATATCGCTACACCAGAGTATCAGGCGATTTATCAGGGCACGATTATTTGGCCTGCAAGATTTCATGAGCCATTGAGCGAGCAATTACAGGCGCTGACAAAGCGATACGAGGGCGGTGCTTCCGGTCGTATATTAGTGCCGTCTAATGAACGAGAGCTATGGGCGATTTATCGATACTCGGTTATGGCTCGTAATCACGCCTCTTTTCTAAGCTTAGGGCAGCTTGTTGCCAGTAGGCAGATTAATTTTGATGATCTGTTACTGGAATTAGTCCATGTCGCACGTGCAGTGCCTTACCAACCTGATATGCAAAGCGCATTACAGCAAATGTGGGGTTATGTATCCGCCCATTCGTTTATTCGACCGAATGAAGTGGGCAACATTGAGTTATTGAAAGAAGTTCAATTACTCGCGAAGCAAACTAAAGCTGAGTATCTTTTGAAATCCACCTCACTTGGTGAGTTGGCCTTTTGGTGTTAAAACTTAATCATAAAATAAGTGGCCAGGGGCAAGCTATTATCCTTGTTCATGGTTTATTCGGTTCTCTTGAAAACCTTGGCATGATCGCTCGTGGACTGTCTAAAAACTATGAAGTGCACTCTATCGACGTGCGTAATCATGGCCGTTCCCCTCATAGTGATATACATACCTATTCTGCCATCGTAAAAGACATTATTGGTTACATGGATGATTGCGGTTTAGCTCATGCTCACCTTCTAGGGCATTCAATGGGCGGCAAAGCGGTCATGCATTTAGCGCTAAACTTCCCTGAACGAGTGAATAAACTGATTGTGGCTGACATTGCCCCGGTTGAATATGAGCCACATCACAATGAAATATTCGATGGATTGTTGTCGTTGCCCCTGAGCGAATTACAGTCGAGATCAGAAGCTGACCGTTTGCTTGCCAAGCATGTAAAGGAAGTGCCTGTTCGCCAGTTCTTGTTAAAGAATTTAGTAAAAAACGGTAGTGCGGGTTTTGCCTGGAGAATGAACCTGAAGTCGTTATGTAAAAATTATCATCATGTAATGGCGGGTCAGTCTTCTAGCGAGTCTTTCAATGGCAATGTTTTGTTTGTTGTGGGTGGACATTCCGGTTACGTGCAGAACAAACATCGTGAGCATGTACTCAAGCTCTTCCCTAATACATCTATGAAAATCATCCCTGAAACAGGCCACTGGCTTCATGCAGAGAAGCCGGATTTGTTTGTGACTATTTGTGCGCGCTTTTTACTAGCATAAAAATACGTTAAGTACATTTTTGTGCACACGGTATCCAAATCTGTCGCGTTTAAGGTCTATACTCACTGAATACTATTAAATTCCATAAAAATAACAATCAGAGGTAGGCAATGCGCTCCGCTGTAAATGAGCCTTTAGTACCCATAATAATAGATGTAGAAGCATCCGGTTTTGGCAGGGGTAGCTACCCTATAGAAGTGGGTTTTGTTATGCCCGATGGCAGTACTCTGTGCTCGTTAATCAAACCAGAACCCTCTTGGGTGCACTGGGATAATTCGGCTGAATCACTACATGGAATAACGCGAGAAATATTGGCTGAACATGGTAAGCCCATTGAAGAAGTAGCTGTGTGGCTGAATGAGCACCTCCGAGGCTTAACTGCTTATTCTGACGCCTGGGGGAACGATTTAAGCTGGCTAGGCGCTTTATTTGAATATGCTGAGGTTCCTCAGTTGTTTCACCTTGACGCACTTAATAAACTGCTAACAGAAGAACAAATGAATGCATGGAGTGAGGTGCGGGATAAAGTGGTTTCTGAGCTAAGTCTTAAGCGCCATAGAGCTAGTAACGATGCAAAGATTATTCAAATGATCTATTTGGCGACCTTGCCCAACGATAACGTTTATCCAAGTTGTCGCTTGAAACTTGAAACTTGAAACTCAAGCCACTGCTTTAACTATTCTAAATAAGGTTGGCGTATCCATTTTAGGTACTTTTAATGAGTCTGTGAATTTGTCGGGGTTGAGTACGTTGGCTTGGGAGAAACCACAACCTTCGAGCCCTGCCTTAATTTGCTGGTCACTTGTGTAGTGTAGCGGTACTTCTTGTCGAGTGATGAATTCAATGACTTTTTGAGCGCTGAAAATTATGGGCGCAAAAGGGTGGTCTGATGCTTTAGGCCAGATTTCGAATAAGTATTGCCCCTCCTCAAATGAGCTTAGAGCATAGGCTAATCGGGTCCAAAACGTTTCAATAACATCAAGAGGGAAGTAATTTACCAGGCCTTCACTGATAATCAGTGTCTTTTTCGTTTTATCCAGTGTACTGAGTAGGTGCTCAATACTTAACTCACCTTCACTTCGCAGGATATTGCATTCGGTTAGCTGGTGGCGCTCATCACTAAAACCTTCTTTCTTTAAGCGCTTATTTTTCCAGATTACCATATCAGGCAGATCGGCTTCTATGTATTGGATTTCACCGTTGGGGTGGCCTTGCAGTACGCGCATACCTCTGGCAGAGAGACCGCTGGCAATTTCAATAATTTGCGTGACGCCTTCATCAATTGCCTGATTGACCAGTTCGTCTATAAGGCAATGTCGCTGCAGAAGCATAGTTTCGAGTTTTAGACCGATGGTTAAGTTGCTCAACCAATCGACAGGACGTGTACCATAATACATGGCCTTGCCTAACATAGAGCTGAACGAGGCAGGAGATAGGTGGTTATTGCACCATACATATCCTGTGAAATGTCCGGTAAGGCTTACGGGGCTTTGGTCTTTAATTTCTATATTTTTCATCAGCCAATACCTTTGTTTTTATATTTTTTGCTTTGTGAAAAACGAAAAAACCCATCAGGTGATGGGTTTTTTGTATGCAAAAAGAGTTTACTTCTTTTTGCGGAATGCTAAGGCAATTAAGCCGATAGCTAATAATGCTAATGGTGCAGGCTCCGGGACTTGAGTGGCATTACCAAACTCTGAAATATGACTAATTTTACTTATCTCAACTTTTTGGTTGTTGAACCCTAAAGCGAATAGGTCAATTACCGCATATGATAGCTCGGATACGTTGCTAAACAAGAAGTGTGTATCGCCGGCAAGGTTACCTTTTCCTGTTTTTAGTAGGAAGTACTCATCTTCGTTTATTAACTTGTGAGCAAAAATAGAGCTAGTGCCATCAACCAACTCCCAGCCATCAAGAGTTTCATTTTTGCCTGAAAAAATAAAGTTTGAGCCAACTTCTGATTGAACCCATGCTTGCTCAGCAGTTTTCGAGCTGCTTGATAAATTTGTTGACGCAATATGTGTATCAATGTCACCAACGCTTAAAATGGGGATAGACCATGCGTTGAAGCTAAGAATTAGGCCCGCAGCCAACCCTATAAGCTTCAGTAGGTGATTTAATTTCATTTTCTTTCTCCTGATAGTCATGCTTAAATTATCTCTCTGAGAGTTACATCACTTTTGTTTTGTGACTCTGTTCTCAGTGAATCTAACTAGGTTATCTTTTATAGTTAAAAGTTATATTTGATTTTATGAATGCACTATTCATGCTTAATATTAAAATAATAATAAATAACAGGCGGTTAGTTTTTATTTCTCCGTTATCTTATATATAGCGATTAAATAATGTGTAAAGAAAATAGACAATCGTTATTGGCTCAGGTATCTGAAGAGGAAAGTAAATAGTGCAAGAGATTAATTTTGAGCGTTTAGAGCCAATATCCTACCCCTTAGCTAATCGCTTTTACAAGCAAGCCCATGAAAAAGGAAAAACACAAAGCTCTGATGAGATTCATGTTGCCAGAACCGGGCAGCAAATTATTGCAGCAGTAAGGCTTTGTCCTATCCGTGAAAGCAAGACTCTACCTGATAGCTCTCCCTCAAAACTATTACTGAGAAGCCTAGCTGTTCTACCTGAGTACCGCCGAACAGGTATTGGCACGCAGTT
>Ga0105351_1000823_pt1 | contig 14465 bp, 11 predicted proteins | sample EN4Hudsemesocosm_FD_83662 | JGI IMG/M metagenome (GOLD analysis project Ga0105351, IMG submission 83662) | Methane-oxidizing microbial communities from mesocosms in the Hudson Canyon - EN4B Hudson Canyon | ecosystem: Environmental > Aquatic > Marine > Cold seeps | place: Hudson Canyon... | reverse complement strand
GACTCTTCTAATAAAGCTATAACTCACTATATCATATAATTGCTACTTAAAAATTATGAATAAAATATTAAAAGAGTAATATGATACAACTTACAAACATATCAAAAAATTTTGGACCTTCAGAGCTTTTTAGTGACTTAAATTTTAGACTTAATCCAGGAAATAGAATTGGGTTGGTTGGGCGAAATGGTAGTGGAAAGTCTACACTGTTTAAAATGATTTTAAATGAAGAACATCCAGATGGCGGAGACATCACTATTCCAAAGGGATATAAGATTGGATCCCTTAAGCAGCACTTAGAATTTAATGAAAAAACATTACGTGATGAAACAGCACTAGCACTTGCAGAAGATGATAAATTTAGTATATACAAAGTAGAAAAAATACTATTTGGTCTGGGTTTTGTTCAAGAAGATTTGGATCAAAGTCCTTTGTCTTTTTCAGGTGGATTTCAAATACGTATTAATTTGGCAAAACTTCTTATTACTGAACCAAATTTGTTACTATTAGATGAACCTACAAACTACCTTGATATTTTGTCTTTACGATGGTTAAGAGAGTTTTTAAAGTCTTTTGATGGAGAAGTAATACTTATTACTCATGATAGAGATTTTATGGACAGTGTATCAACTCACACTATGGGGATTGTTCGTAAGTCATTGAGTTTGATACCTGGTAATACACATAAGTTTTATGAGCAGCTAAAATCAAATGATGAACATTATGAAAAACAAAAAATCTCACACGATAAAAAAAGAAAAGAACTTGAAGAGTTTATTGCAAAAAATAAGACACGAGCATCAACAGCAGCCTTAGCACAATCAAAAGTGAAACAACTTGAAAAAATGGATGATATGGAAGACCTTGGTTTTGATTCTACTTTGAAGTTTGACTTTCAGTTTAAAGATACTCCTGCAAAGGTTTTATTGGATGTTCAAGATGTTAGCTTTGGGTATACAGAAGATAATATATTGTTTAAGAATATTTCTTTTACACTTAAAAAAGGTGAAACATTAGGAATAATTGGAAAAAATGGTAAAGGTAAATCAACACTACTTAATACAATTGCAAATGAGTTAAATCCACTTACTGGGGTAATTGATTTTCATGGAACAACATCTTTTGGGCATTTTGGACAAACAAATATTGCACACTTAAATCCTAGAAACACCGTAATGGACGAAATTTACGTTGGAAACTCAAAACTCTCAGAGTCTTCAGTCAGAAATATTTGTGGTTCGATGATGTTTAGTAATGATAATGCTAAGAAAAAAATATCTCTTCTTTCAGGTGGTGAAAAGAGTCGTGTTATGTTAGGTCAAATTTTAGCACGTGACGTAAACTTATTGTTTTTAGATGAGCCAACAAACCACCTTGATATGGATTCAATAGAAGCTCTTACTAAAGCAATCAAGAACTTTAACGGTTCTTGTATAATAGTAACACATAGTGAAGAACTTCTTCGTCAAGTTTGTGACAGACTTATCATTTTTGCAAGTGGTGAGGCACAGTTGTTTGATGGAAACTATGACGAGTTCTTGGAAAAAATTGGTTGGGAAGAAGAAATTCTTGAACAAAAAGTCAAGTCTGCTCCTAAGGTAAATAAAAAAGAGAATAAAAAGTTACGCTCATCACTTATTACAGAACGAAATAAACTGGCTTCACCTTTTAAAAAAGAAGTAGAAAAACTTGAAAATCAAATTATGGAAATTGAAGATTTGATGGAGACTGAACAAAGTGAATTAATTCAAGTTTCAAATAGTGGAGATAATAGTAGGCTAATTGAACTTTCTACATTAATTTCAAAACAAGAAAAAGAGGTTGAATCAAAGTTTGAACTTTTAGAAATTGCACAAATTAAATTGGATGTAATCATTGAAGAGTATGATGAAAAGCTTGAAAATATTTAGATATTTTCAAGATAGTTATATTTAATGGAACAAATGATTAAACTACTAAATAAGTTTTTTACACTAAACTAAAGAATACATTTTACTACGTAAAGGTTGTTTATGGAAAATATACTTAATTATATTAAAGTTAATGAAAACATATCTACATCGGGCCAACCTAGTGTTGAACAGTTTGAACTAATATCAAATTGTGGATATGAAGTTGTTATTAATTTGGCCCTTCACAATGCTTCAAATTCTCTTGAATCTGAAGACAAAGTGGTAACGGATTTGGGATTATCTTATTTTCATATTCCTGTGCTTTTTGATGACCCAAAAGAGGAGCAATTACAGCTATTTTTGGATATCTTGGATATTAATAAAAACAGAAAAGTTTGGATTCATTGTGCGCTGAATTATAGAGTGAGTGCTTTTATGTATATTTTTCATAAGTATTATTTAAAAACTTCTTTTGATGAGATTGATTTGTCTTTACTTCAAGAGTGGAATCCGAATGAATCATGGCAAGATTTGATGAAAATACAATTATAAGGAATTAAAAGAATTGATTGAGTACATAAAAAAGCTTCCAAAAGCAGAATTGCACCTTCATATAGAAGGAACCTTAGAGCCAAAAATGATGTTTGAACTGTCAAAAAAAAATAATATAAATATTCCATATGCTAGTGTTGAAGATGTTAAAAAAGCATATAACTTTACAAGTTTGCAAAGTTTTTTAGATATATATTATGCTGGTGCTAATGTGCTAATAAATAAAATTGATTTTTATGATTTAACATGGGCATACCTTTTAAAGTGTAAAGAAGATAATATTGTTCATACTGAAATTTTCTTTGATCCTCAAACACATACTTCAAGAGGAATTGATTTTAAAACAGTTCTTGATGGAATAAAAGAGGCATTAAATGATGCACAGAAAAAACTTGGAATAACTTCAAATATAATCATGTGTTTTCTGCGACACTTATCTCAAGATGATGCAATGAAAACTCTAAATGAAGCAATTCATTATAAAGATGATATTATTGGTATTGGCTTAGACTCATCAGAAATAGGTCATCCTCCTTCAAAATTTAATGAAGTATTCAAAAAAGCAAGAGAACATGATTTTAAAATTGTTGCGCACGCTGGAGAAGAAGCTGACATCTCTTATATTTATGAAGCAATAGAACTACTAAAGGTTCAAAGAATCGATCATGGGGTTCAAGCAGATAAATCAGAAAAACTTATGGATTATTTAAAACAAACTCAATTACCATTAACCGTATGTCCAAATTCAAATATTGAATTAAAGGTATTTACTAATATGCGTGAGCATAACTTAAAGTCCATGTTGGATTATGGAATAAATGTAACCATTAATTCAGATGACCCCTCTTATTTTAAAGGTTATTTAAATGACAACTTTATAGAAGTATACAAAAATTTAAACCTAAGTAAAAAAGACATCATTAAGTTAGTTAAAAACTCAATTAACGCATCCTTTATATCAGATGAGCTTAAAAAAGTGTATTTGCTTAAAATTGATAATACTTGACTAATACCCTTGTGTATAACTCTTTTAGTCATTATTTGATAAAATAGCGCATTATTAAACAAACGGGATAATTATTGAAATTACGAACGAAAACAGCAAGATTTACTAATCCTTTATATTTAGAAAGTGGGCGGATTTTAGAGCCTTATGAAATCATCTATGAAACATATGGAGAATTAAACGAGGACAAAAGTAATGTCATTATTGTTCCTCATGCATTAACAGGAAATCATCATGCAGCTGGACGTTATGGAAATGAAGCCAAACCAGGATGGTGGGACAAATTTATTGGGGATGGAAAAACTATTGATACTACGAAGTATTTTGTAGTTTGTACAAACAATATTGGATCTTGTTATGGATCTACTGGACCACAAAGTCCAAATTATCCAAGTATTGAACCTTTTAGATTAAATTTCCCTGTTTTAACAATTAGTGATATCGTAAAAGCACAAAAAACACTTTTTGATTCACTTGAAATCTACCATGTCCGTGCCATAATTGGTGGCTCCCTTGGTGGAATGCAAGCAATTTGTTATGCTATTGAGTATCCAGAATTTGCTGATATTGTTATTCCTCTTGCTACAACTGCGTACACTAGACCTTGGGCAATTGCAATTAATAAAATTGGAATTGAAGCTATTCGAAATGACCCTGCATTTAAAGATGGCTTTTATGATGTAAATGAAGTGAAAGAAAAAGGTATGGCAGGCCTTGCTGTTGGAAGAATGGCTGGACATCTTAGTTTTCTAAATGAATCTTCAATGAGAGAAAAGTTTGGAAGAAACTATACTGAATCAGATGGTTTATATGATTTATTTGGTAGATTTGAAGTGGAGCGATACTTAGAATATAATGGAAGTAACTTTTCAAAATATTTTGATCCTTTGTCATACTTGTATGCTGTGAAAACTATGAATATTTTTAATGCAGCACGAGGAAGTGATACTTTAGAAGAGGCCTTTACAAAAGTGAAATGTGAGTTTCACCTCATTAGTTTCAAAGGTGATGTTTTGTTCTTCCCCGAAGAAATGCACGAAATTTATGAAATGATGTGCAAACTTGGAAAGAACAGCCATTGTAGTTATAAAGAAGTTGATAGTGATTTAGGGCATGATGCCTTTTTGATTGAAATTGATAAATTTTCAGAACATATTTTAGAAATACTAAGGAATAAATAGTGAGTGATATAATAAGTGAAAATACAGAGTCAGGGTTTGAACAAAAGATAGAAGAGGCGAAAAAACTTTTAGATAAATTAATCGATCCAGAGATTACATTAAGTAACAGTGTTGATGTTTACAAAAAAGGTATGAATGAGCTTGAACTTGCTCAAAAACTACTAGATGAAGCAAAGTTAAATTTTAAAGAATTAAACAAAGAAAATTTATAATTATTTGGATAACATATAATTATTATAACCTATAAAAATAGTTGGAGAAAACATGTTAGAATATTTTAATAGACAAATTAAACTTTGGGGAGAAGAGACTCAACTCTCTCTTCAAGACAAAAAAGTTGCAATTATTGGTTCAGGTGGATTAGGATGTACTGTTGCTATTGCATTAGGTGCTAGTGGAATAGGGGAGTTTGCATTTGTCGATTTTGATGAAGTAGGCGTACATAATATTCACAGACAAATTGGATTTAAAACAGGTGATGATGGGAAGTTTAAATCAGAAGTTTTAAAAGAGCTTATAGAAGCAAGATGTCCTTTTACAAAAGTCACATCATATGTTGAAGATTTTGATACTTTTGCAGCTCGTGAATTAGAATTTGATTTAATAATAGATGCTACAGATAACTTGCCTACACGTGCATCTATAAACTCATTTGCTAAAAAAACAAATCAACCTTGGATTTATGGAAGTGTTGAAGAATTTCATGGACAAGTTTGTTTTTTCCAAGATGCCTCTTATGAAGCAATATTTCAAATAAATGATAGAAAACCAAATGGAATTGCTTGTCCAATAGTAATGCATATAGGTTCTTTACAAGCGAATCTTGCTTTAAGATATTTAGCTGGTTTAAAAGTTAAAAAAGATTATTTGTATTATCTATGTTTTAATGATGAAGGTGAATTGGTTACTCAAAAGTTTAATTTACCAACAAACTAAAAATAATAAAAGAGTACATTTTGTACTCTTTTTAATAAAGCAAAACAGATGAAAATTTTTGTAAGTATAGCCTCTTATTGTGATGAACTATTGTTTTTTACAATAAAAGATTGCATCAATAAAGCAAAAGATCCGAATTCTATTTATTTTGGAATTGTTGACCAAAATGATACTTCTCAAAAACACTATATCGATCAACTCCCTTTTTCAAATCAAATTAGATATATATACATAAACAAATTAGATACATTGGGAGTTTCGTGGGCAAGAAATATAGCATTTTCACTTTATGATGACGAAGATTATTTACTTCAAATTGACTCTCACATGTTGTTTGAGAAAAACTGGGATGAGACACTTTTAAATCAATACAATGATTTAAAAAAAATCTCCTTGAAGCCTATTATTTCAACCTATCCATACTCTTTTACTTTTGATGAAAATAATATTCCAACATTTTCAAAACCTAGTGGTAAAACTGTTCTGGTGTTACGCCCTCATCCAGATACAAAACTTAAAGAAGATAATAGTATTCTGAGATTTAGGGCCCAGCATAAGTTTACCAACAAACCTGTTTTGGGATGTCATATAGCAGGTGGATTTGTTTTCACAAGTGCAAGTTTCATAAATGAAATTCCTTATGATCCATTTTTATATTTTCATGGAGAAGAACAAAGTTTAGCCATAAGAGCTTTCACAAGAGGCTGGGACATCTATCATCCTCTTTGGATACCACTTTACCATATGTATAAAAAACCCAATACAGAGCATCTTTCACATCATTGGCATAAAAGTGTTGATACTAAAAGAGATTTTGATTCAATTTATTTAAGAAAAAGGTCAAAAAAAAGACTAAATAAAATTTTGTTTGAAGATGGTTTCAAAGAGTCTGCATACGGATTAGGTACAAAAAGATCACTTCAAGAGTTTACTAAATTAAGTGGAATAGATTATAAACACAAAACCATAATAGAAGTGGATGAAACCCTAAAATAAAGTTAACTTAACTCACAAGAAGTAATCTGATTTCTTCCATTTTCTTTTGATTCATATAATGCTTTATCAGCGCAATTGTACATGTCTTGAATAACAGAAACATCGCTATACTCGTCAAGGTAGGCAAGACCCATTGATATGGTTAAAAGATCATTGATCTCATTGCTTACATGTTCTATATCTAGTTTCTCAATATTATATTTAATAGTCTTTGCAAAACATTGAGCTTTCTCAAAGGTCATGTTTGAAACAAGTATACCAAATTCTTCCCCACCAATTCTAAATGCAAAATCAGTAGATTCTTTTAATGATTCTTTAAGAGCGTTAGCTACGCGGATTAACGTTTCATCACCCATAGAATGTCCATACGTATCATTATATTTTTTAAAATAATCTACATCACACATGATAAAAACCAATGAGATGTTATCTTGCGATGCTTGGTTTATTTTTTCTTTAAATATAATGTCAAAATATCTTCTATTATATAAATTGGTTAAACTGTCTGAAATAGATTGTTCTTTTAACTGTATGTTTGAATTGTTAATTGTTGATATTAGGTCATTGTTTTTTCTATAGTAATTAAAATAGTTGTATAAAATAAAGACAACACACAATAAGCCAAAGCTAATAATATAATTGCTGAGTGAAATTTTTGCTTCAAGTCTATCTTCTAATACACTTTTTAAGACTTCAGAGTTTAAATTGTAAAGGGCTATCATTGAGTTTATATTTTTTGTAAAAAAATCAAATATTTTCTCAGAATTTCCCAATGTTATGTTGTCTTTAAAATTTAGGTATATAAAATTTTGAAGTATATGGTTTGCATTAACTGTATTCTCATAGTAGTTTTTTAGTTTTTTAGTTTCGTGTTTATTTGCTTCAAATATTTTGTTCATATTATATTGTAAGGTATGGGATAAGTCCGTAATTATACTTATTCTGTTACTAAGATCAATAAACTCTTTTTTGGTGATTATTCTCTCACCTTGTGCGGTTAAAAGTGCTCTTAATTGACCATTGTATTCGATGAGTTTTGGAAGTTGTACTATAATAGTTTCCATTAACATATAACTATTTTTTTCAGAGTCAAGTATTAGGCTAGAATAGAAGGAAATATCTTTTTGTATTTCAAATGACTTTTCATTAATTCTGGAATAATTATTGAAATTTTCATGTTTTGTAAAGTTATGTTGTTCTTCAAAAAGCTGAAGGATTGATGATAAAAAAATATAGATTGATTGATGCGCAGGATGATTTTTTTCACTTGGTTTGAGTCTATCTCTTAACTTATTGATTTTATTTCTTGTTTCAAAAATTATTTGCTTTTTTTCTAAGCTATATTTTTTTGATTCAATAGACATATTAATAATACCTCTTAATTTTTGCAAATGAATTATAATTGAGTGAATCTCATTGGCTTTCTTTAAACCAAGTAGTTCATGTTTGGTTGTATTGATCTCATCATGAACGTATTTTGTTGCATACCCAAACATAATTACTATACAGACAATTGGAAGGATAACAGACAACAAGTAATAACGAATTTTAATTTTTTCTGTCATAGTATCTCTTCTTTAGGTTTACCAATAAAATAACCTTGCGCATAATCTACACCCAGTTTGTTTAATAAATCCAAGTTTTCTTTTGTTTCAACAAATTCTGCAATTGTCTTAATATTCAATCTTTTTGAAAAATCAACAATCCCTTGAACAATAACTTTTGAGTCTTCATTATTTGTAATGTTTTTAACCAATGACGAATCAATTTTTAAATAATCTACATCCAGTTCTAAAATATGTGAAAAATTCGAATATCCACTTCCAAAATCATCAATAGCAATTTTACAACCAAATTTTTTAATCTCTTTTATAAAATCTTTCATAACATCAAAGTTTTCTATCTCTTCGCTTTCTAGTATCTCAAATACAATTCTTTGACAATTTGAAAAAGTTGAAAGTTTATTTTTTATAAATTCAACTGTATTTTTGTTTAGTACATCAATAATAGATATATTGATTGAAAATTCATATTCTTTGTCATGGAAATAGCGAAATGATTTTGAAATAATTGATTTAGTGATATGTGGGTATAACTTAGACTTTTTCGCAATATTTAAAAAGTGAAAGGGAGTGTATATTTTTTCTTCAAACACAACTCTTGCTAAACATTCATATTTTTCTATTTTTGATTTAGTTAGATTATATATTGGCTGAAAATATGGAATGATTGAGTCATTTTTAATAGCTTGTTTGAGCATTTTTACGCTGTTTATATTTTTTTCGACATCTTTTATAATACTTAAGTCATCATTATAGGTAAAAAGATTTTTATCTTTTTGTTTTGCATATTGAAGAGCTATATCAGCAGAAATAAATAGGTTCTCAGTCTCAAAAGAGATACCTCCACTAACAGTAATATGGATCTGATTACCCTCGATTGTAAACTCTTTTTTTGAAATGGTTTCAATAACACTATTAATGTGTATTATAAAGTCATTTTTTTCAATGCCATTGGCTAAAATTGCAAACTCATCCGCATGTAGTTTATAGATTTCAGAGTAAGTACTTGCACACAGGCTGTTTATAGTTTTACTTAAATTAACCAGTAGCTTATCTGCAATTTTATGTCCATAAAAATCATTTGTTTCTTTAAATCCATCAATGTTTAGTAAACATAAAAAAGAGTCTTTCCTACTTTTTTTAATATCTTCAAATAATTTGTATCTGTTTTTAAGTTTTGTTAATCTGTCTGTGATTAAGCTTTTTTTGATATCGTCTTTGCTATTGATAAGTTCAGTGACATCTTTTCTTGTGGCAATAAACTCGGTAATTTCGTTTTTATTGTTAAGTACTGGAACAATTGTTGTTTGGGTTATAAATGTCTCATTGTTTTTGTTTAAACCTTTAAGTACTCCAGTCCATATTTTCTTGTTTAAAATCGTATCCCATAGTTCTTTGTAAAATACTGGTTGTGATTGGTTGTGTTTGATTATTGCATGGGTTTTTCCGAGTAGTTCTTCTTCTTGGTAACCAGTTAGCATGCAAAACTGTTTATTTACATAGGTAATTATCCCATCTGGGTCTGTTTTGCTTATAAGAGAGGATTGATCTAATGCTTCTGTGTAACTTCTTAAAAAACTGTTTTGTTTGGATAAACTATCTGTTTTTTCTTTTATAGTTATACGTAAAAAGTTATTTATTTGCTTAAATTTTTTCAACAAAAATAGAATAAATATAAACAGCAAGAAAAATATTCCAATATCGTAAAAAACCGAATAAATAAAATCTTGAAGAAAGTACTCTTTTAGATTATGCTTTGGAATTTTTATACTAACGATACCTCTAATATCACCTAGCTTATAATCATAGGCCTTATCATAGTTCTCAGCAATAAATTTAGGGGCATCACTTCTTTTTCCATGACATTTTAAACACTTAGGTTCAATTCGTAAAGAGTATGCATACTGATAGAACTCTTTTTTATCCGAAAAGTATTCTGTGTCAAATTTATTTTTTTTAAAATGATTTATTGCTTCTAATTCGTCTTTATTTGCTATGTTATTTGAATTTCTAGCTCGGTCTGATACTGTTTTAATAGTAATCTCTAGTTTGTTTTTATTTGAAAATGTATTTGATATGATTGGAGCGCTGTATGCTGGCAAGGCAGATAGGGTTTTGTTATTTAGATTTAGGGTATGATTGCTAAATAAATTTTGATAATAATCTCTGTTTATAATAAAAAATTCATTTAAGACTTTTGCTTCATTTTCTGCAAAAGATTCTTCTTGATGTTTGATATCAAAATAAGCATACGTAATTCTAATAGATGCCATTATGACAAAAATAAGAGGAATTATATAAAATATTTTTTCTTGTATAAAATTATTTTTTGCTTTCATCGCATGATTATATGAATATTTAACTTATAAATTACTTTAAAAAATTAATATTAATTTAAATATTTAAATATGACAACTAATAAAAGACGGCATTGCATAACAAAATATTAAGTACTTTTTAGATAAAATATCCAAATTTTACAAAATAAATTATCGGGGAATTTAATGCCAAAAAGAGAAGATATAAAATCTATTTTATTAATCGGGTCTGGACCAATTATAATTGGACAAGCGTGTGAGTTTGATTATTCAGGAACACAAGCTACAAAAACTTTAAAAGAGTTGGGATATAGAGTTGTTTTAATAAATTCTAATCCTGCAACAATTATGACAGACCCCGAATTTGCAGATAAAACTTATATCGAACCAATCACAGAAGATATGGTTTCAAAAATTATTAAACAAGAAAACATAGATGCTATCTTACCAACTATGGGTGGACAAACGGCACTAAACGTTGCAACGTCAATGTATGATAAAGGGCTTCTTGATGATGTTAAGTTTTTAGGAGCTCACCCAGATGCTATTAAAAAAGGTGAAGAAAGACATCTTTTTAATGAAGCTATGCGAAAAATCGGTATGGATTTGCCAAAAAGTGCAAATGCTTATACGGTTGAAGAAGCTATGAAAGTTGCAAAAGAAATAGGATTCCCAGTAATCAGTAGAGCTTCATTTACCCTAGCAGGTGGTGGTTCTGGTGTAGCATACAATATGGAAGAGTTTAAACAATTAGCAGAAGAAGGAATTGAAGCAAGTCCAATTAATGAAATTGAAGTTATGGAATCTATGCTTGGTTGGAAAGAATATGAAATGGAAGTTATCAGAGATAGTAAAGATAACTGTATTATCGTATGTTCTATTGAAAACCTAGACCCAATGGGTGTTCATACAGGAGATTCAACTACAATTGCTCCTGCGTTAACATTAACAGATAAAGAATACCAAGATATGAGAAATGCTTCTTTTGCAATCTTGAGAGAAATCGGAGTGGATACAGGTGGTTCAAACGTACAGTTCTCTATTTGTCCAGATACAGGAAGAATGATTGTTATTGAAATGAATCCAAGAGTTTCTCGTTCTTCTGCTCTTGCATCTAAAGCCACTGGTTATCCAATTGCTAAAGTAGCAACACTATTAGCTGTAGGATTTACTTTGGATGAAATTGAAAATGATATTACAGGTACAACTGCATCGTTTGAGCCCGTAATTGATTATATCGTTACTAAAATACCTCGATTTACTTTTGAAAAATTCCCAAAAGCAAACTCTACATTAACTACAGGTATGAAATCTGTTGGTGAAGTTATGGCAATGGGAAGAACCTTTAATGAATCAATTCAAAAAGCGCTTTGTTCACTTGAAACAGGACTTATGGGTTTTGACCCAATTTCTACTGATTTAGATAAGATTAAAGCAGAAATAAGAAGACCAAACTGTGACAGATTACAATATTTAATGGATGGAATGAGACAAGGTCTTACGAATGAAGAAATTTTTGAATTATGTAAAGTAGATCCATGGTACTTAACAAAATTTAGAGAAATGTACAATATTGAAAAATCAATGGATGTATCCATTTTAAGTGATGAATTTGCTATGCGAAATGCAACATCAAATGGATTTAGTGACTTAATGATTGCCAATCTAATCTCTAAAACTGAAGATGATGTATATAATGCTGGAAAAACTTTAGATGTTGATTTTGAATACAATGAAGTGGATACTTGTTCTGCTGAGTTTAAGGCGTTAACTCCATATCTTTACTCTACTACAAACATAACAAAATTGCCAAAAGTTAAAAAAACAGAATCAACAGAGAAAAAAGTTATGATTATAGGTGGTGGTCCTAACAGAATTGGTCAAGGTATAGAATTTGATTATTGTTGTGTACACGCCTCTTTTGCCTTAAAAGAAATTGGTGTTAAAACAATCATGTATAACTGTAATCCTGAAACGGTTTCTACAGATTATGATACGTCAGATGTTTTATACTTTGAGCCAATTGATTTTGAACATGTACGTTCAGTGATTGAAAAAGAGCAACCAGATGGTGTAATTGTACACTTTGGTGGACAAACACCACTTAAACTAGCAAATGCATTAACAGAAGCAGGTGCCAAAATTATTGGTACAACTGCTGCTGTGATTGATCTTGCAGAAGATAGAAAAAAATTCTCAGCATTTGTTGAAAAAGCCGGATTGCTACAACCAGAAAATGGAACAGCAGTTGAAGCAACTGAGGCCATTGAAATTGCAGAAAAGATTGGATACCCAGTACTAGTGCGACCTTCATTTGTACTTGGTGGAAGAGGAATGAGAATTGTTTATTCATCTGAAGAGTTAAAACATTATATGGATGAAGCTGTATCTGTGTCAAATGATGCACCTGTTCTAATTGACAGATTCTTAGACAGAGCAATTGAACTTGATGTTGATTGTATTTGTGATGGAAAAGAAGTATACATTGGTGGTATCATGCAACATACTGAAGAAGCAGGAGTACACTCTGGTGATTCTTCTTGTTCTTTACCACCTGTTTCTATTTCAGATGAGTTAATCAAAGAGTTAGAAGAAAAAACTAAAACTATGGCATTAAATTTGGGTGTTATTGGACTAATGAATACGCAATATGCAATTCATAAAGGTGAAATTTACTTAATTGAAGTAAATCCAAGAGCTTCAAGAACAGTTCCTTTTGTTTCAAAAGCAACAGGTATGCCACTTGCAAAAGTAGCTACTAGAGTAATGTGGGGTGAATCACTAAGAGATGCACTTGCTGCATACAATTTCGATTTAGTGTGGGAAGGAAATGGAGTATTAAAACCAATTTTAAGAGACCATATAGCAGTAAAAGAAGCTGTTTTCCCATTTAACAAATTGTCAGGTTCAGATATGATTTTAACACCTGAAATGAAATCTACTGGTGAAGTAATGGGTATCTCTCACTCTTTTGGCGAATCATATGCAAAAGCACAAAGTGCAGCTACAAATGACTTACCAACTTCTGGAAAAGTATTTATTTCATTATGTGATTTAGACAAGGAATTTGCACCAAAAATTGCACAAGGTTTGGTTGATATTGGTTGTACAGTAGTTGCTACAACTGGAAATCATAAAGTAATCACTGATGCTGGAATTGAGTGTGAGAAAGTTCTTAAGATTTCAGAAGGAAGACCTAATATTACAGATTCAATTGCAAATGGTGAAATTGCACTTGCCTTTAATACAAGTGACGGGAAAGAGTCTTCTAAAGAAGATGGGAAAAATATCAGAAGATCAGTATTAAAAGAAAAAGTACCTTATGTTACAACAGCAGCTGCTGCACTAGCTTGTGTAGAAGCTATGAAAGCTCTACAAAATAAAGATGGGTTAGTTCCAAGAGCTATCCAAGACTTTTTAAGTGAATAAAAGTAACGTCTATTTAACACAAACAGATACTACTGTTGGCTTTTTATCAAGTGATGATAAAAAGCTAGCAGCTATAAAAAAGCGACCAAGTAGCCAACAAATGCTTCAAGTAGTAGACAGTTATAAAATATTAAAACAACAAACCAGAATTCCTAATAAGTTTAAAAAACGAGTACGAAACTCAACTGAAACTACTTTTATTTATCCCAATAAAAATTCTTATAGAGTAGTAAATAAAAAATCCGCGCATCACTGTTTTATTAAAAAATTCGGGCTACTTTATTCTACTTCTGCAAATATCACTAAAACAAGTTTTGATAAAGAGTATGCTTTGAAAAATTGTGACATTGCAATAGAAGATGAATATGGCTATTTTGAAGCAGTACCATCAGAAATTTTTAAAATAAGTAAGAAAAAAATTATAAGACTAAGATAGAATTAAGTGGGATAAGATTATTATTATTTAATTAATTATGTAAGGTTTCATAATGTTTCTATGTCGTACAAAAGAATTAACTCTTCTAGAGAATAACTATCTAAAACCAACATCTGATTTACTTTTTTTGTTTGGTAGAAAAAGAGTGGGTAAAACT
>Ga0105351_1000822_pt1 | contig 14467 bp, 8 predicted proteins | sample EN4Hudsemesocosm_FD_83662 | JGI IMG/M metagenome (GOLD analysis project Ga0105351, IMG submission 83662) | Methane-oxidizing microbial communities from mesocosms in the Hudson Canyon - EN4B Hudson Canyon | ecosystem: Environmental > Aquatic > Marine > Cold seeps | place: Hudson Canyon | collected... | reverse complement strand
ATTTATACGCCTTTGTCCTTGATCTTGGCGGTTGTTATTGCGATTCCATTCTATAACCAATGGGAATCGGCCTTATTATATTTTTTTGGTAGTTCCGCAGGCGTAGCAGAGCCCGTTTATGGGCTTGATGTGAGCTTTTACTTGTTCTCATATCCTGTTTATATGCTGATTCAGCAAGAACTACTGAATACGTCTATTATTCTGTTCTTTCTAGTTACTGCACTGTATTGGTTAGAGCATGTATTTGTACCCAATCAGAATAAAGAGTACCCTCTGGGCGCAAAAATCCATTTAACGATTTTAATCGGCTTTATCGTATTATTTGTGAGTTGGGGCTTTGCTCTCGATCGCTTTTCTTTGCTGTATGTCAATTCACATGAACCGGTGTTTTTTGGCCCAGGTTTTGTCGAGTTACGTTATCAGTTGCCATTAATCTGGCTCAGCATCGTTTCTATTGTAGCGATCTTTATTGCTGTTGTGATTTACATTTTCTCTCCGCAACATCGCTCAACAACCCCTGTTTTTGTCGGTATTGGCGGATTTTTATTAGCCCTAGGCTTACAAAATACACCGTTTATTCCCAGTTTAATTAATGCCTTGATTGTCAAACCTAACCCAGTGTTAACGGAAGGACAGTTTATGGAAAGCAATATTAAAGCAACGCTTGATGCCTATGACCTAAAAAATATTAATATTGTTGATTATCAAGTTAAGCTGGATGCAACAAGAGATATTGAGATATGGGGCACTCAGAAGCATTTTGAAAATATTCCTGTGTGGGACAGAGAATACTTAATTGATGGTTATCAGCAGCTACAAGGTATCCGGCCGTATTATAATTTTGAAAGCGTAGATGAAGACCGTTACTACTTGAATGATCATATTCAACAAGTCAATTTATCTGCACGCGAGCTGAATCCCGACAAATTGCCACTTGCCGCTAAGAATTGGGAGAATATTCATTTACGCTATACACATGGTTATGGCGCGGTAGTGACTCCGGCGGCACAAGATGCAGGAAAACCAATTATATGGTATTTACGTGATTTAAATATGCAGTCCAATGTCGATTTTTCAGTTAAATCTCCAGATATATATTTTGGTCAGGAAAAGTATAACTATGCAATTGTCCCTAATGACTTGGATGTTATGGGCTTGGCTGGATCAGATAAAGGTGCGAATCAGACTTATCAAGGGCAAGCGGGCATACCGATTCCATCAATGTTTAGAAAGTTATTATTTGCCTTTTATTTTGGTGAAGAGAAGATCTTTTTCTCCACTAATATTTCTAAGCAGAGTAAAGTTTTATTACGTCGTAATATCATTGAAAGAATCAATACCCTTACGCCATTTTTGCACCTTGATAAAGACCCTTACTTAGTCGTTACCAAGGACCGATTTTATTGGATTCAAGATGCTTATACCTTGTCTGATAAATATCCGGTATCTAAATTTGCTAGTGATAGCTTTCTATCGGGTACAGAAAATTTTAACTATATTCGTAACTCGGTAAAAGTAGTTGTGGATGCCTATGATGGCTCGGTAAAATATTATATTTCGGATGCGAAAGACCCTATTATTAATGCTTATCGCATCGCTTATCCTGGTGTTTTCAATCGTTTAGATAGCATGCCAGATGAGCTACGCGAACATTTACGTTACCCGCGTGAGCTCTACTTTATGCAAATGATGGTTTATTCCAAATATCACCAAACAAAACCTGAATTATTTTATGAGCAAGCAGAAACATGGCAATTTGCTAAGGTAAATAAATCCTCGGTTATGCCTTATTATCAAACTATGGATTTCGGCCGGTGTAACGATAGAGAAGAGTTCGTTATGATTAATCCTATGACACCTATTAATCGTAGTAACTTAAGTATGATAGGGGTCGCTGGTACGTTAGATACGGAAAGTTGTGATAATAAAGATTACAAACCCAATATCAAAATCTATAAATTTGGTAAAGATATCCAAGTTAATGGGCCGGCTCAAGTAGAAGCATTAATTGATCAAAACCCTGAAATTTCAGAGCAGTTCACTTTATGGGATCAGCACGGATCGACTGTAGCAAAAGGACGAATGGTGATTTTACCTATGGGTGATAATTCCATCTTATATGTACAGCCCATCTACATGATTTCAACCAAAACCAAAATGCCTGAGCTAACGCGAGTCATTGTATCTATTGGTAACCAAGTGGTTATGGATACGACTTTATGGTCGGCCTTTAAGACACTGAAATCGAAATTTGTCCAAGGCGTTAAAGACGAACAGGGAACAGGTACTTCAAAGAAGTAAAATAGAACGACATCTATCCTCATACCCATAAGCGCATGAGGATAGATGGCAACTCAAGAAGGCTAGGAAAACTACTACCTACGCTTTATAGCTCCCTCCTTCTGAGACAAACGCCAATGAAATACGGAGAGAAAATATCTCTCCGTATTTCATGTCATCATGCGGACTGCACAGGTAAACTATTTAATTTAAAAACATTGCTCAAGGCAGTTGAAGCTTTTAGGTCATCATAAATACTTACCTGATTACCCATAACTCTCAGCCATTCTCCGTCATTCCTCCAAGCTTTTAGCAGGAGTCTCGTGGATTTAGTACAGATTCCCGATTAAAGATTTCGGGAATGACGACTATGACAGTGGTTATACCAACCCCCAATATATTTGCACTTAAACTCATATACCCAAGAAAAACCGTCATCCCTGCATGCTTTTAGCAGGAATCTATAGTGTGCGCATGGACTCCCGATTAAAGACTTCGGGAATAACGACTCTATGGCAGTGCTTATTTATTGGGGATGGTATAAACCTAGATTCATCAAGTAATACTTTCACTCTCAGTAAACTGCATGGCGTGTAATTTCGCATAAGCACCTTGCTTGGTTATTAACTCTGCATGTGCCCCGTGCTCAATAATTTCACCCTGCTCCATCACCAAAATTACATCCGCTTTTTCAATGGTAGATAAACGATGCGCAATAACAATCGTCGTTCTATGTGCCATCACACGCTCTAAAGCCTTTTGAATATAGCGCTCAGATTGCGTATCTAAAGCAGACGTAGCTTCATCAAGAATCAAAATAGGCGCATTTTTTAATAAGGCTCGTGCAATAGCTAAACGCTGTCTTTGTCCGCCTGATAACTGTATACCATGCTCACCGATTTCAGTTTGCATGCCATCCGATAACGCGCCTATAAACTCAGTCGCATAAGCATCTTCTGCAGCCTTTAATACTAGCGTCTCATCAATATCACCCAATACACCATAAGCAATATTATTAAAAACCGTATCATTAAATAAAGTAATATTTTGTGTCACTAAAGCAATCTGTTCTCTTAAGCAACTTAAGGTATATTGGTTAATCTCAATACCATCAACTAAAATACGACCCTGAGAATAATCATAAAAACGCGGAATTAAATTTGTTAAGGTTGTTTTCCCACTACCAGAGACACCAACAATAGCAACAGTCTGCCCCGCCTTAATAGTTAAGTTAATATTTTTTAATGCTAGTTTTTTAGAGTTTGGATAACTGAATGAAATATTCTCGAAACTTAAAACGCCCTTCCCCGCTGCCTTTTCAATGATACCTTGATCATTTTCAGGCTCTACATCTAATGCATTAAAAATATCGGCAGCTGCCGCTATGCCTTTTTGAATATCATTATTAGCGTGGGCTAATAGCTGAATAGGCCTAGGAATCATAAAGGCTGCTAATAAATAAGCGACGAAATCACCCGTGCTCGCTGTATCCATAATAGTCAGCGCTAAGAAAAGCAAACCGGACAAAGCAGAGGCAACTAATAGCTGCATAATCGGATTTTGAATTGCGCCGACTAAGGCCACTTTTTGTGACTGTTGTTTATTAAAAAAACTAACCTTTCTAAAGCGCTTAACTTCATAATCCGAGCCGCCAAAGCATTTAACGACGCGACTTCCCATCACTAGCTCTGACGTGATATGCGTCATATCGCCCATGGAATCTTGCACGTTTTTACTTAATGATCTTATTTTTTTACTAACAGTTGTAATTGCAATGGCAATAAAAGGTGCAACAACGAAAAATATTAATGTTAATTGCCAGTTAAGCCAAAGCAGGTAGCCCAATAAACCAACCGTCGTCAGACCTTCTCTAATAAAAATTTTCACCGAATCAGTAACCGCACGGGTTACTTCTGCAACGTTATAAGTAATCAAAGAAATTAAATGACCACTATTTTGCGCATCAAAATACTCTATAGAGAGTTGTGTGTAGTGATTAAAAATTTCTTGTCGAAGTTTGTGTACAACACTAACCGAAACTTTGGCTAAAAAATAATTACCAAAAAAAGCACCCGCGCTTCTAAATAAAACCAGCACCATAATATAAACAGGTAAAAACTTATTATCAGCTTTGTTTCCATGCTCTATGGTTTCAATAATTAACTTAACCAGCTCTGCAAATAAAGGCTGCGCAACAGCTACAATAACAAAGCCGAGTATACTGACTATAAAAAATTTAATAAAAGGCATCACATACTTAAGTAGGCGTGCATAAATGTTAAAACTTGATTTGTTTTTTATCATGTAAAAAGAGTAGAAAATAAGTTAAATCAGAAATATAAGATCAAATAAAGCAATAAATAGCTATCGCTTATCGATATGATTAGAGCTTGCAATACCCGCAAAACTCATCATTATAATGACTAGAAACATCAAAGAATGCTGATGTCCAAAAGAAAACCCTGTTAAATCATACGTCATATAGCTTGTAACTAGAACTAAACCTGCAACCCCCGCAAAGCGCTTTTCGGAAGACACGGCTGCTTTTAAACTAAAAATAAAATAGTATCCCGCTCCCCCTAATAATAATAGATAAGAAAATAACCCTATGATTCCCAATGTCGCCAAATAATGTAAATAAGCACTATGAGCTTGACCAAATATCATGGGAAGATGAATAGCGCCTTGATTATTTTTCTCCTCCATTGCCGAACGATAATGACTCATACCTACACCAAGCAAAGGCTTATCTTGGAAAATAAGAAAGGAGCCTTTCCACATTTCTAGGCGCAAGCCTACTGATGTATTATTTTTCTTCTCTTGAAAATAGTCAGCTGATTCTTCAGCGCCTAGCGCGATACGCTGATGAATATAATTATTAGAGTTATATAAAAATATTAGGCTAAGAAAAACACCGAAAATAATTAAGCTTTTCATTTTTATATTTATTTGAATATAAATAAACCAAATAATCAAAACAGGAAAAATTACTAGCCATGTCCCTCTAGTTCCTGATAGAACAGCACCAATTATTCCAAAGCCTCCTGCTATTAAACACATTAAAATAAGCTTTATAGTGAAGTCTCGATACATAATTAATGCAGCAAGAGATAACAAGCCAAGCTGAAGAGCAATATGCCCAAAGGGGATAATATGAACCGTCCCATAAACTCTATCTATCCCTAGATAGAGATGTTGATAAAGCGCAATACACCCAGCCCCTATTGCACCTATTGCGATACCGTAAATAAAAGGCCGCATATTTACGCTTACGCGGCGCAACGCGAAAAAGATAGGTAGGGCAAAAATAAAACGCAAGGGATAGTCTAAATAACGAAAAGAAGCCCCACGGAGCAAGCAATCAAAGGCAATAACAATCGGCAGAACACATAATGCGACAACAAAAAATTTATCCATTAAGCTAAGTTCACGAGCCTCCCCAGCTTGCCTGAATAAAATGAGTAGCGATAATATGAGTAATATAATGGATGCAATATGAATCCCAATATGTAAAGTTAATACCAACATTGGCATTAAACCCAAACTCCAGGAGAGAAGGCTAACTATAAAACTCTTGTCCGACTCCATAAATAAGCCTCCATTCATTAAGGAATTAATACCTTTTCCGTGCATCAATCAGTGATTTTATATCAGCAATATCTTGCTTATGCTCGGCAATATATTTCACTCTCTGTATTTTCAAGGATTTCAAATGTTCATCAATATTTTGATGGTTTAGAATGCGACCAAACGCCTCATCATCAACATGATTAACCATTTTATCCAAAACAATATCCCCTAATGCTTGCCTGTAATGAGAAGAATCAGAATACCAGCGCATTCCTTGACTAGCTAAACGAGGCACAGCCTCAGTAGAATAAAGACTGTATCCTGAAAAATCATAAATAGGATAAGCCGACTGTGAATTTCTCTTAGCTTCTTGCACGGTAATATTTAACATTTCACGCTTCCAATACTCCCACTGACCCCATAAATCCAACTGTCCAATGACTTCCCATTGCCTTGCATGCGAGGGTGAAATAAAAAAACGTAAGTCTATATTCTTCTCATGCGCTAGCTGGATAATTTTTCTGAAATAATCAAAAGTACTGCTTTTCTTACCCTCTACCGCATAAGTAAAAGTTGGAATAGTGTAGGTTCTATCGACATAACTTTCTTCACTGTCACTAAATTTACCTGACCAGCCGCCTGGATGATCCTGGCTCTTAAAACCATTCGGTAAATACACATCATCCCAATTACATAGCCCTGTCGCCACCTTAATACTGTAAAAAACGGCATCACCAGATAATAAAGTCGAAATTAGATCTTTGCTTGCACTGCCCGATGGCTGATTATTGACATCAACGGCCAAGCGCTCTTCACTAAAGGTTATTTCTGGAGGCCTTCCCCCATGAAATTGATAAAAATCCAAGCCAATAAACACTTTTTTGATAGGGCTTAATGCGACGGCATGCTGTACATAACGTAAATTTTCGTAAATATTAATCCCAGGATAAGAGAGGTTGTAGATATGTGTTGTGGCCAAATACTTTTCAGCTGATTGGGCAGAAAAACCAAAAGCACTACGTGAGGAACCCAAAATGATGACTTCTGGCTTATGCTGCTTAATCGCAATCGCCTTCCCCATTTTAAGCTGTCCAGTAAAGCCAGGACTATTCACGCGTACGCCATCCTTTATATAAATGCGACCATACACAGAAAAAGGGTCAATGTAATAACAAAAAACAATAGCTGCTAACAATAAAAAAACGGTAGCAACTATAAAACGCCTGCCATACAGAAAAAAAGAGTAATTCATTAATTATTCCGATCTATTAAAACTGAAAATATAGGAATTCGCTGATCCGAGTTAGAGACAAGGTCGCGTATACAAACAAAAAGGCAATCATCACTGACCACGCTAAACTAGGTCGCCAGCATAATTTTAATGTGAGTATTTTATAGTGTTGAGACGATTCAAAAACAGGGCGATACCTTTGCATAAATTGCTGCGTATTCGGCATATAAAAAGCAATAATGAATAGCATAACAAACCAAAGAACATCCATGAGTTTGACCGAGCCAACTTGATGAAAAATACCGACAAAAGCGATATGATGCTCCATCGCCCATTGCTTAAAATACCCTGCATAATTCCCCATCCACTGAGGTAAAAACCAGCCATTAATACCCAACATGCCACGCCATAAATTAAAAGCTCCCTCTAAACTCGTCGCTCTAAAAGGAACCCAAGCAAATAATACGGCACTAAAAGTAAGCCACCAAGCCAATAATCGCGGCATTTTAACGCCAAATTTTTGGCTTAATTTCATCCAACTATTATGCATAATTAAAAAAGCGCCATGCAAAAAACCCCATAGCGCAAAATTCCAGCCCGCGCCATGCCAGAAACCGCCTAACACCATCGTGAGCATAAGATTAATTAATTGGCGTGTTTTACCTTTACGATTCCCCCCTAAAGGAATATATAAATAGTCACGTAAAAATCGTGATAATGTCATATGCCAACGCCTCCAAAATAAGGTAATATTTTGAGACTTATAAGGAGAATTAAAATTCATCGGCAACACAATACCAAACATGCGTGCCAAGCCAATTGCCATATCAGAATAGCCTGAGAAATCAAAATATAACTGAAAGGCATAACATAATGAGCCAGCCCAAGCAGCAAAGAAAGTAATAGGCGTGCTAGTTTCAGCTAAGCTAAACGTTAAATTAACATACTCACTGGTACCATCAGCCAATACCGATTTCTTAAAAAATCCTAAGGTAAAAATACTTATCCCAATAACTAAATGTCGATAATTAATTTTATATAATGTTTCTTTTGCAAATTGTGGCAACATTTCACGATGATGCACAATAGGCCCCGCAATTAATTGCGGAAAGAAGGTAACAAATAAACAATAACTTAAAAAATTATATTCCCGAGTTTCTCCACGATAAGCATCTATTAAATAAGCCACTTGTTGAAAGGTAAAAAAGGAAATCGCTAAGGGTAAAACTATTTTTTCAAAATTAAAATCTGTACCGCCTAAGTTATTTATATTTTCAATAAAGAAATTAAAATATTTATAATAGGCTAAAACGCCCAAATTGGCTGCAACACTTAATATAAGTAATAATTTAGATTTATCCCTCCCTGATAATACCGCGCCCACGGCATAATTAAACAGCATAGAAATAAGAATAATACTCAGATACGCAGGGTTCCACCACCCATAGAAAAATAATGATGCCGCAACTAACCAAGCAATTGCCGCTCGATGATGACTTCTTGCTCCAATAGCATAAAAACCAAAAAGCACTATTGGCAAAAATATAAAAATAAAAACATATGAATTAAACAGCATGAAAATGTCCTAACAGAGCCTTACTCAATAACAGAGTAAGACTGCTTAATATTGAAGTGTTAAAGCAAAAATAACAAAAACGATAAAGTCTATTTTACGGGAATTTAGTGAGTGTTTTTACTCTTCTGCCCCCTTTAAGCTCCTTATGACCTTTTCCTCATATAAACTGGAAAAATTGACCACAAAAAATAGCTCATTCGCACGCACCGCTCTCCTGAAATAGCTTTGATCTCTTAACAAAAATTTATTACTCACCGCTTTAGCCCATAACTTAAAAGCCCCAGAAGGTTTTAGCCAAGTCGTATCAGGACGTAAATCATGCATCGCATCCAGCGCAAAAATCTTTGCTTTCGGGTCAACGAGAATAAAAGAATACAAGCTGTCAAAATAAAGAGATTGAGTAAAATCTGGTGGAATAGGTGCTAGCTCACCTTGAGCGCCATAAGGAAAATAATTATTGAAGCTCAAATGATTGGTATAAAGGAACAACTGACCTTGTTGTAAATTGAGTTGCTGTAGCGCATCAAGCACCGCATAGGTGGAAAACTTATGATCCAAATGCCAGTCTAAAACAGGATAAGGCGTAACAATAATATCAGGATTAAAATTCTGAATGATTTGCTTTAAGTCGTTAACAAGCGCAGTCCAACTGGCAGCTCCGTTTGTCAATGGCGTCAGCTTTGATAAATTTTGCAGGCGAAAATCATTAACATCGCTGCTCCCCGAATGACGAGAATGAACGGGGCTGTTTGGCTGCGCATACATTTGCGGCAAAGTATTATCAAAATAGCCCAGATTAATAGCTCGCTCAGGTAACACTCCGCCCAACATCGGCACGGTAATACTATCCCATACCCGCAATTTACCTTTGATCTGGTGCTGGTGCTGTACATCAGGATAAATATCATCGTAGCGATGAGGGCCAGCTTCACCCGCAGTGACCGTTACGATTAAGGTATTATGCTGGCTATATAAACCAAAGGCAGCAATTTCAGCATCATCCGGATGCGGCGAGATAATCAGAATTTTAGGCTGCTGCTGTACACGAGGGTTACTAAATAAAACGAGACTTGCTTGCTGGTCTTCAATACTTAAGTGATGCGCTACAAGCTGGATCTTTACAGGCGTATGGGCGCTTACTGAGGGTAAATTAATATAACGCTCACCATCAACACCACGCTCCAAGGTTAATACCGAGACATCCTCGCCGGATAGGATTTCAATAAAAGGTTCCGCAAAATAGCCCGTTACTGTTGATTTAACCCTTACTCGAATAAACCCCGTATCCCATTTAGTGGGGCTACTAAATGAGAACTCCCCCTGTTTCAGCTGAGTTTTTATTTCGGTATGTAAACTGCCATTAAGTGCATATTGATAATCTTGAGCTACGTTATATTTATATTTTGCCGCAAGTGAAAAATAAATAACAACAGGCAGTAAAACCAATAAAAACAAGAAGACAAATAATTTTTTAGGCATGCTTAATGCCTTACTAACACTTTATTATATGCCTTCAGCGTTTGCTCCATGGTGTCATCCCAAGTTATTAATGCGGCTTTAGCCCTACCCTTCTCAGCCAAGCGATGACGCAGTTCAGCGTCAGATAACAAAGTATTTATATATTCAGTAATTTCTGAAGAATCTTTAGGATTAGCTATTAACAGTGCCTCATTTTCGCTTAAATGCTCAGAAAAACCGCAATACTGCGCATTACTAACCACAACAGGAACACCATGCGCCATCGCCTCTAAAACAACCATTGCGTAAGTGTCAGCCAAAGTAGGATGAACTAAAACATCAGCAGCAGGATACAGACTATTCATATTTTCACAGACACCTATAAAATGCACTTGCTGACTAAGGTTTAGTTTAGTAATTAGCTCCGTAAATTTTGCAGGGTCATCATTACCCGCAATAATTAAATGCAGGCTCGTTTTATTTATTTTTTTAATTGCATCTAAAATAACTAATAACCCTTTTCTTTTATAATCATTAGCGACAAATAAAATAACAAATTCATCCTCTGAAATCCCCAATAAAGCACGTTGTTTATGACGGCTTATTAATTGTGTTTCTAATGAGCTATTTATTTGAATACCTGGATAAGCAATACTAATATTATTTTCAATTTCTGGGTAATTACGCAGAATATTTCTTGCTAAAAATTCTGAAACAACAATAATCTGTCGCTTATTTTTCGAACATATCTGATGTTTTTCCAGCCATAAATAAGCCAGCATTCTTGGGCTAATGAGCGCATTGAAATAGCGTAGAAATTTTTTAAATCCCATACTTTCTGTATATCGACTCAGTACACAAGGCACATGCAAAGTATAAATATCAGCATGCGTGCCCATGTCATGAGAGTGAACAATATCAAACTGCCCTTCTGTCGCTTGCCGCGTCCATCGAGAAAATAATAATTGATTAATATAGCGAGGCTTATCTAACCATTTAGAAATAGAATGAAATTCAATATTATCTGGCTGCTCCGTTTCTATTGCTTGGCAGAATACGTGCACCTCATGTTGCTCAGCTAAGCGCTCAGTAAGCTCGACACAATAACGCTCAGCGCCACCAATTCTGCTATAGTGGCGAATCAAAACGGCAATGCGTAAACACTGATTATTCGTATTCATGGCTCGGATTCTTTACAAAACTAACTGAATGGCTGATTTTACAGCATCTACAGAAACATCGGTAAACCCCTCTACCCCGTCTAAAGACTTTAATTTAATCCTATCTACTTTAGAGTTATGAAATTCGGCCTGTAAAACAATCGCTTTACCATTCAATGGCGGAGTAAACTCTGGTGTAGAGCTACGATAAATCGCTATTTGTGGAATGCCCACAGCCGCCGCAATATGCATTAACCCCGAATCATTACTAATGGCTAAATGAGCACAAGAAAGCAAATCTACCGCATCCAACAAGCTCGTTTTGCCACAAAGATTAATTAAATCACAGTCGCTTTTTTGCTCTATTTCTTTTGCCGTATCAAAGTCTTTAGGCGAGCCTAACAGTAAAACAGAGCACCCTTTCTGAATTAAATCCTTAGCAATTTCAGCATAATTTTCCGTCGGCCAGCGCTTTGCCGGACCAAATTCAGCGCCGGGCATAAGAGCCACCAAAGTTTTATCTTTATTCAATGCTAATTTTTTTCGCCATAATTCAACATTTTTTTCATCGACACTTAACTTTGGCGGCGAAATTTCACTTAAGCCTGGAATGCTGGCATCAGATTCTACTCCTAAATATACATAGCGCTGCACCATATATGGTAGCTTTTTTTTGTCTAATCTACGCCTATCATTTAACAAGCCATAACGCATTTCACCTAAAAACCCCGTTCGTTTTGGCACGCCGCACCAATAACCGATTAAAGCAGATTTCCAGGTTACCGGCATAGTGATCGTCAAATCATACTGATTGCTTTTGAGTTTATCAGCAAGTTGTCGACGCACTTTCCAGCCTAATTTGCCACGCTCAATCTCAATTTTATAATGCTCATTCACTTCGGGCATGCGCTGTAATAAATCGTAAGGCCAAGGCGGGGAAATCACATCTAATGTTAAATGGGCATATTGTTGGTGCAACACCTTAAATAGCGTTTGTGCCATCACCATATCACCCACCCATGATGGTGCAAAAATTAATATTTTCATAGTTTTAACACCTGTATTGTCATCTTTCATATTGCCGCTAAAATAATTTGCACTTTTCTATTTTTGAAATACTGAGAATGCCGGCAGCTTGCCCGCTTTTATTAACTATACGCAAGTGACCCGCTCCCGCTCCTAGGTAAAAAACAACAAAAGTGTTAACTGGAAAACGAAGGATGGCTCTGTATTTTCTTTAAAACCTGCTCAACAGAAATCAACTGCATCGCCTCTAGGCTAGGAATCTTCTTTTGCCAAGCTAATTGATCGGCAGGCTTGTGCATATATTTTTCCGCTGCTTGCGGATAAGCATTAAGACAATTTTGTAATTGCTGGTACGGGCCAATATACTCAGGTCGAGTCACAGCATAAAGCCCAACCACCGGCGTGGCAACGGCATTAGCCAGATGCAAAGGCCCAGTATCAGGTGAAATGACTAGCCTAGCTTGTTTAAACACGGCGGCTAATTGAGTTAACGTGGTTTTACCAATTAAATTAAGACACGAGGCTTCGATGTCCTGTTCAATCTGAGCGCCAAATTCAACTTCCTCCGCACTAGGCCCACCTGTTAAGACAATCGATTTATCAGGATAATGCTTATGTAAATCATTTATAAGCGTGATATAGCGCTCAATCGGCCAGGTTTTTTCTTGAGTGGAAGCGCATGGATTAATCGCAACCCATTGGCTATTAGTTTGTAATTGCTGACTCGCCCAAGCGGTATCGTTAGCACTAATAGGCAGCGATAAATCTTCCGCTGTTATTGTCAAACCCTCTTTAATACCCGCAAACTTTTTCGCCAGTTCAAAGAAAATTTCAACTTGATGCAAATGCTCAGGTAAATTATGCGCAGTATTGGTAAACAAGTGATGCCCTTCACGCGAATAAGGAAAACCAAAGCCGGTTTTATGTTCCGCAGGCAAAAGCATCATCACCATATTACTCACGAAACTGGTTTGAAAACTAATCAACTGCCCGACATTTTGATATTCCCAGCTCCGTTTAAATTGCCAGTAAGCACGTAAAGACTTAGGCTTATCAACCGGCACCACATTCACTTCTTTCACTTCTGCAAGAATATTCGCAATCGGCCTATCAATCAGCCAGTCAATTTGCGTGTCTGGATAATGTCTTTTAAGTAAGCGCACCGCAGGCAATAGCATCAACACATCACCAATCGCAGACAGCCTGATCAGGGTGATTTTCTTAGGAGGGCTGGGCTGAGTCATGTATTTTTGTGATCGCATAAAAGTGAATCCCGATTCTATCACTCAAGTTTCTGAGTTCAAAATTTACTCTTCTCCCTATAATCATCACTTAGCACTCTATAAAAGCACGGTCACCTTGCCGACCGATCAACAAGAAATGATTCATTTACGCAGCACAAAAGAAAGCCGAAAATCGGCAAGTACAAATTCATGCGGCATTAAGAATTAAACCGGATATATTAGAAAAACGATAGCCTTGTTGTTTTTCACTATTTGAAATAGCCAACAACTCAACTAAAGTTACTAAAACATACGTTTTATGTAAGTACTATTCTATCCCTCGATATTTTTGTGGTGGCATATAGGGTTCTTTTTTCATGAAATCTAATTATTACGTTTTGCCATTCCATATAAAAATCTATAAAATAATAATTTTAGTAAATAATTAACACCGAATCCATTTTCAAACAGACTTCGGTGAGTGCGATGGAGGAAAAATGGCGAATTCTATTGAACTGAAATTCAAGAAGACCCAGAAAGATTTTTTGGAGTTTTTGAAATACACAAAAGGTCATGCAGACACCACTTGCTACAATTACAACTCAGATTTAAACATCTGGATTACCTGGCTAACCGAAGAAGAACTCGACTGGCGTAAGTGTCAGCCAGTGGATGTAGAGCGCTTTGTTAACTATTTATCTAAAAAAGGCATAGGCGCTCATGCAATAGCTAGAAAAATATCTTGCTTAGCAACATTCTATAAATGGGCTAAGCGACGTGAGCTAGTCCAAGACGACCCGATTTACTTAATTGATAAGCCCAAGCGCCCCCATCGCATGCCCATCTGGTTACAAGCTGAAGAACAGGCTGGCCTAATGAAAGCCATGCGAAACTATGATGATATTCCAGAAACGATATTCGGGCGCTCTAAAACCTCATCGAT
>Ga0105351_1000809_pt1 | contig 14532 bp, 12 predicted proteins | sample EN4Hudsemesocosm_FD_83662 | JGI IMG/M metagenome (GOLD analysis project Ga0105351, IMG submission 83662) | Methane-oxidizing microbial communities from mesocosms in the Hudson Canyon - EN4B Hudson Canyon | ecosystem: Environmental > Aquatic > Marine > Cold seeps | place: Hudson Canyon... | reverse complement strand
GCGTTAGATCCAATTAGTACAGAAAAGATTGAAGCTTTGATGTTAGAGTTAAAAAAAGATTTTACAATTGTAACTGTGACTCATAATATGCAACAAGCAGCAAGAATTGCAGATATGACTGCATTTTTTCATCTTGGTGATTTAATAGAATATGATGAAACAGAAAAGATTTTTATAAATCCAAAAGAGAAAAAAACAGAAGATTATATTACTGGTAGATTCGGTTAAAAGGAAAAATAATGTTAGCAAATTACGAAGAAAAATTAGGTGAAATAAAAAGTGAAATTATTACGATTGGTGAAGGTTTATTAAAATCAAACCAGCTTATAGTTAAGGGGCTTAAAAACTGTGATGAAAACAGTTTTACAGAAGCAAAAACTTATATAAAAAATGTAAGCAATATTGTAAAAGAGATTGATAATAATATCATTACAACTCTTGCTTTACATTCTCCAGAAGCAAAAGACTTAAGAAGAATGGTTTCATATTTGAAAATCACGAATGAATTGTTAAGAGCTGCATCAAATACAAGAAACTTTATAAAAGGTTTTAGTGAAGAGTGTAAAGATGTAGATTCAAAAATTGTAAATGATTATGCTATTCCTATGCAAAAGTCTACTGTTGATGCTATTAAATATACAGTTGATATGATATCAATTGATTGCGTTGATGAGACGCAAGAGTGTTTTAATAAAGTGGTAATTGCTGAGAATAAAACAGATGATTTATATGAAATGATTGAGTCAGAACTCTTAAAACAAAAACCAAAAGAGAGTGATTTTAATAAATTTCATAAAATGTTAGTTGTTTTAAGAAGAAGTGAAAAAGTTGCAGATAGAGCGATGAGTATTGCAAGTCTATTGTTATATGCAAACAATGGCGGAGAGATACATAGAGTCTAAGAATTTTAGGTATAATTAAATTATGAATACAATATTAATAGTTGAAGATGAGCCAGATATTTTAGAACTTTTAGAATATACACTAGCTAAAGAATATGAAGTTATTGGATGTTTAGATACATCTCGTGTAGTTGATATTTTAGATCAAGAAAATATAGATTTGATTTTAATGGATAGAAACCTTCCAAATGTAGAAGGAAGTGTTTTTATACAGGATATTAGAGCCAAGGGATATTCTCAGAATGTAATATATTTAACTGCCAAAGATGCAGATGAAAATATTCTTGAAGGGTTTGAAAGAGGTGGTGATGATTATATTACAAAACCTTTTAATATCGATATTTTAAAAGCAAGAGTTAGATCAGTAATAAATCGAACAAAAAAACATCAAGAAGTTATAAAAGTTAGAGATATCACATACAATGCAAATCAAAAGAAGTTTGTAATTGCTGGAGAAGATATTCCTTTAACTCATTTAGAACATGACTTACTTCTAGAATTTGTAAAAAATATTGATATTTTATTGAGTCGTGATACTTTACTTGATAACGTATGGGAAGATAGTATGGATGTAAAATCTAAAACAGTTAATGTAGCTATCAAACGTTTAAAAGAAAAGATTGATCCAAATGGCAGTAAAGAATATATAAAGTCTATTCGAGGTGAAGGATATATTTTTCATAAAGGTGCACCAAATTGTTAAAACTACATGATATTTTCTTACGTAAATTTTTACTTTTATTTGCAACGATTTTTTTAGTAATGGCAACATTAGCTTATTTTTGGATAAAAAGCATTTTTATTGAACAAACTAAACTTGACCTTTTACACAATATAGATATTTTTGCTTTACAAATAAAAGATTTTAAAGATATCGATGCTAAAGCAAAAGAGATTAAAAAAGTAATTGGTATAAGAGTTACTGTAATTGATAAAAATGGTTTAGTCATAGGTGAATCCGATAAAGATAAAAACACGATGGATAACCATCTAAATAGAACAGAAGTTTTAGAATCAAAGTATAATAAATTTGGTTCAATTGTAAGATACTCTGATACATTAGAAAAAGATCTTGTGTATGTTTCAAAAAAACAAGTTTTAGGAGATATTGATTATTTTATAAGAATGGCACGTGATTTAGAGAAAATCGATGAGGAATATCTCTCTTTAACAATTAAAGTCGCTATATTATTTATTATCTTCATTGGTATATTTTTTGTTGTAGCTTTAAAAATTAGTAAAAAAGTGGAGTATGAAACAAATTCTATATTACAGTTTTTAAATGATCTTATCAAACAAAATAAATCTTTAAAAATAGAATCAAAATATTCTTTGGAGTTCCAAAATATTACAAAGTTATTAACGAAAGTTTCTGATAGTTTATCAAAAAAAGATAAACAAAAATCAAAGTATACTGCGAAACTAAAATTATCAAATAGGCAAAAAGATGATATCATTTCGGCTATTTCTCATGAGTTTAAAAATCCAATTGCAGTAATAAGTGGATATAGTCAAACATTACTCGACGATAAAGATTTAAATGCCAATATAAGAGATAAATTCTTGGAAAAGATTTTTTCAAATTCTGAAAAATTGACCAACATGATTGATAGGTTACGATTATCTATTAAACTAGATGAAGGAAAACAGCCTCATAGTTTTACAAAAACAAATATCACAAATGTTACAAAACATGTTATAGATGATTTAAAAGTGACTTATCCCTCACGTGATATAAATATTGAAGCAAATGACATAGTGATGGAAGTAGATGAAACTATGATAAGTATTGCTATAACAAACCTAATAGAGAATGCTTTAAAGTACTCTCAAGATACAGTAAATATCACAATTACTAAGAAAAAATTATCTGTAAGTGATGTTGGTATTGGTATAAACAGTAAAGATATCTCAAAACTTACAGAGAAGTTTTATCGTGTTTCTAATAATGGATGGAATAATTCAATGGGAGTAGGATTATCTCTTGTCTCAAATATTTTAAATATTCATAATTTTTCATTAGACATTAAAAGTATTGAAAATGAAGGTTCAACCTTTTCAATAGTATTTTAAAATACTATTGAAAAAGTTTAGCTAGTTTTTTTGTTACATTCTCATCTGTATAGATTTTTATAAATTCAGTACCAGACTTTTTGAGGTGTTCATATAATAAATGATCATGGTTTTTTATTTTTTGCGTGTATTTTTTGACTAATGAGTTATTTAAATCACCCTCAAATACTGCATTTGTACTTGGGTCTACTAAATTTACATTTCCTAAAGTTACCGGTGATTCTTCAAATTTATCTCTTACAATGATTACTATAACTTCATGTTTTTTTGATAATAGTTTTAAGTTTAAACTGTCAGAATTAAAGAAATCACCTATTATAAAAAGAAGTGATTTTTTTGGTATTTGTTTGTGTAAAGTATTTGTGATATTTTCATAATTGATATTTTTCCCAATAGGATCATAGTTATCTATTTTTTCAATCATTCTTTGTACACCCAAGAGCTTTTTAGTCTTTTTTGTATTGAGTATTGATGTTTCATTTGCTATAAAACTACTATAACTATCCCCTTGAGCAGCGGCAATATAGCCTAACATAGAACAAACTTCTGTAATAATATCTTTTTTTAGTCTGGTTGTTCCAAAATGAGTACTACCGCTTAAAATAGGAATAATATTTATATCTAATTCTCTTTGTGTATTAAATACTTTTACATAAGGTTTTTGCATTTTTGCACTAATAACCCAATCTATTTTACGGATATCTTCACCATCTTCATATTCTCTTAATTCAACAAAGTCATAACCTTCACCTTTAATTCTAGAAGTATTATTTCCAATTTGTTGTGAAAAAATAGCTTTTTTGGTTCTAATGAGTAGTTTTTTTAAATTATTATTCAATTTCAACTTTTCATTTTCATTTTGAATTCATTGATAATATCTATTTCTCTTTGTTGTAGATATTTTTTATATACATTTTGTCCTGATCTTTGTATTTTATGTTCAATAATAATCTTTTGTTTATTTCCGTTATTTTGAATTCTTTTAATTATTCCAGTAGCAAAAACTTTGGTAAATTTTTTTTCATTTACAAGACTACTAGGAGCATTTAGCTCAAATCCAAGAGTAAGCTCAATAGAAGTATTCTTTTGCAAATCAAGTTGTTCTGTTGTTTCTAATGCAATAAAATTGTAGGAGACATCACAAGGACTTAATTCTATTTGTGTATTATCATAACCGATAGTTGTTTTAAAACTTTTATCAACAGTAATTCGTTTATTTTTATTGTCTCTTTGTTTGTATTGAATGAGTTGAGGGGTTTTTAATATAATTTGATTGTTTTTTTTATCAACACGTAATAGTTTTGCTAAAATATATTGATTTCTGATACCTAAAACTATCTTTTTTTCGTGTATTATAGAAAATAGCTGTGTTTTTGTTACTTTTACTGTGATAAGTTTGTTATCAAATTTAATAATTTCACCAGTGTTACTTATAATTAATCCCTTATAACTATTAATACATGATATATCTAATTTATTCTCTACAGCACTAGAAATTATTTCATTACATTGAGTATAGTCTGGATCTACTGTTTTTACTTTAATAGGTTTCTTTTTTATAGGATTAACTTTGACAGGTTTTTCTTTTATAGTAGGTTTAATTGGGGTAGATTTATCTTTAACAACCTCTTTTTTAATATGCTTTTTTTGAATTTCTTTTCTTACAATAGGTTCAATTCTAATAGGTTGTTGTACAATTTTTTTAGTTTGAATAGGATTTAATACTACTGGTTTGGGCATTGCCTTAGGTATTTGTATTGGTTTAGATTGGATAACTTTAGGAGGTATAATTTTATTTGGTTTTAGTAAAATCACTTTTTGAAGAGCTCTATTTAAATTAGTAAGGTTTAATGGTTTTTGAAATAGTGCCACAATCCCTAAGTCTAATGTTTCCAATAACTCAAAATCGTCATTTTTATCACTTAAAACAATTATAGAAACTTTTGAATCAAAATCTTGTATATCAACAATCATTTCGAATGCATTTTTTTTGGATAAATTTAAATCTGTTAATACAATATCTGGCTTATTTTTTTTAGACAGAATTAATCCCTCTAATCCATCAAATGCTTGATACACTTTAGAGAATATTTTTTTTAGGTGAGTACTAATTTCTTTTTGTAATGTAGTATCATTCTCAACATATAAAACCGATAAGTCACTTGTTCTTTTTGTTCCATTTTTCATTGAATTTATTATACGATAATTAAACTTCAATATTTTATTGTTAGGTTCTAAATATTATGAAAATTTGATGTAGTTATTAATATAATTATTTAAGCTTATTCTGAGTATACTAACATAAATAAATATAAGGACATACAATGTTTCACGAATATAGAGAAATAGTTTCAGAATTAAAAACAAAAGATGCACACTTTAAAAAAGTTTTTGAAGCACACAATGATCTTCATGACCAATTAGATAAAGCTGAAGAAGGTGGAGTTGACCATATTGATCCAATGGAAATAGAAAGAATGAAAAAAGAAAAACTTAAGCTTAAAGATGAAGCTTATGCGATGATTATGGAAAAGAAAAATAAATAAATAATTTTTATCAAGTAATCAATAACAAGAAGGCTAAGTTTATACACTTAGCCTTTTTTGATTTTTAAGTAATTATTTGATAAAATAATACAATTTTAAACAAAACTAGCGAGCGCGGTTTTTGTAAAAAAAGTTTCATTAGAAAGGTAACAAGGTTACATGGAAAATCTTTTCGAATCACAAGATATAGTTGATATTAAAATTGAAGACTCAATAAAGGCTTCATACTTAGACTACTCAATGAGTGTTATTATAGGACGGGCACTACCAGATGCAAGAGATGGACTGAAGCCAGTTCATAGAAGAATACTTTACGCAATGCATGATTTAAATATGACGTCAAGAACTCCATATAAAAAATCTGCAAGAATTGTTGGTGATGTTATTGGTAAGTACCATCCACATGGTGATAGTTCAGTATATGATGCATTAGTAAGAATGGCACAAGATTTTGCTATGAGAGTTCCTCTTGTAGATGGCCAAGGAAACTTCGGTTCAGTTGATGGTGATAATGCAGCTGCTATGAGATATACCGAATCAAGAATGACAAGACTAAGTGAAGATGTATTAAAAGATTTAGATAAAGATACAGTTAATCATGTAGCAACTTACGATGATATGGGTAAAGAACCTACTGTTATGCCTACACGAGCACCATTATTACTTATTAATGGTTCTGAAGGTATTGCGGTTGGTATGGCTACAAAAATACCACCACATAATCCAACAGAAGTTATGGATGCACTTTTACATTTAGTTGATAATCCAAAAGCAGATGCAACAGATTTAATGGAGTTTATTAAAGGTCCAGATTTCCCTACGGGAGCTACAATATTTGGTAGACAAGGTTTTACTGACGCATATAAAACAGGTCGTGGAAAAGTTAAGATGAGAGCTAAACATCACATTGAGACTAAAGGTAAAAAAGACATCATTATTTTAGATGAGCTTCCTTACCAAGTAAATAAAGCTAGACTAGTAGAACAAATTGCAACTTTATCAAAAGAAAAAATGATTGAAGGTATCTCTGAAGTTAGAGATGAATCTGATAGAGAAGGTACAAGAGTAGTTATTGAGCTTAAAAAAGATGCAATGGCTGAAATAGTTATGAATAACCTTTATAAACAAACACCTATGCAAGGTACTTTTGGAATCATTTTATTAGCAGTTCATAATAAAGAACCAAAAATATTTAATCTTGCTCAAATTTTAAATATCTTCTTAAATCACAGAAAAACTGTAATTATTAGAAGAACAATTTTTGATTTAGAAAAAGCAAAAGCTAGAGCACATATTTTAGAAGGTTTAAAAATTGCTTTAGACAATATTGATGAGGTTGTTAAAATCATTAGAGCAAGTGCTAATGATACAGATGCTAATGAAAAATTATGTGCAGCATTTGATCTTACAGAGATACAAGCAAAAGCTATATTAGATATGAGACTTGGTAGATTAACAGGACTTTCTAGAGAAAAACTTGAAGAAGAATTAAAAGCATTATTAGAACTTATTGAAGAGTTAGAATCTATTCTTAAATCAGAAGAGAAGTTAAATAGTATTATAAAAGAAGAGTTAGCTGAAACTAGAGATAAATATGCTGAGATGAAAGATAAGTCTGGTACTTTAATAGCTGATAGAAGAACAGAAATAGAAGAGAGTTATGACGATATCGATATTGAAGACTTAATTCCAAATGAACCAATGGTAGTTACTATTACACATAATGGTTATGTAAAAAGAGTACCAATTAAAGCTTATGAGATGCAAAGACGTGGTGGTAAAGGTAAAGTTGCAGTTACTACACATGATGATGATTTTATAGAAAAATTCTTTGTATCAAATACTCATGATACATTGTTATTTGTTACTAACTTTGGTCAACTTTACTGGTTAAAAGTATACAGAATACCAGAAGGTGGAAGAACAGCTAAAGGTAAAGCTGTAGTAAATCTTATCAATCTTAAAGAAGATGAAAAGATTATGGCTATTTTACCTACAACAGATTTTGCTGATGATAAGTCTATGGCATTCTTTACGAAAAATGGTATTGTTAAAAGAACAGCGTTAAGTGACTTTAGTAATATTAGAAGTAATGGTGTAAAAGCAATTGTTTTAGATGAAGGTGATGAGATTGTAACAGCTCAAATTACACTTCCTGAGACTAAGTTTCTTATGATATTTACAGCACTTGGTCAAGTTATTAGATTTGATATGGATAAAACAAGAACTCAGGGTAGAACAACTAGAGGAGTTCGTGGTATCAAATTCAAAGAGGAAACAGACTTTGTTGTAGATGCTGATGTTATTGAAAATGAGCAACAAGAGTTATTAACAGTAAGTGAAAATGGTGTTGGTAAACGTACAGAAGTTGAAGCATATAGATTAACAAACAGAGCTGGTTCTGGTGTAATTTCTATGAAATTAAGTCCAAAAACTGGTAAAACTGTTGTTGGTAATGTTATCGTTGATGAAGAACAAGATTTAATGGCTCTTACATCTATTGGTAAAATGATAAGAGTAGATATGAATACAATTAGAAAAGCTGGTAGAAATACATCTGGTGTAACAATTGTAAATGTGGATAAAGATGACAAAGTTGTAAGTATTGCAAAATGTCCAAAAGCAAAAGATGATGAATTAGATATCCAATTAGCTGATGATATGGCTGGTGTGGATTTAGAAGAGCGAAATTTATTAAGTAAAGAAGAAGAGGAATAATAAATAGATGAGTGGAAAATATAACGTTGCAGTCGTAGGTGCAACTGGTGCAGTTGGTGAAGAACTTTTTAGAGTTATGGAAGATTTAAATTTTCCAGTAGGTGAATTATTACCATTAGCTAGTGCTAAGAGTGTTGGTACAAGTATAACTTTTAACAATAAAGACTATCCAGTTGTAGAATTAACAGATACAGTTTTTGAAGAAAATGAAGTTCATATTGCATTTTTTAGTGCAGGTGGTTCTATTTCAGAAAAATTTGCTAAATTTGCTGTAGAAGGTGGGGCTGTTGTTATTGATAATACTAGCCATTTTAGAATGGATCCAAATGTTCCTTTAGTGGTACCAGAAGTAAATCCAGAAGATATAAGCTTATGGAGAGAAACAGGAATTATTGCTAACCCAAATTGTTCAACAATTCAAATGGTACAAGCATTAAAACCTCTTGATGATTTATATGGTATCAAAAGAGTTGACGTATCAACTTACCAAGCTGTTTCAGGTGCTGGAAAAGCAGGTATGGAAGAATTAGTAATGCAAATGCAAGACTTTTTTGCATTTAAACTTGACGAAACAAAAAAAGAAGCATTTATGCATCAGATTGCATTAAATGTAATTCCTCATATTGATGTTCCTCAAGAAAATGGGTTTACTAAAGAAGAGATGAAAATGGTAAACGAAACACAAAAAATCCTTAAAAAAGATATTGCTGTTGCTGCTACTTGTGTTAGAGTTCCTGTTTTAAGATCTCATAGTGAATCTATCACAGTTACATTTAAAGATGGAATTGATGTAGATGTAGGGGAAGCAAAAAATGCTCTTGAAGAGTTTGAAAATGTTGAAGTTTTAGATGATATTAAAAATGGAATATATCCAATGCCTATGATCTCTACTGATACAGATCTTACTTATGTTGGAAGATTAAGAAAAGATATTTATGACTCTAATGTTTTACATATGTTTAATGCAGCTGACCAAGTAAGAGTAGGGGCTGCTACAAACTCTGTAAGAATTGCTATAAAATGGATTGAATTCCAAAAAGAGGATATATAACTGTATGCTCGAAAAGTTATTTGAGGGTGCTATTTGGAAAAGTAGATTTATAGTACTTTTAGCAGTAGTATTTGGTCTTTTAGGTGCATTTGTATTATTTATAGTTGCATCATTAGATATCTGGGGAGTAGCTGTATATAGTTTCAATACTATTATTACAAATGCACACCCAAAAGGTTTTCATGAAGATATAGTTGCTGGCATCATTGGTGCTGTTGATTTATATCTTATTGCTGTGGTTATGTTCATATTTTCTTTTGGTATATATGAACTATTTATATCTAAAATAGATGAAGCTGGGATAGATGAGGGTAAAACCAATACCATACTAGCTATTCATTCTTTAGATCAATTAAAAGATAAGATTGCCAAAGTTATTGTTATGGTTCTTGTTGTAAACTTTTTTCAAAGAGTTTTACATACAGAATTTGCAACACCTTTGGAGATGTTATATTTCGCACTATCGATTGCAGCACTAGCTGTTGGATTATATTTTTTAGGAAAAGTAGGTAAATAAAATGGGTAAAATATTTGTAGACGCGTGTTTAGGAAAAGAGACACCATACACACCAGTATGGATGATGAGACAAGCAGGGCGATATCTTCCAGAATATATGGCAGTAAGAGCAGAAGCTGGTAATTTTTTAAATCTTTGTCATGATCCAGAAAAAGCAGCTGAAGTAACTATTCAGCCTTTAGATATCGTTGGTGTTGATGCAGCTATTTTATTTTCTGATATCTTAGTTATACCAGATGAAATGGGAATGGACTTAGAGTTTATTAAAGGTTTTGGACCAAAATTCAATGACCCTATTACTTGTGAAGCTGATGTAGATAGATTAATTGGTGGAAAAGAAGCTAGTAGAAAATTAACTTATGTTTATGAAACAATTGAACTTCTTAGAAAACAGTTAGATGAAAGAGGAGATGATAAAGCACTTATTGGTTTTACTGGTGCTCCTTGGACACTTGCTACATATATGATTGAAGGTCAAGGTACTAAAACATATAACTTATGTAAAAAAATGATGTATGAAAATCCAGAACTTTTACACAAGATACTTGCAAAAGTAACAGAAGTAATTAAACTTTACATGGAAAAACAAATCAAATCAGGTATTGATGTTGTTCAAATCTTTGATTCATGGGCAGCTGCTATTGAGCCAGGTAAATACAATGAATTCTCATGGAAATATATGGTTGAGATTGCTGATTATTTAAAATCAAAATATCCAGAAACTCCAATTATTATGTTCCCTAAAGGTGTAAGTGCATTTATATCATCTGGTATGGTATATGGAAACTTTGATGTATTTGGTGTAGATTGGGGAACTCCTATGTCTCTTGCAAAAGAAAAATTAGGTGATAGATATGTTCTTCAAGGAAACATGGAGCCTTGTAGATTATACTCAAAAGAAGCAACTACAGCTTGTGTTGAAGGTATTCAAGAAGTTATGGATGGAAAAAGACATATCTTTAATCTAGGACATGGAATACTTCCAGATGTTCCTGTTGAAAATGCAAAACACTTCGTTAGTGAATGTCAAAGAGTAAGTGGAAAAAAACAATAACGTGAACAATATAATATTCGGACCCATTCCATCGAGAAGATTTGGAATGAGTCTAGGTATAGATCTCTCTCCAAATGCAAAACAATGTAACTTTGACTGTTTATATTGTGAACTTTCTTATGCCAAAACAATGTCAAAACAAATCGATGTCATCTCTGTAAAAGATATTATGACTCAATTAAAAGTGGGTTTAGAAAACCATAAAAATATTGATGTCATTACCTTTACTGCAAATGGTGAACCATCTTTATATCCACATTTGAGTGAACTTATTGATGAGATTGATAAAATCAAAGGTGATATAAAAACTCTTATTTTGAGTAATGGCGCAAACATCTATGAAAAAGAGATACAAGATACATTATCAAAAATAGATATCGTAAAATTATCTTTAGATTGTGTGAGTGCTGAATGTTTTAAAAAACTTGATCGAGTTGATGGTAGTGTAGATGTAAGTAAAATAGTGAGTGGTATGGTTGAATTTAGAGCAATGCATAAAAAACAGTTAATCCTAGAAACTTTATTTGTTAAAACTTTAAATGACAATGACAAAGAGATAGTATTGTTAAAAGATGCGTTTAATTTGATACAACCAAATAGAATAGACATAGGTACTATAGATAGACCTCCTGCGTATGAGGTACAGCCTGTAACGCATGAAATATTAGTTAGTATAGCAGATACTTTAGAGGGCTTGCCAGTAACAATAGCTCATAAAAATAAAATAGTGAATAAACAATCATTTGATAAAAATGAAATCATTATATTGTTATCTAGACGTCCATTAACATTTGATGATGTAGAAAATACATTTGATGATGAGTCATTAAATTTACTGAATAAATTAGTAGAAAATGAAGAAATATCTATCGTAAATAACAATGGAGTTAAATTTTATAAAATTTAGAAATTTAAGCTTCGTTTAATTGACAAAGAAAGATATTTCGACTATAATTCTGCCACTTAAAAAGATAAACACTTTTTAAATTACCGATTCCGGCATAGCTCAGCGGTAGAGTAGATGACTGTTAATCATTTGGTCGGTGGTTCGATCCCACCTGCCGGAGCCATAAAGCTTTTAGATATTAGAACATTAGTTCTTCTGTCTAAAAGCTTTTTTTTTGCTTAAAAACTTCTGATAAAATGAACATACCACATTCTTAACACAAAAACTAAATATTATACAATAATTAGAAATGAGCAAAATAATTAATTATAAAGGATACAAAATGCTAAAAAATTTAAAAATTAGTACAAAAGTTACACTTGGTTATGGATTACTTATCTTACTTATTGCAATATTAGTATCAGTTACAATTATTAAAATTACAAGTTCAAATGATCTAACAAATAAAGTTATTAAATTACGAGTACCAACAGCAATGTCAAGTATAGAAATGATTAATGGAATAAATCATTCTTTGGCAGCGTTAAGAGGTTGGATTATATTAGGAAAAGACAAATTTAAAGATGAAAGAAGTGTTGCCTGGACCAAAGAGATAGAACCAGCGCTGAGCCAAATGACTCAATTTTCAAAAAACTGGACAAATCCTGATAATATAGAGAGATTAAACAAAATAACCGTATATTTAAAAGATTTTAAAAAGTATCAAAAAGAAATTGAAGAGATATCTCATGATATAAATAATCAACCTGCACTGAAAATTTTATTTAAAGATGCTGCACCACAAGCTACAATTCTTGTATCTAATATCACAAAAATGATTGATATAGAACTTACTTTGGATTCTACACCTCAAAGAAAAGCATTGTTAGGAATGATGGCTGATGTTCGTGGAACTACGGGCTTAGGTTTAGCAAATATTAGAGCATATTTATTATCCGGAGATGAGAAATTTAAAAGAAAATTTAATAAATTTTGGACTAAAAATGCTAAAAGATTTTCAGATTTAAAAGCTAATTCTCATCTTTTAACAAAAGCACAAAAAGAAGCATTTAGAGCATTTTCAGATTCTCGTAAAATATTTAATCCATTACCTTCTAAAATGTTTGAAATCAGAGGTGGTGATTCTTGGAATATAGCTAATAAATGGCTAGGTACAAAAGCTGCACCAACTGCATTTAAAATAAAAACTGAGCTGGATGCGATGATTTTAAATCAAAAGAGTTTAATGGAAGTTGATATGAATGCTTCAGAAGAGAGTATAACTTCATTAATTAGATTTGAATGGATACTCATGATAATTAGTATTACTCTTTCTTTAATTATTGCATTACTTATTAGAAGAACGATTGTTACTTCTTTATCAAATTTTCAAGATGGACTTTTAGGCTTTTTCAAATATATAAATAAGGAACAGCCTGATATAAAAGCCCTTGATGAAAGTAGTAAGGATGAATTTGGGTTAATGTCTAAAGTTGTAAATCAAAATATAACTAAAACAAAAGATTTACTAGATCAAGATAAAAAAGTTATTTATGCAGTTAAGAATGCAGTTGAAATCGCAAAAACTGGATTGATGAAACAAAAAATTGAAGTTAGTACTTCAAATGAAGGGTTAGAAGAATTAAAAGATGGCTTTAATGACTTATTAGAAGTTGTTTCTACTAAAGTTTGTGGTAATTTAAATAAAATATCTGATGCCTTAAATTGTTATGGAAAATTAGATTTTAATCATAGAATCACTGGAAACTTAGGAGAAGTTTCTTTTGGATTAAATACACTTGCTGACATTATTAATAAAATGTTAGTTGATAATAAAGCAAATGGTTTAACACTACAAAGTAGTTCTGATGTGTTACTTAGAAATGTAGATATCTTAAATATATCTTCTAATGAAGCAGCAGCCTCATTAGAGGAAACAGCAGCAGCTTTAGAAGAGATAACATCAAATATTGCAAATAATACTGCTACGGTTGTAAAAATGTCAAATTATGGTAATGACGTAAAAAGTTCTGTATCTCAAGGTCAAAAATTAGCTAGTCAAACAACTGAAGCTATGGATAATATAAATAACGAGGTAACAGCTATTAGTGAAGCTATAACAATTATTGATCAAATAGCCTTCCAAACAAATATTTTATCTTTAAATGCAGCCGTTGAAGCTGCAACAGCTGGTGAAGCAGGGAAAGGTTTTGCTGTTGTTGCTCAGGAAGTACGAAATCTTGCAAGTAGATCAGCAGAAGCAGCAAATGAGATAAAATCTTTAGTTTCTAATGCTACAGAAAAAGCAAATACTGGTAAAAAAATATCAGATGAGATGATTGATGGATATACACACCTTAATGAATCTATATCTAAAACAATTGAAATGATATCAGATGTTGAGATGGCAAGTAAAGAACAACAGCTTGGTATTGAACAAATAAATGGTGCTGTGGCACAACTAGATCATCAAACACAAGAAAATGCAAGTGTTGCTTCTCATACAAAAGATATAGCAGTTCAAACTCAACAAATAGCACATGATATTGTGCTTGATGCAAATGAAAAAGAGTTTATTGGTAAAGATTCAGTAAAAGCAAAAACTGATGTTTTAGAACAAACAGAACAAAGAGTTGAAAGTGTAGAAATAGATATAAAAGATAGAAGAAAGCCTGGAACGCAAGAACATACAAAAAAAGTTGTTACTAAACCTTCAATTCAAAAAACATCAATCAAACCTGTTACTTCTAATAAAAATGATGATGAATGGTCAAGTTTTTAGGAG